>Ga0302210_10000311_pt1 | contig 23007 bp, 39 predicted proteins | sample II_Fen_E3_2_FD_198793 | JGI IMG/M metagenome (GOLD analysis project Ga0302210, IMG submission 198793) | Peat permafrost microbial communities from Stordalen Mire near Abisko, Sweden - II_Fen_E3_2 | ecosystem: Environmental > Terrestrial > Soil > Wetlands > Permafrost | place: Sweden: Abisko... | reverse complement strand
GTCTTCGAACAAAAAGTTCCAGACATTCAGATATGGGGGTATAGATATAGATATATGTTTGCGGGATTGACTGAACAGGAGAGGAATATAAAAATATACTCAAACGATCACAACAACGATAATATAGTAATATATATTTCTATATTTAATAGGGCGGGGAATAGTGGAGGAGGGTATGGGTATATTAGTATATTCAGCAAAACATATTACTATATTCTCCGTTACGGGAATCCCCGTTTTAATATATATTAGAAGTTGAATGTATTGTTATAGCAACTATCATACCAATTGAAATTATACTTGAAGTTATAACGCTTATAATATGAACATATCAATACTTGAATTATATCTTTAAACGCAATATAAAGCCCTGTAGAGTGTTTGATTGTTTGAGCAATAGGACGGTATGCTTAGAAATAGTTTTCGTATGTGTAATTTAGTTTGTTTGGTTACTTTATTGGCATGATATTAGCATTATAATAGTATATGTGTTTAGCAATAAAAAGATTGAAATAAAGTATTTACAACGATAATTAGGTTTGATAAAGTATATTTAAAGAATGAGAAAGAAAGGACAAACAAAATGAAAACCCTCACCGACGAACAACGCGGCTACAACAATAGGCTTGCTGGCTTCTATGATAAATGGTATCGCTACAATCGCAATGACGACGGTGCATCTTATGATGCAGGATGTGTTAAAGCGGTAAACAGCGGCAAATGCAAAGACTATTTTACCCTTATTGATTGCGACAACGTAGTTAGGGCATAACATGAAACCGCGCTCATTCAAACTAAATAACAAAACATGGTTTATATCTTATGATGAAACCATGACCGCTGCTAATCGTTGCTTTGGTAACGCTGAATACGAAGGTTTGTGTTTGAGTGAGTTACAGAGAATTGTGCTTAATCCTGAAATTACAGAAAAGGCTTTGACTCTAGCACTCGATCATGAAACTGTTCACGCAATACTATTTGAGATGGATCATCCTTTAGCTGTAGATGAAACCTTCGTCAGCCAGTTTTCAGAATTATTGAACGAGCGTAACAGAACATTAAAATAGAAAAGGAGATAACAAAATGAACAACGCAAGACGCAAAACAATAACCAAAATTCAGGAGCAGTTAGAAGATTTAAAAAATCAAATTGAAGAGTTACAATGTGAAGAACAAGAATCCTTTGATAACATGCCTGAAGGTTTGCAAATGTCGGAAAGAGGTGAAGCTTGCGAAACAGCAGCGAATGCTTTGCAAGAAGCTTTTGATAATATGGATTGTGTTATTGCGGCTTTGGAAGAAAGTATTCAATAAAGTTTTAACAGAAAGAAAAACTATTTCAGGAGGTATATTATGTATCAGCCGTTTAAAAGCGGCGTTATAACTAAATAAGTAAGACTGAAAGTCACCTATTGTTCCAGGTGGCTTTCTTTTTATTGTTTTAAGACCCCATGAGGACAAAATCGGCTTCATGGGACGCTCCAGGAAGGGCAAACGGCACGAGGCGCGATAGATAGCATGCCTCAATATGTGGGCAAGCGTATAGGCCGGGCAGAGCGTTACAGGAGCATTGCCATAAATCGTCACTTCGGTAGCAAATTTTGTCACTAAAAAGGATAGTAAAATCAAATACTTGTGTAGCAAGTGACAATAAATGACATAAGCGGTGACAAAGTTTGTTACTTTTGAATTAAATGAGAAAAGACAAGAAAGGGTTTTAAAATATAAAATATAGTTAAAACACTTACTTATAAAATAAATAACAAATTGTTAGTTTTGGCATGTTGACTGCAATGTATAAAGTATCAACGAAACGAAAGGAATTTAATCATGGAACTCATTCAAAAGGCTATAGACCATAACACAAAACACGTAGAAATTGACGTATGGGAACAAGCTTTCTTTGTCTTATTTAATCGCATGCCTGAATTGTTTGTTAGCGGCTCATTTGTTGAATTGAAAACAAATGATTGTGTATTTGCAAAAACCGATAAATGTGAAGTATTGCGTCAACGTGCAACAGGAAAAGCAATCTTTGCAATGTTTGATATTGACGGAACGCCTTGCAAAGCTACAATTGAAGATACTGACCAATGTATTTTAATTTTGAAATAGTATCTGAAGAGTTTAATAATGATATCATAGAAGATTTTGAACTCGTAAGAGCTGAAAGATTAGCAAAACGTATTGGAGCATATCACGCGAAACATGTTTACGGTGGATATTTTGTCAATCCGTCTTCCGGTATCCATCATAAATTAAACTGAAAGGAACGATCATGAAAAACGGACTTGTACCAGAAAAATGTAACTATCTTGGTTTTAAATGTAGCTCTTGCATGTTGCCATGCTCTTACAAAAAACCGTATATAATAGATTAATATTACCCACAAAAGGAGTTAACAACATGAAAACATTAACCGCCGGAACTAACAAACAAATAGTTGACAGTCTGTTTAAATCAGGTGGCACAATTGATATTGAGATACTTAAAACGACAAAGAATACTGTCAAAGTATCATATATCAATGAGAAATTTACTCTTAACTGTCACGGCGTATTGTGTCAAGAATCAATACAAAATGGAAAAGTCTGGTATTTCTTCTGTTCATCGAATCAACCTGAAAAAGAAATTACGCAAGCTATCAAAACTTGGTTAACTGTCAACAAACACAATTATCAGTTTACATACAAATTACAGTGAGGTGTTAACTATGAAACTAACAATACACTACGGTGGCGCAAAACCTATGATTACAATAGGTAAAAATCAATGTAACCTTTTAGACTTTGCTTTTAAATATCCTCAATGGCACTCATTCAAGCTCAATGATAAACCTACCGTTAACGCTATAAACCGTTTGCATGAAAAAGGTTATATCGAAGTAATAGCGGATCAATTCAGATATAAAGGCGGTATAAAATGATATTTAAATATGAACTAATAAACGAATCAGGTGAAACAATAAGCCGTCATAAGTCACTAGAAAAAGCGACACTAGCCGCAAAGTATTGTAAAACGTGTATCCCTACAATTAAACCTATAAAGGAGAATTGAGACAATGAAACAAGCTATGGAAAACATATTGACAATGGCTGAGGGTAATACAGGTAGCTTAACTGCTATTGCTAGAGTAGCAAAACAAGCAATTGAGGCTGATGATAAAGAGCGTAATGCTTATCGCTGGACTCGTATCAATAACGAGTATTGTGGCAATCCTCGCTACGTTGTTCACTTCCTGCAATGCATGCCTAAAACATGGGTTGACGAAAAAGAAAAATACGCAATGACTTGCAAACTGATGAATAAAATCGGCGGCAGAAAGTATAACAACAAGTCATACGGTGGCGGTATTGTATTTAGTAGTTATTCATTGCCTGGACTAGAACAACAAATAACTGACCTCAAAAACTCAATTAAATAGAAAGGTAGGTGTTTATCATGGCAAATCAATTTAAAATTGGAAAAGGCAATACTACAGTAGCAGCAACAAACGGAGTTACCTTAGTAACTTTTCATCAAACTGTTGTAGTATCTTTCGATCAAAAAATTATAACTCTTAATTCTGGCGGATGGCTAACAGCAACTACTAAAACTAGAATTAATCAAACGGCCAACCAATTCGATTTAGGTTTTAACGTTTATCAAGATAAAGGCAAATGGTTTGTCAAATTTAATAATGAAACAATACCCTTTGCCGATAATATGACTTTTGAACGGAGAAATTAACATGCGCATAATAAACCAAACTGAAACCGAACTGCACGTAATCAGCAGTAAGAAAGCTCACTTAAAAACAATAGAACGTTTTGCCGGTCCTGAATGGGAATGTGGGCCAGGAATTAACGATTGTTATTCAAGTGTTTTGTATCCGAGAAACTTTGTTCATAAACTTTATAGAAAGGAAGGTTAGTCATGTGCAATAAACACGGAATTGTAATTCTGGAAATGGATGATGAGGATATTGAAAATCTGTTTATTGAGTTTGAAGATAAAACCAATAGACGTTAACTGTTAAGCATTGCTACTTAACTGTCTTGACTTACTACTTAACTGAAAGGGGTTTAAAATGAATGCTTATAGATTTAACAAAACCAAAACAAATATAAATCAACCTGATATTTTAAATGGTAAAACCGAAAAAGAGTTTTTAAAAGAAAAATTCCAATCTGGTTGTATGTTTGGAATTGATAATTTAATGCACTCAGGATCATATAGAATACACGGCTGGCAATTCAATTTTAAACCGTTTCTAAAATTGTACTGGTATCAAACTGAAAGCGGTATTTATTCAGTATATGCACCAAACAAAACAGCCTTACGTACTATAGTTTACGGACGTATTTATAAAATTATGGAAGTGACAAAATGAACAGATATGACGTTGTTGAAATTATCGAAGACGTTTGGAAAGAAGATACAAACGAACATTGGAATTGCAAATATAAAATACTGTCAAGCTTTAATAATTTAATTGAAGCGCAAAACTATCACAAAAACTTAATACTTGAAAAAGGTGATATAATGACAGAAAACGGCTGGCATAAATTAGCCATAATGTCATTTACTGCTTAACTGTCGTCAATTACATTAACTGCAACCAAATACCAAAACGAAAGGAATTTAATCATGCCTGAAAATGAAATAGCAATAGCCTATACCGAGGCAAAGCGTCTTGTAAAACAAACCGCTAACCGTGGCCGTCTTAATCAATTTGACAAAGACATTGACGCCGACAAGGTAGGTACTCTATACTTGTACTCGAACGGTAAAGACAAATTCGAAATCAAACGCTATCGTACCGGCAGATTTATTAAACGTGTTTATTAACAGCTTAATACAGGCTTGCCACGAATATCAATATGATGCAATCCAAGCGCGCAACAAACATAAAGAGGAAAGGAGCTAATAAAATGAAAGCCGATATTAGAGATTTTATGGAGCTAGATATTTTTACAATAGCTTATGTTGAATGTGCTTTATGGAGTTCAACAGATGATAACGACGAGCCGCTTGACGCAAATTATGATATTTATGATATATCTGCCGAATGTCTCACACAAATAAATATTGATTGCGCAATGTTTCAAGCTGAAAACATGACAATGATTCAAGACGATTTGAGCCAAGCTGGTCATGACTTCTGGTTAACACGTAACGGCCACGGCGCTGGTTTTTGGGATGGAGATTGGCCCGAACACGGCGATTTATTAACGGCAAAGTGTAAAGAATACGGAGAGATAAATTTGTATGTTGGCGATGATGGTTTGATTTATTGTTAACTTTTGAAAGGAGCTAATCATATGCTAGCACTCGAAACGTATGACGATGAAACAGGTCAAAGGTTATCGGCTGAATGCAGGGAAGATATAGCAAGGGTAATGGAGCAGTACGGATATACCTGTTGCGACAACGATGAAGATTCAATTACTTTTATAGCTGAATAGGAAAGGGCAAACCAAATGAGATACGCTCATTTAATAAATGGTAAAACTTACTATACGTTAGAAGATGAATACAAAAGCATAGAAGAATACAAGAAACTAATAAAAGCACAATTTAACTTTTACAATTGCATCCCTGAAACCATATAAAGTTTAGCGTTACTAGCGAGTCCTTTTTGCTTTTTATCATGTGGGGATAATTCACGAATATCGTCACACTCGATAAGGTTTTTAAGACAATTGTTAACGGCTTGTATCGGTCCCATACGATCATTTTTAAATGACGCACGTTGACGGCAAAAGGCGGATATAAAAGAATGTGGTACTACTCGAATCGAATGGGTAAGCAATGTTGAACCAGGGAGTTTAGAAACTTCCTCCCACGTGCTTGTAACGTAGCGTTTAAAACCTTTCTTTATATCTGTTACTTGATCGTTTTGAACGTTAGCTGCTCCAATAGTTCCAGCCTCAAATTTAGAAAGGAGATTTAGCACGTCATTAGTTATTAGCTGCAATGCCCACATAGCACATTCGGTGTTTATTACAGGATTGATATAGTTGCAACCTACTGCAAGGAGCGCCGCAAGTTTTAGCACCTTGATATGAGCGCGGGACCATAGTTCACTAGCAATACTATCACCAGTATTTATTTTTTTATCGCAGCTTATATTAAAGTCGTCAATTAGTTTTTTAGCTTCATCACTTAACTGAACTAGCTTGACATTATTTCCGTTGTTTAACTGCAACGAGTAGGCGCATAGTGAAGAGAATTGGTCTATTAACTGTTGAGAAGGGGTTGCTTTGTCATGATCTTCATTTAACTCGGTTCGGTTGCCATGATATTCAATAATTGTGCAACGTGGCAAAAGACCTTCATCAATCATAGATTTAGAAAGTAGTTCGTAAAACTTTTCAGGAGTGGCTTCACCTATTACCGAAAAAGAAGGAGCGTTAAAAACGTCAGTATTTTTGTCTTTATCTGAATAGATAAGACTTCCTAAAACGTCACCGTGACCTGATTTATTGTAAAGGTCCAGCATAGCAATACGAACATCTTGTTGAATTGGGTTTCTACTATCATTTGACATTCGCTTTAAAGTATCGGCGAACTCTCCAAGTATAGAAACAAAGGAGTTAGAACTTTTAGATAGAAACTTTACCAATGCTTGCGGTGATGATATGCGACTAGGCCCGATGAAAGTATTAGCAGCAGGAACAGTTTTAGAAGCACAAGCAATTAGCTTGTTCATCCCCCGCCCCATAGCTTCCTTTCCCCTTCCAGTTTTAGCAAGTAAAAAAGTGTATGTGTTAAGACCTGTTCCGCTTATATTGTATGATCTGCCACAAATACCAGACATTAAACCGATAGCGCCAGCGATAGCAATTTCAGGTACAGGACGAGGTGCAGCAGAGTATATGAATTTTGCTATGTCTCCAACAAGGCCAGGAGGCACGTTATATTCAAATTTTGATATATTTAGATATTCAGATTTTTCTATATTCTGTTTTTCAGATATATTAGAAGTTACATGTATGCAAGCGATAGGGCTAGAGGCTTCTAGGGCTTCGTCTAAGCTTTGCCTCTTAACTGCTGGCACTTCCCCCTTAACTGCTGCCTCTTGCCTCTTAACTGCAAGCTGCTGCTCAAGATTGTTCCTTAACTCGTCCATGTTGATCTCAAGCGGCATTTTATCGAAAGCTTTATTCAGCATTCCCCATTTAGGGTTTTCAAAATAATCTTCACGTTTAGCTTTAGTTCTTTGGCCTAAAACACTTGTTCTAAATATACGTTTAATTTGTTCACGATTTTGCGTATAAAATGCAAGCATATTGCATAAAGCTTGATCTGCCTCGTTACAATCACTTTTTCCTTTTTCAGCTTCAAACGGAAAGTATTTAGCCCAACGTCCTTCAAAAATATCAATGAACTTTTCACCGTTAACAGCACTTGAAGCTGCTACTAAAACATCATAGTCAGACATTGTTTCAGTTTTATCTAAATGTTGTCCTTCGTTTACTATTTTAGTTTGCATTTCTTCCCACAATTGAGAAGCTAGACTTTGATATTCTTTAACAGGTTCGTTTCTACAAACATTCCCCGTCATAGTCATATAATGACCTGCTGTATAAATTTCAACTAAAGCTCTGTTTCTATTTGTTGGAACTTTGGCTTTTATCCATAAATGACAGCCTTTTCCAGAAGGCGAGATTTCGGAATACGAATTGAAAGCGTTATATATTAAATTTTGTCGTTTTAATATTTCAGGATCGTTAGTAGGATCGAAATCTAAACATAAAAAAGGGTCGTCTTTAGTTATAACAAAACCAATACCGTCAACTTTGTAGGCAACGGAACAAGCAAGTTCGAACGAACCCCAATGCTCAGGATTTGTGGGACTTGCGTATTGCCCTGTATGTGGATTTATTGGTACTTTAGTAGGTTTTTCACTACCTTGTTCTTGCACATACTTCCAACAAATAAATTGCGGAAGACTTTGCAATTCTTTCGGTATTAAATCGAATGACATTTAAACTCCAATATATTGAAGCATGTTTAAATTTTAATTTTTGATTTCGTCAGATATTCGTAAAGCGTGACAATTTTATCCGAACCGGAGTCGCAATTATCGCCACGTTTCATAAACGATTTGAGCCAGTCTGTTGTCAATGAGGTATGATTTTCAATATCCGAAAGCTTAATATGAGCAGGTCTGTTTCGTAATAAAGCGAGTGTAACTATGCGTAAATTTGAGTTAATCATGCAAGTCCTTCCTTTTGGGTTTGGACCAACATACACCGAGGAACTTTTTTTGTCAATCGAGAAAATATTCCTTGACACTTGAATTGTTTTGTGAGATTGTGGCTTACACAAATTGAAAGGAGAAACTTAAAAATGCTTTTTAACATTATTGACGATGCTGTTGTAATTACTAAAACTAAAGGTGTTTATAATCAACGCAAAGTTTATGAAAGAAAAGGTTTTATTTATGCAAATTACGGCAGCGGATTTGTTCGTTTAATGTCTAACGGCACAGCGTCTCCTAATCTTACAATTGAGGATATTGATTTGGGCTTCAAACCTAAATATACTCGCCTTGGGTATATGGTTAAACCGGATCATGCTGAAGCGGTATGAGTATAAGCAATATTAAAAAAGTTTTGGCCCAAGCAGATGCTATTGATTTTACTGAAGGAAAAGCAGCATACCGAAATTATCACGAATTACTTAAAGTAATTGCTGATTTTTATAATGTAGGTTTTGTTCAAACGGTGCAAGCTTTTGTTTCACTTTCACCCAATAATGACTATGTTGGTAATTTGCGTTCACTCGTTACACTAATAAACGGCGTTAAAACTAACATTTCTGTTGACAAAATTAAATGTTCAACTTATAAGCATTGCAGAGATAGAGCTTATGAATATTTTGTTGGCAATAAAGATTTTTTAATTGAAACTAAAGGTTTAAAGATAACTGCATTTTATCATAATATACTCAAGCCTGACGATAAATCGCATATAACCATTGACGGGCATATGCATAATGTTTGGAGTGGAACACGAAGAACAATGAAAGAAGTTGCAATTCTTAAAATGAAATATGAAACTATTGAAAAGGATTTTAAATTTGTTGCAAGACAGGCTTGTTTAATACCCAATCAATTACAAGCAATTTGTTGGTTTACTTGGAAAAGGATTAATAATATAATATTTAATCCGCAATTAGATTTATTGAATCCTTCGGATCATTGGAGATTAATTCGCAATCCTGAGAATATAAAATTGCTATGAACAAAGTACATAAAAGCAAACATAAAGTATGCCCAATTTGTAAAGAAATATTTTATAGACCTTTGGGCAAAAGTGATAAAGTTTGGAAGAAACAAAAATGTTGCGGTTTGGATTGTTCAGCAATAAGCAGACGTAAAGATACAACGAAACGAATTAGACGTAAAGAACTTAATCCCGGTGACAGACGATTTGGAGGTAGAACTTGGAACTTAATGACTATCAACGATTAGCTCAAGAAACTGCAATTTATCCTGTACTCGGTCATGCAATTGTTTATCCTGCTTTAGGTCTTGCTGGTGAAGCTGGTGAAGTTGCCGAAAAAGTAAAGAAAGCAATGCGTGACGATAATGGTCTTATAACCGTTGCCCGACAATTGGAACTTAAAAAAGAATTAGGCGACGTTCTTTGGTATGTTTCGGAAGTTGCAAGACAGGCCGGTCTAACACTTGAAGAAATTGCAACACATAATTATGCAAAACTTAAAGACCGTAAAGAAAGAAACGTTATCAAAGGTTCTGGCGATGAACGATAAAGCTATAAAGTTAGCTTCGGATCATTGGCAATATTTAAAATGTGTTCTTGAAACTCATGGTTTAGATTCTGAACAAATTAAAATAATTGGTTTTCACTATCAATCGTCAATGGTTCACGGATTTAAACACGGACTTGAGGAAATAAAACTTGACAAATAAAAACTAATCTGTATAATGTAATTAAAGTTAAATAAAATAAGAAAGGAAATAAAAATGAAAATCGACGATCTTACAGTAGGAGAGATTAAACAAATTGTTGCAATGTTTGGCAACTCGCCTGTCGCAAAGACTGAAACTGCTTTTGAGATTGGTAAAATTTATTGTGTTCGTACCGTAACTATGATTGACACCGGAAGACTTATAGCAGTTACCGAACAAGAACTTGTTCTTGAAGAAGCTGCTTGGATTGCAGATACAGGGCGTTTTGCTGATGCTATTGCAAAAGCTGAATTTGGAGAAGTCGAACCCTTCCCTGGTGATAGACCTTTGATTATAGGCAGAGGTTCAATAATTGACGCTATAACTATTGAAAAAGCTCCACGGAGTCAAAAATAATGAACGCTTGCATGCTAAGAACAGGATTTGATAGGTCGCAGTCGCGGTCGCAGTCGGGGTCGGGGTCGTGGTTGCGGTCGCAGTCGCAGTCGGGGTCGCGGTCGGGGTCGTGGTTGCGGTCGCAGTCGCAGTCGGGGTCGCGGTCGGGGTCGTGGTTGCAGTCGGGGTCGGGGTCGTGGTTGCGGTCGCAGTCGCAGTCGCAGTCGGGGTCGCGGTCGGGGTCGTGGTTGCAGTCGGGGTCGGGGTCGTGGTTGCGGTCGCAGTCGCAGTCGCGGTCGCGGTCGCGGTCGCAGTCGGGGTCGCTATGAGCAATCTTCTTTCTCAAATTACTCACACTACAGCAACGCAAGAAGGAATTCGCGTTGTTATTGCAGGAGTAGAAGGGATAGGCAAAACTTCTTTTGCTTGCTCTGCTCCACGCCCCTTGCTCATACCGCTTGAAATTGGGTATCAAGGTATGAGTGTTAATAAAACTCCAATGCTAGTGGAATACAAAAATGTAATTGCCTTGCTTGATGAAATAATAGCTACTGCACAAAAAGGTAAATTTCAATTTAAAACGCTCATTTTTGATAGCGCAACTGCAATTGAAAGGCTCATTCATAACGCAGTAATTGAAAGCGACCCAGGATGGAAAACAGGCAATCCTAAAGGTGTTACAATGGAGTCTGCCTTGGGAGGTTACGGCAAAGCTTATCAATTTGCAGATGAAAAGATGAACGACTTTATTAAAAAGTGTGACTTGCTTGCAGTTCATGCAAATATAAACATTGTTCTTACTTGTCATGCTTTTGCAAATAAAGTTATTGATCCAACGGCAGGAGAATATAATACTTGGGATTTATTGCTTCATTCTCCTAAAAATAACAAGAACAGCGGCAAGCGTGAAATGGTAACACAATGGGCCGATATTGTGGGCTTTCTTCATGAACCTTTGTTTATTTCAAAAAATAGCGAAACATTTACTCAAGGCATTAGCGCTAATAAAGGCCGAATTCTAGGAGTCGAAAGAACACCTTCTTATGTTGCTAAAAATCGTTATGGAATGAAAGGAGAAATTTCAATACCTAAAGAACAATCTTGGAATTATCTAGCAGACGCAATTCATAAATCTAGCGGTGTTGATGTTTTTAATAAAGACTGAAAGGATAATTAAATGACAATTGAGCAGCAGGTTAAAGACATTATCGAAGATGTTCTTGTGGTAGAAAGTAATGAAGTAACCAACGAAGCAAATCTTGTTCGTGACTTAGGAATGGATTCTCTCGATTGTTTGAAACTTGAAACCGCTCTCGAAGAAGAATTCGATATTAAAATTGAAGAAGATGCTTTTGAAAATATTGATACGGTTCAAGGCGTTATTGATTACGTTGTTAATGTTTGTGAACCGGACCATTGAGAAAGGATAGTTTATAATGAGCAAAATGACAGGCAAAATGTTTGCAATGCTAAATGCAGTAGCTGCTTCAATGCTTTATGCTAAAAGAATGTACGGTGTGTCTAAAAGTAAAACTTCTAAAAAAGGTCCGCATGCAAATCCTGTTCGTACGCGTTTTTCAGGAGCAAATGAAATTGCAAGACGCAAGTCACAAATTGAAAGGGGTTTGATTGTAGCTAACGGTTAATTTAAGCGAGTGTGGTGAAATTGGCAAACACATGAGATTTAAGCTCTCACGGCTCTAAGCCTTGCAGGTTCGATGCCTGCCACTCGCACCAATTATCAAAAGCCTACGGGCTATTTTAACTAAAAGGAGATTAAAGAGCATGGCTAACATTGGTATGATGTTTGATGCAAGTAAAGTTGATCCGGCAGGAGTTTCTTCGCAACTGCCTGTTTCAGATTCAAACGGCTGGCCTGTCGTAATTACAGCCAGTGAAATGAAACAAACCGCTGCAAAAGACGGTGACGGTTTCCTTGAACTTACTCTTCAAATTATTGACGGAGATCATCGCGGAATGGAAGGAGCTTATAGGCTTAACATTTTCAACAAAAATGAAAAAGCTCAAGAGATTGCCCACAAACAGCTTTCTGCTATTTGTCATGTAACCGGAGTTATGCAGCTTACGGACTCTTCGCTGTTGCATAACAAGCCCTTCCGGGCAGTTGTTGTTTCTCAGACCGGCGAAGGAAAGGAAAACTTCACTCAGGTCAAAGGCGTTAAGGACATTAACGGCAACGATCCTGGCAAAGCAGGAAGCTCTACGGCAGTGCAACCTTCTGCCCCTGCTGTTCCCCCTACACCTCCTGCTGCAAACACCCCTACCGCACCGTGGAGCGCTCCTGTGCAGCCTGAAGCACCTACGGGGCAGACTCCTTGGGGTAGTGCACCGGCAACAGGCGGCGAAGTTGCAAAACCTAGTTGGGCTAAATAATATTTAGTTGTTGAACGAACGGCGTTAGAAATAGCGCCGTTTATTGAGTAACTAAATATTAGAAAGGACAAAATAATGAAGGTTACTAAAACTGCAATTTTTATAGCCGGGCCTAAAATAGATTCTGACGATTATTTAATAGCGGCTTTTGCCTTTCCTAAAGTAAATTTTCCTGTTAAAAACATCACTAATATAAAATTTTGTAATATTTCTATAAATGATATTCCTAATGTTTATTGCGCTGTATATTCTGGAAATCAAACAACGGCTGATGAAATGTTAGTGCAAGAACTTAATTATTGGTCTTATAAGTATATCTTAAGAAATGTTCCTTATTTAGCAATTAAAATAAAATGGAACGAACAACTTTTTAAAACTATTACTTCAATTGAAGTTGCTGCCGATATAAAATTTTAGAAAGGCTTTTATGATAGACCTTAAATACCCTGGCACTTTAGCCAAACTTTCCAAACAACTTAAAAATGAAATAGACAAATATTGCGCCGATAAATATGACGATGGGCCTAGAAGTCACTTAGGCTCGTCCGAAATAGGCCATAATTGCAGCAAGTATTTATGGCTTAAGTTTAGATGGACTTTTCATAAACATCATGACGGCAGACAGCAACGTTTATTTCAAAGAGGACATTTTGAAGAACCTCGCTTTTGTGGGTATCTTGAAAGTGTTGGTTTTAAAGTTATTCTTTTTGATGAAGAAGCTATTGCTAGAGGCGAAACCGATAAAGGTAAAATGCAAATCCGCATTTCGGCTTGCAAGGGTCATTTTGGAGGTTCAATTGACGGTATGGCGGAACGTGAAGATTTTGGTAAAGTTCTTTGCGAATTCAAGACTAAAGGAACTGGCAAAGGTTTTATAGAACTAAAAGAAAAAGGTTGCAAAGCTAAAGCACCTCAACATTTTTCGCAACAAAGTATTTATGGTTACAAGCTAGGTCTTAAATATAGTATCTACATGGCTGTAAATAAAAATGATGACGATTTGCATATTGAAGTTCTTGAATTAGATCACAATTTAGGTGCAGATTTAGAGCGCAAAGCAGAAATGATTATTTTTAGTCAAGAACCACCGAACGGGGTTAGCTGTTCACCTGCTTATTTTGAATGCTCATGGTGCGACGCAAAAGATGTTTGCTACAGCAACGCAAAACCTTTAGTTAATTGTCGTTCTTGCAAAAGATGTAAACCCGTAGAAGATGCCGCTTGGTTTTGTGAACATTGGCAAGCTATTGTTCCTAGCAAAGAAGCTATTTTTGTAGCTTGCCCTGAATGGGAGAGTATTATATGAAATGGAACTTTAAATTTATATGGTTTGATCTTTGGATTGGTATTTTTATAGATACTAAAAAGAAGCTTATTTATATACTTCCTCTGCCAATGTGCGTTTTTATAATTGATTTTAAAGTTCCTTATCTTAATTGGAAATATCGCAAATATGACGATGAAATTTGCTGTTGCGGTGAAATAATAGGTCATGGCGGCAGTATTTGTTGTCACAGCGGTTGTCGAAGCATGAAAGAATATACAATTACTTGTGAACTTGAAGCGTTGAATAAGTTATGAAACGAATCCTAGTTTGCGGCGGCAGAACATATAACAACGAAGCTTTTCTATTCGCAGTTCTCGACAGAGCCTTGTTAGACTTCGGATCAATTTGCATCATTCAAGGCGGTGCTAAAGGTGCTGATTTGCTTAGTAAGAAATGGGCTAAGTTATACGGAATTGCGTGTTTTCAATGTGATGCAAATTGGGATTTATACGATAACAAAGCGGGTCCAATTCGTAACCAATGGATGCTTGAATTTGCCCGTCCTGATATGATTTTAGCGTTTCCAGGTGGTGCAGGTACTGCCGATATGGTTCGACGTGGTAAAGCTGCTAAAGTGGAGACTTATTGTTTATGAGTTTGAAAGTTCATCAAGAGTTACAGCTTAGAGATTATCAAGAAGAAACGATACAAGCAATCTTTGATTATTATAATCAAGGAAACAATGGCAACGTAATCGCGGCTTTACCCACAGGTACGGGAAAGAGTCTTGTAATTGCTGGTTTTATTTACAAGGTATTTCAGAGATGGCCCTTGCAACGTTTTATTGTTCTTTCTCATGTTGAAAAGATTCTTACCCAAGATTATAAAGCAATTAAATCAATGTGGCCTGAAGCACCTGTAGGTTTGTTTTCAGCAGGTCTTAATTCGAGAGATATTGCAAACTCTATAATTGTAGGAGGCGTTGCTTCTGTTGTAAATAGCATAGAACTATTTGGCTTTAGAGATATAGTTATTGTTGACGAAGTGCATTTGGTTTCACCTGATGAAGACACAATGTATAGAAAGATTATAGCAGGACTTACAGAAATAAATCCTAATTTAAAAGTAATTGGAACTTCGGCAACACCTTATCGTTTAGGCCAAGGTTTGCTTACAGATGGAGATTTATTTGACGATATAGTAATTGATCTTACAAAAGTAGATTGCTTTAATCGTTTCATAGCCGAAGGTTATCTTTCTCCTTTAATTCCAAAACGTACTAACGTTGAAATAGATGTAAGTAATGTTAAATTGTTAAAAGGTGACTTTGCTACAAAACAGCTTGACGACGCTACTGAAAAAGTTATATACGAAGCTTTGAAAGAAGCTATCCAGTATGGTTACAATCGTAATTGCTGGATGGTGTTTTGTTCAGGAATTAAAACAAGTGAGCATGCTGCTGAAATACTTCAAAGTTTTGGAATACCGGCAGCAGCAATACATTCAAAACTAACAAAAGCTGAATGTGATAAAAGATTTGCAGCGTTTGAGTGTGGTGAACTTAGGGCTATTTGCGGTAATGAAAAGTTTACAACCGGCTATGACTTTCCACCTATTGATTTTTGTATAATGCTCAGATCAACAATGTCTCCTGGCAAATGGGTGCAAATGTTGGGAAGACTGACCAGACCTTACGATTTTACTAATCCTCAGCAATATATTAAAGGTTTTGAGTATATAAAACAAAATGCGTTGGTAATGGACTTTGCAGGCAATACTAAACGAATCGGTCCTATTAACGATCCTATTATACCTAGAAAGAAAGGTGAAAAAGTAGGTGACGCTCCTGTTAAAATTTGTGAAGTTTGCGGAGTATACCAACATGCTAGTGCGAGATGGTGTGGAGGTAAACCTTTCCCCACAAATGAAGGTTGCGGAGCAGAGTTTATATTTAAAACTAAAATAACTAAAACTGCTGGAACTGACGAATTAATAAGAGGCGATTTACAAGATATACAAACAATAAATGTTAGCAAAGTTATTTATCATAAACACGTTAAAATAGGTTCTGTTCCAACTATAAAAGTATCTTATTATTGTGGGCTACAAAGATTTACCGAATATATTTGCTTAGAACATAAAGGATTTGCAAGAACTCGTGCAGTAAACTGGTGGAGGCAAAGACACAATAGCGAACCTCCTGTAACTATAGATGAAGCTTTACTTATTACAAGTCAATTGCGTTGTCCTAAAAGTATTAAAGTTCGTGTTGATTTAAAGTATCCTGAAATTATGGGGGTAGAGTGGTGAAACTATCTATAAAAGAAGAATGCAAAACATTTTTAGGTATTAAAATAATTGCTAATAATTATATACCGGACGATTGTTTAATGGTAAGTCCTAAAATGCTAGAAAAACTTAAAGCTAAATATGGTAATAATTATAATATCAAAACGAGTAATGAGTAATGAAAGGGACTAATATTAAGTTAAGTATCAAAGATGAAAACGGCGATTGGATTCAAATAAAACCGATTAGTGATTTTGATTTAACTAAGAAACCTTTTAAAAGAAGTGTTTATATTTGTCCTTTTAGAAAACATAAATTTGATGATGGACGTTTAGCTGCATTTTATTTATGCAAAATTAATTCAACATTAGAAGAAAGTATTATTATTTATAGAAATGAATGGGAAAATCAAGGAGGGGAGTAATGCAAACCCGTTCCGAAGCCTTAAATGAAATTGCAAAAGTAATTACTGAAACAATAATTAAAGTTCTTGACAATAACTTACGTTCGTGCTTAAATTGTAGCAGATTTAATGAAAGCAGAGAAGCCTGTAATTTGTATCAAGCAAGACCTCCTGCTAAAGTTATTGCCAAAGGCTGTGAAAAATGGGACGAAATTAATGTGCCGTTTTAACGTATGAATAATTTATACGAATCTGTTGCAATAGATAATAGTTTGCATTGCTTCAAATTTAACTGCGAAGCTTATCCTGAAGAAGTTGTTGGAGTTTATGTTTGTAAAAATCCTAAATGCAAGGAACAAACAATGGCTAAAAAATCAACTAAATCTAAAACGTCCGAAGGATTGCTTGCAGCATTACATTTTATATCAATAGCACAATTAAAAACTGAAACTGATTCTCCTTGGAAAAATCATTGTATCTTGCATAATGGAATGGCGATGGCTTATGATGGTATTCTTACAGCCGGTTGCAAGATCGAAGAAACTCTTGAAATAGCACCTCATACTTACAAACTCATAGCGGCTTTGGAACGCACAACAAAAGACGTGTCAATTACCGAACTGGAAGGTCGTCTCTCGATCAAATCCGGGGCGTTCTCCTGCTTTGTACCCTGCTGGCATGAGGGTATGCCAGCCCTCGAACCTGATCCCGCTTCCTGGCCCATTTCCGACAGCCTGAAGATCGGTTTCGAGATGATTTCTGGCTTCACAGTAGACAACGATAAGAAAAAGATTGTTGAAACCTCTTTGCTGCTTCAAGCTAATTCAATGATTGCTACAGATTCGGCAGTTATGCTTGAGTTTTGGCACGGTATTGATTTACCCACAATGACCATTCCTAAGACATTTGTTTCTGCAATTATGAATACTAAAAAGTCTTTGAAAGCTTTTGGATATTCTGGTAATAGTTGCACCTTTTGGTTTGAAGATGATTCTTGGATAAAAACGCAACTATACGAAGAATCATGGCCGGACGTTAGTTTGATTTTGAATAAGGACTGTAAGCCTGAACCATTACCTGAAGGTTTTTATGAAGCATTAAAAAACATAGAACCATTTAGTGAAGGTAAAGATACTGAAAAATGCGTTTATTTTGTAGACGGTGCTTTGCAATCTCATAGAGATAAAATTGAAGGTGCTGTTTGTGAAGTTCCTGGAATTAAACATGGTCCTGCGTTTAATATTAAACGTTTAAAACGCATTGAACATTGCATTCAAACTGTTGACTTTTATTCACATAACGTTATGTACTTTTATGGCGCTGGCGTTCGTGGGGCGCTGGCTGGGGTAAGTAAATGATAAGCGATGTTTTAAGCGAAGCAGTTTCAGACATAGAAGATTATCTTAATGATGTTATTTATAATCCAGTTTATTGCGGAGAACTTCGTAACGATATAGTAAAGCTTAAAAACGATATGGATTTTATGAGACAACGTTTAGACGATATAACAGAGGTGAGCGTAGTGGCATGAATGATTTAGAAAAGGCTCAAGCTAAATGGCAAAATATTGAAGACAAAATTATAGTAGAGGAATTAAAATTAAGACATGCTTTTGCAGAAGCTGATATCAAAAAAACTGTTAAGTTTTTTTCTATCCCAAACTCCCCAATAAAACGTAAGCAGCGCAATCGAACTGAAACGGTTGCGCTGCAACGCGAACCTGTGCCTTTCGAACTGTTTACAGACGATCAACTTTACGCTGCAAAAGGAGGTATTCTTGTATTTGACTCTGAAGTGTACTCTAATTACTTTGTGGTTAGCTTTAGGTGTTTTTATACTAAACGGATTGTCTACTTTGAGCGTACCGAATCATTGGATTTTGATTGCAATAAGCTACTATGGGTTTTACATAATTTTTGTGTGGTTGGTTACAATAGCATTTCTTTTGACATGCCTATTATTTGGCTCTCACTTCAAGGAGTTTCGACAGAAACACTTAAAAATGTAGCAAACTTTATAATTAAAGAGAACTGGCGTCCTTCGGATGTTGAAAAAGCATATCATTTTAAAATGGGTAGCATTAATCACATAGACTTAATTGAAGTGGCCCCCCTTTCAGCTTCGCTCAAGGCTTATGCTGGGCGTCTTCACGCACCGCGCTTACAGGAACTACCCTTTTCCCCGGAAACGGCTCTGAGGGCCTCACAGTGCGCCGAGGTGCTTAATTACAATTTTGTCGATCTTGAAGACACAGATTTGCTGCTCAGAGAGCTTTCCCCACAATTGGAGCTTCGGGAACAGCTTTCACAACAATACAAGCAAGACCTTCGTTCAAAATCGGATGCCCAAGTAGCCGAAGCTATTCTTTGTGGGGAAATTAAGGAAATAAACGGGTATTGGTCAAAGCGTCCAACAATTGAAGCTGGAACAGTATATAAGTATCAAGTTCCAGAATTTGTGCAATACAAAACTCCAATACTTCAGCGTATGCTTGATATTGTTCGTAATGCCGATTTCGTTATTGCAGACAATGGACAAGTTTTAGAACCTGCTGAATTTGAGCAACTTAAAGCTATCCAAATTGGTAGTTCTGTTTATCGTATGGGAATAGGTGGCTTGCATTCAACAGAAGAATGTTCTTCACAAATAGCAGATGAAAATACACTACTAATTGACAGAGATGTTGCTAGTTATTATCCTTCAATCATACTTAATCAGCGTTTATATCCAAAACATTTAGGAGAAAACTTTTTAAAGGTATACGAAAGTATTGTTCAGAGAAGACTTGCGGCAAAAGCCAGGGTAAGAAAGATAAAATCTGAGATAGAAAAGTACGAAAAGATGTTGACAGAATTTGCAATGAATCGTTCCGAAATCGAAAACAAAATAAAAGAACTTAAAAAAGAACTTCGACAACAAACTGTTGAAATGAATGCGCTTAAGCTGACGATCAACGGTTCCTTCGGTAAACTCGGAAGCAAATGGTCTTCACTTTATTCACCTGACTTAATGCTTCAAGTTACAATTTCAGGTCAATTGTGTTTGTTAATGTTAATCGAAGCGATAGAACTTGCTGGCATACCTGTAGTTTCAGGTAATACAGACGGTATAATTATTAAATGCCCAAGCGATAGATATGAAAATCTGAATATATTAATTTCTGAATGGGAAAAAACTACAGGCTTCGTTACCGAAGAAACACGTTACAAAGCAGTCTATTCAAGAGATGTAAACAATTTTATAATAGTCAAAGAAGATAATACTTGTAAAGTAAAAGGTTGTTATTCTGAAGTAGGATCGGCTTTGAATAGTAGGCTATCTAAGAATCCTGAAACTTTAATTTGTTCCGATGCAGTGCAAGTGTTGCTTACTAAAAACATACCTATTGAGCAAACAATTAAGTCTTGCAAAGATATAAGACGATTTGTTTCTCTTATTAAAGTTACAGGAGGCGGAGAAAAAGACGGTATTTATTTAGGAAAAACGGTAAGATTTTACTATGCTAAAAATATAAAAGGTTGTATTTGCAGAGTAGCAAACGGTAATAAAGTACCTAAAACGGATGGTGCAAAGCCATGCCAGGACTTACCTACTTCTTTTCCTGAAGACATAGACTATAATAGATATATAACAGAAGCCGAAGAGATTTTATATGAAATAGGATATTTGAAGAAGGAGAAACAGCAGAAGTTCTTCTAGCATCTGCGTATTTAGTAGATAAGGTAATTAAGTCGTAGCCTGTTCTAGTACATTCTTCTGAAGTGACTCCACAACCATAGCCTGCGCTAGTTTCATTTGTTTCTAAAGGACACGTAAAAGCATCTCTTTGCGCAAAACATTTCATAATGTTCCTAAAATAAAAAGGGCAGCTTTTACACTGCCCTTTAATCTATTAAGTCGGGCTAGCTACCGACCAAATTACGCAATCTTCATGCAATCAGAGGGGATACTGAATACCATCGCCGTGCTCGACGATGCCACGGAAACCGTGACTGTGCATATCGCCAGGATGCGGTTGGAGTCTGTAGTATCGTAGATGGTCATTGCATAGGTTCCAGTTGCTATCGTTCCCGCCCCAGTGGTGATGTCTGCGAAATCCAACGTCTCGGCATTGGCAGCAAAGGTCGATGATCTGGCCGGAGTCGCCAGGACATAACCTCCGGCGGCGTAACCGGTCCCGGTGGAGGTGAGTTCCCCAGTGGTAGTGTACGCCAGTGGTGTTGTGGGATCTGTGGCCGCGTCCAGAGCCGTCGTGGTCGAATATATTGCAGCTTTGAGAGATCCGGCCGTGATTTTTGCACTAATTTCATCCATCCATTTCTTTTTCTGATACCTGGTAATTCCTGGTACATATGCCATGATGTGGCTCCTTATAAACTGCGTAGTATGTAGACATTGCCCGATAAATCCCGAATTTCAAAAAAACTTCCGTTGGGCGCTCGAATCTGGTGAGCAGTGGTGTTTACTACTCCCGCTCCCGTAATTTGGCCGACACTCGTATCGACATAAACTCCTGTGCATATCGCGGGGTTTGCTGCTATCCCAATAATATTAGCGACAGACGTTTGGGCTGAAACGCTCGAAACACTTCCGGTGCCCGTGCCGGGTATGGCCGATATATCCGGGGCGTTGGTAGGCACGCTGAGTGTTTCAGCGGAGGCCGTGGTGGTGGACAAAAGAGCCGTTTTCGACAGGGGTTTTGCGTTGGCAGCGCTGCACGTTATGGTTATGTTCTGGTTTAAGGTGACGCCCGTGACGGTGAATGCAAAAACATTGTGGGCGGCGTTAAATACCACCGATGAAACTATTGCACCCCCATCGCTGCTAACCGAGATCGACGCCCCAACGGTGCAATAACCATAGATCGAGCAGCTACCTGCGGTCGCATAGTAAACATCCGAATCGATATGCAGCAGCACCGGCGCAGGATCGGCGACCTGATCGCGGTAGGTGTTTCTGCCGAGGTTGTCAAAATGATTTTTAATATTTCGATATCCCGTCGGTATTCCCGATATATCGGGACGGGTATCAATTACGTTGCCCTGATCGGTGAAGTTTGTCACATCGGCCAGGCCGTAGCCGAACGTGATCGGAACACTGGCGCCTGCCGGTGTAGGGTATTCGCCGAATGGCCCGTTGACTCCGGGACCGGCGATAACCTCGCTAATGGCGGTATATACCCAGTTTTCACCAATATTGTTCCGGCAGATGCCGCCGATGTTCCGCACGCCGACATCCGCCGAATCATATTGGTTATAACGGCCACCGAGCAGCACCTGCCAGCCGAACTGCCGGTATCCCGTCATCCAGTTGTTCTCGAACAGGTTCCCCATCGTTATGCCGCTGGCGGAACCAGCACTGTCGGAGTAGGTGTAATCGTTGAACGGTACGCGGACATCGTGATACCTATTGTTGAACACCTGCCAGCCGGCGGAACTGCCTGAAGCCTGAGCGGCTACGGGAGTGCCAATAAAGGTCCCGTAGCACCGGCAAGCCTCCGTGTGATAGAAGTCGTTGTCGTAGATATACCAATTTACCGCGACCTTCATGGCCACGAACGTATCTCCCACCTTTATGGCATCCAGATCCTCCCTATATGCAGACAGCGTCATAGTCGTGGACGAGAGACTATCGGGGCCAAGTATCTTATAGTAATGCCCAGCTGAACCGCCGGTCTTGCCCATGTACGTCAGACAGGTCAGTTTCGTTATCTCGCTATTGGGTGCTGCCGCCACATTGGTAAAGGTGATGCTGTTTCCGTCCACGCTCTGCACGGTGCCTTTGAACGCTATGACGTTATCAAAGGCGTCGTATGAGATGCACTCCTGTTGGCCCAATTCATAAAACTTGTTGCGCCGTACCGTTATATTCTCGTAACTGCCCGACACCCCGGCAAGCTGAGATAACTGAGAGGCAGTCTGGTACATCTTGATCATGCCGTACATGCCCCACAGATGGAACTCGCAATCCTCGATCACCACATTGTTGCCGCCGCCTGCCCAGAAGCAGCGCCAATCTTGAATATCCAAAGTATAGGGTACAAACACGTTTGAGTAGGCGTCCAACATGGGAGCCTTGGGAGGCCATCCAGCAGGCAGGATCGCATCGTAGGGGGATGGGGACGGGGTAGCGGCGCTACTCGGACAAAGGTATTTGCAACCCCTGATCGTAACTGTGTCTATGAATCCTTGAAATGCACAATTTAACTCAGAAAACTTGTGTCCATCGGTGCAGAACGTGATGTTTCGAAACAACGTGCCTTGGTAATTGCCGAGATGCTTGTATCCGACCCCATTGACCATGTCGTCCGGGTAGAAACGGATGCCATTATAGAGGAAGGTCAGGCCATCCCAC
>Ga0302210_10000303_pt1 | contig 23133 bp, 17 predicted proteins | sample II_Fen_E3_2_FD_198793 | JGI IMG/M metagenome (GOLD analysis project Ga0302210, IMG submission 198793) | Peat permafrost microbial communities from Stordalen Mire near Abisko, Sweden - II_Fen_E3_2 | ecosystem: Environmental > Terrestrial > Soil > Wetlands > Permafrost | place: Sweden: Abisko... | reverse complement strand
ACTGACCAAATGTATTGACCTATAAGTTCTTCTAATTTATAGCCCAGCATGTCTAATTCGGTCTGATTTATTCTTGTTATTCTACCATCAGCATCAATTTCGTGATAACCTATCGGAGCATTATCAAAAAGATCTATGAAATCCTCACGACTTTGGTTTCGTTCACTTTCAGCCATTTTACGCTTTGTAATGTTGCGGATGGTTGAAATAGCTCCAATAATTTCATTATCAGCATTTCGCAAAATTGATATTGTGTCAGTAACCCAGGTAGTTTTTTTTGAAACGGGATGACTATATAAAAATTCAATATCATTTTCAATTATTCCCCGAAAGGCATTTTCAATATTAGTCATAACTCCGTTATCTTTCAAATCAGGGTAAATGTCTAAAATATGCTTTCCAATTACATCAGAAGCTTGCATTCCGGTAAGATTCTCCATGAATGGGTTCCACGTTTGATACCTTAAATTTTTATCATAGACAACTATTCCTTCTTGCGAGCATGCAATAATTTGTTTGTTAAACTGATTTGACTCAATAAGAGCTTGTTCTATTTCTTTTATTTTATTCTCGTTTTCTATTTCCTTGTAAACCTTACTGATTATTATCGGTATTAATTCAAGGAAACTGCCATCTTTAACAAGATAGTCACGTGCACCAAGTTTCATCATTTCAACAGCAATTCTTTCATCTCCTTGCCCTGTAGCCATTATAAAAGGAGGTATAGTCTTATATTCAGACATTAAATCAGCAATGAATTCTTTACCATTCTTATCAGGCAAGCTGTAATCGAGGAGAATCAATAAAGGCGTTTGATTTTTAAGCCAGTCAGATGCCTCCCTTGCCGAATTTACATTAGCTGTCTGAAATCCATGCTCTTGTATCTTTTCATTCAGCAATTCAACTAAACCCGCATCATCTTCAATAATGAGTATAGTTTCTTTCATCGCTTCCATTTTCTGCTGTTTTAAATTTTTATAATCTGTATAAACAAACCGAGTCTAGTTAGCATTTCGGTAAATTTATTGAAATCAATCGGTTTAGTAATGTAAATGTTACACCCCAATTTATAACAAGCTTCTACCTCCCGTGGGTCATAGGTTGTAGTGAGCATCATAATTGGAATTTCCTTTAAATCAGTGTCCGACTTCATTAGTTTCAACACCTCTATACCATCCATTTTTGGCATATTGATATCAAGCAGCAATAAATAATTATTATCCTGAATCATTTTCGAATCATTTGAAGAGAAGAAGTTCCAGACTTCTTCGCCGTTCGAAAAACGAATAATTTCATTCTTAACTCCCGATTCTATTAATCCGTTATTAATTAATTCGGCATGTCCATCATCATCTTCTGCAATGAGAATGATTAATTTTTTGTACACTTCCATGATTAACTCGTATTAAATTAAAGTTCGAAAAAATCTTGTTTTTGTAATTCAATAAAAAACGTACTACCTTTCCCTTCAACCGATTCTACCCATATTTTTCCATTATGTTTATTGGTAATTCTTTTGGCAATACTTAATCCGATACCTTCGCCCGATTGCGACAAAGTATGATCAGCTCGATAAAAAACATCCCAGATTTTTTCAATATTGCGCGGACTTATTCCAATTCCTGTATCAGAAATTGCATATTGAACTCTATTATATTGTACCTCTGACGATATTTCGATTTTCAACAGTTTGTTCGGGTCGTGATATTTCAGAGCATTATCAATGATATTTGAAAAAAGCTGATTCAATTGATTTTCATCTCCATAGCAGTAGTCAAGGTTCTGAATAATAACTTGGGCCGAAAGTTCTGTGATTTGATAGTTATGAGCCGCAACAATCTTATTGATTAACTGATTCATGTCTATTTTCTTCACCACTAGCATTAATCTTCCGGTTCTCGATATCTGTAACAGACTTTTTATCAGCGTATCCATTTTAGAAACATTGGACAATATAAAATCCAAGGTTTTTGGCATGCCCTCATTCGTTATTTTATCGATGCCCACTTTCTTCTCCGATTCTGATTTAGAGCCTCCCAGTATAGCCTTTATTTCTTCAGATTGCTTTTGTAATCGCTGGCTAAATCCCTGAATGTTTATCAACGGCGACCTTAAATCGTGCGAAGCCACATAAAGATAACTTTCAAGTTCCTTATTCTTATCAGTAATTAGTTCCTGAATTCGTTGAATATTCGTTATATCAGCAGTAATGGTGGAAAAACAGTTTTTCTTTGTTGAAACCACCGAAATTAAAAAAAACTTATCTGATGGGGCATAAAAAGTATTAAATTCATAAGATTCGTTTGTTATTGCAACCTTGCTGTATATTTCCAGATAGGGTGCCGACTCACATTGATAAACCTCAGTTGCAAGTTTCCCGATTGCATCTTCCTTCTTTATTCCTAAAATCTGTGTATAAGCACTATTACAATCAGTTATTCGGTAATTAATTGCATTGCCATCCTCATCAAATACGAGTTCGTGCATAGCCACCATTTCTGTCATAGAGCTAAAAAGCGTACTAAGCTTTTCTTCGCTCTCTTGCAAAGCTCTTTCAGCTTGCTTCAGTTTATCAATATCCCGCGTTATATTTAAAACATGTTTAACACCATCTAGCTCTAAAACCGTAGCTGACATCATACCGGATACATATTTACCGCTTTTTGTTCTGAACTGCGTTACAAGATTTTTGGCAAATCCCTTTTCCTTCAATTCTGCGACTAATTTATCACGATCTGTAGAATCCACCCATATATTTTTATCGACAGATGATTTTCCCAGTATTTCATCTTCCGTATACCCCATTATACGGGTAAATCCTTCATTTATGGATACATAAACACCATCTTCCAATCGGTTAATATTTATTGAATCCGGACTTGTTGTAAATGCCTTTTTAAATTTTTCTTCACTCTCCCGCAAAGCCTTTTCTATCTTCTTTCGCTCAGTAATATCTTGCATAGTTGCTAAGATGCAATGCTCTCCGGCAAGTTCCGTAATTTCTACTGAAATCGTTAACACCAATGATTTACCTGATGCTGATTTTGCCTGAACCTCAATATCGGTTAATATGCCGGTCTCTATCAGCTGATCTTTCAACCTTTTTCGGGTATCCTCGTCCATTAAATCCAGTTCTTCAGGTTTCTTTCCAATTACGTCCTTCCTATCTAATTCCGCAATACGAAGAAAGTTTTCATTCACAGCAATGTAAGATCCATCTTTCTGGGTAGCAATAGTCATTGCCGCAGGACTTGCTTTAAACGCCTGAGAAAAAAGAATTTCCGTTTCCCTTATCTTTTCTTCGGCTTGCTTTAGCTCCGTAATATCATGAATTATTAATTGAACAGCATGTTTCCCATCAAAAATAATGGGTATCGATTTCACTTCTACATCCACAAACGAGCCATCCAGTTTAATAAATCTCTCATTTATCAAAGGTAAAACCTTTCGATTTATGAAAGCCTCTTTCATTCGGCTTATGGCAAACTCTTTAAATTCCGGATGTATAAAATCAAGTACCGGTTTCCCAATCAGCTCTTGTCTGGCTGAGGCTCCGATTAGTTTAAAACAAGCTTTGTTTACAAACACTACTTTGTCGTCACAATAAATTGCAATAGCATCCGGAGAGTTATCTACCAAATCTCTGTATTTCCGCTCGTTTGCCTTTAATGCATCTTCTATTGCTTTTCTTTCGGTTACATCTTTGGAAAATATCGACACTCCAATCACTTCATTCTTACTGTTCAGAATCGGGCTGTGTGAGATTTCAGAATAAAGCTGTTTTGATCCCGAATCTCCTAAATATACATACTCTGTAAACGTTTCACCAGCTAAAGCCCTGTCGATAAATGATTTTGCTTTAAGCCAATCAATCTGTGTCGATTGATAATCGGATAATTTATCTCCTAACTTTACATCAACACCGTATAGATCCTTCATGCGTGAAGCATGTAATTCATTAAAACCTGTATAGCAATACTCATAGTTAACCGAAAAAAAAGCATCAGCAATACTATTAAGAATACCATTCACATATAAATCATGGTTTTCTTCTACAATCGTAATTGAGCTTTGATGTATCAGTTTTTTCATGTCACAGGTATTTAATCCATACGCTTTTATGCTAAGCTGAATACTGAGCAAAATGTAAATAAAATATTATATTGAAGTTTAATTTACATCTTCAGTCAACTGTAGTAGTGGCAAATATAATAATAATTACATATTAATTTAATAGAAAGACAGATATATTTAAGATTATATGTTTATAAGCAGATGTTTCTTGTGTTTTTTGTAGTAATTATTCTATTTGTCTGAGGCACAAATTATTACTTACATCATTTTATGTAACATCTGTCAAGTCAATTCATCTGTTAACAGAGCACGCTGTCAAGATATAAAAAGTCACTAATTAATCTTTTTTAATTGCCTAGAAATCATTCCTGAATTAGTTCAGCATATGCTCATAAAAGGGAAAATTGTTTCAGAGACTGATTAGTGTAAAAAATAATCTTAAAAAGACTTCGGATTTCTTAAATAATGGCTAAAAATGGTAAATATGTGTTATAAAACATGCTTTTAGAACATTTTCCCTTGAGAACTCTTGCATCGTATTGAAAAAACACATAATTTTGCATCGTGATTTTTTCATAGTATTAGATTTAAGGTTAACAAAGATTGGTAGTAAGGCGTTACTACCTTTCGCGTTTTATAGAGACATGTTTTAAACAATGTAGGATTTGTTCATAAAATCAATATATACCCAAAAAAGCCGCTTTGGATTGAAATCCAGGCGGCTTTTTTAATTTAAAATATCTACAAACACAGCTTTTGAAGTTATTGTATGTTATAAAACATACTTTTAAAGCATTTTTCTTCGAAATTACTTGTTTCGTATTGAAAAAACACATAATTTTGTATCGTGATTTTTTCATAGTATTAGATTTAAGGTTAACAAAAGATTGGTAGAATGCCGTGAGGCAAGCTACCTTTCGTCTTTTATAGGGGTTCATCAACTGCATTCGGAATTTAGAAAACCAAATGAACATTTTGTACGGTACTTTTACCTTTTATACAAAAAAATCTTTCTTTTCCTGACAAAGCACACTATTTTTTATTAATTAAGTGTAATTTGAGGCTGTAGTGGCAATAATTTAACGTATATTATTTGGAAAGTATTAAATTGCGATATATCTTTGCATCATGATTTTTTCATAGTATTAGATTTAAGGTTAACGAAAGATTGGTAGAGTGCCGTGAGGCAATCTACCTTTCGTCATTTTATAGCATACACTTCTGGCAAACCAAATGGAATTCTGACAAAATTTCACGCCAAACTTCAACACTCCCGAACTCCCACCCTTCAAAGAAGTATCTCTTGCCTCTTTCAAACAAAAAAGCTACTTTTGCAACTCAAATTCATTCAATTATCATATATGAACATTCTTCTCCTTGGCTCAGGCGGACGCGAACACGCAATGGCTTGGAAAATAGCTCAAAGTGCCAAACTCACAACGCTTTTTATCGCTCCGGGCAATCCGGGAACTGCCAACGTTGGAACTAATCTTCCCATTGCGGCAGATAATTTTCCGGCTATTAAAACCGCTGTATTGGAAAATAACATAAATATTGTGGTTGTAGGACCTGAAGATCCCTTAGTGAAAGGTGTTGTTGATTTTTTTGCTGCTGATAAGGAGTTGAAGGATATCCCTGTTATCGGACCCGATAAAATTGGCGCTCAGTTAGAGGGTAGTAAAGATTTCTCGAAACAATTTATGTTCCGCCACAACATACCTACTGCGGGCTACCTGAGTGTGACCAGCGAAAACATTGCAGAAGGTATTGAATTTCTCAAAAATCATGAAGCTCCCTATGTTTTAAAAGCCGATGGTCTGGCTGCCGGAAAAGGAGTACTGATTTTGAATGATTTGGACGAAACAATTTCGGAATTGAAATCTATGCTCGATGGAAAATTCGGCGTAGCAAGTAAAACTGTTGTTATCGAAGAGTTCCTATCTGGTATTGAATGTTCGGTATTCGTAATCACCGATGGTAAAAATTATAAAATTCTTCCGGAGGCAAAAGACTATAAACGAATTGGTGAAGGAGACAAAGGTTTAAACACAGGTGGTATGGGTGCAGTTTCGCCGGTTCCGTTTGCCGACAAAGATTTCATGCGTAAAGTTGAAGAACGTATTATAAAACCAACAGTGGATGGACTCAACTGCGAAGGCATAGTTTACAAAGGATTTATTTTCTTTGGTTTGATTAAAGTAAACGGAGAACCGTACACTATTGAATACAATGCTCGAATGGGCGATCCTGAAACGGAAGTTGTAATGTTGCGAATTAAAAGCGACTTTGTGGATCTTCTGGAAGGGGTGGCCAATGGAAATCTGAATGAAAAGACAATAGAAATAGACGAACGAAGTGCAGTTACCGTCATGCTGGTAGCAGGAGGTTATCCCGAAGAGTATGACCAAGGAGATGAAATCACCGGTTTGACGGAGGTAAGTGAAAGTATTGTTTTCCAGGCAGGAACCACCCTGAAAGACGGTAAATTAGTGACAAATGGCGGTAGAGTCATGGCCATAAGCTCGTATGGTTCAAGCAAAGCTAAGGCATTGGCAGTTTCGTTTGCAAATGCTCAGAAGATTCAATACAAAGGTAAGTATTTCAGAAGCGACATCGGATTTGATTTATAAGCAATATGGCAAAAATACTGGTAATTGACGACGAGCGCAGCATACGCAATACGCTCAAAGATATACTTGAATTCGAGAAACATCAGGTAACTTTAGCCGAAAACGGTAAGCAAGGCCTTGAAGCAGCACAAAATGCTGTATTCGACCTTGTTTTTTCGGATATAAAAATGCCCGAAATGGATGGTATCGAGCTTCTTGGTCATTTACACGAGATAAGTATTGAAGCCCCTATTGTTATGATTTCCGGGCATGGAAACATTGAAACTGCAGTTGAATGTATCAAAAATGGAGCATTTGATTTCATCGTTAAACCAATAGATTTGAACCGTTTACTGATTACAGTTCGCAATGCTTTGGAACGCAACACCCTGGTTACGGAAACTAAAACACTGAAAAAGAAAGTAGCCAGACGCCATCAAATGATTGGTGCATCTCCCGCAATAGAAAAAGTACGTTTGATGATTGAACGCGTTGCACCGACTGATGCCCGAGTTTTAATTACCGGCGACAATGGCACAGGAAAAGAAGTGGTGGCACGACTTCTTTTTGAACAAAGCAATCGTACAGAAGCGCCATATGTGGAAGTAAACTGTGCGGCTATTCCATCAGAACTTATCGAAAGTGAACTTTTCGGGCACGAAAAGGGAGCATTTACTTCTGCAATCAAACAACGTATCGGAAAATTTGAACAGGCTGACGGAGGAACAATTTTTCTGGATGAGATTGGCGACATGAGCCTGTCGGCACAGACAAAAGTGCTCCGGGTGCTACAAGAAAATGAACTCACCCGGGTAGGTAGCGATAAAAGCATAAAAGTAAATGTGCGCGTACTGGCCGCAACAAACAAAAACCTCAAAAAAGAAATAGAAAACGGAAATTTTCGCGAAGACCTGTTTCACCGCCTGAATGTTATTCCCATTCACGTTCCAAGTCTGGATGAGCGAAAAGAAGATATTCCACTGTTGGTTAGTCATTTCTGCGAATTAATATGCAGCGAACAGGGCATCCAACCCAAAATTTTCGAAGAAGCGGGTATCGAAACACTTAAAATCCGTTCATGGACAGGTAACATACGCGAACTTCGCAATGTAGTAGAACGCCTGATAATCCTTGGTGGTGCTACCATCAGCAAAGAGGATGTCGAGATGTTTGCCTGAAATCCACTACCCCACCATCATTTTATATTTTTCCACAAAAAAGTTGAATTTCCACTGGTGGTATGTTCAACTTTAATTGTCATACAAACGGAGAATGCTAAGCCGGAAATATAATTCACAACAAAAATTTATATCTTTGTCGCTAGACTGGTAAGGAATAGTAATTCATTATTTTCAAAACATGTTAGAGACAATAAAGGATTTGCGGGAAGGAAATCACTTAGCATTTGAGCAACTTTTCGACAATTGTTATGAGGCATTGTGTAGATATGCGTACTCTATTTTAAGAGATATGGATGAAGCCGAAGACGTTGTTCAAAAAACATTTTGCAAGTTGTGGGATCAGCACGAATCATTGGATATTCAAAGTTCCGTCAGTTCATATCTGTATCGCATCGTACATAATAATTGTTTAAACACTATTCATCAGAAAACCAGTCATCAGGAACATAACCTGAACTACATTTCGTCAATGAATACGGATGTAAACTCAACAGCAGATTACATCGAGAGCACAGATTTACAGAAAGCCATTGACACTGCCCTGGCAAGCCTGCCGCCGCAATGCCGAAAAGTATTTGAAATGAGCCGTATAGAGCAGTTATCGTATGCTGAGATAGCTTCGCAGCTCAATATTTCTACCAATACGGTAGAAAATCACATTTCGAAGGCTCTGAAAATCCTGCGGGTAGAATTAAAAGATTTTTTATGTTTATGTTTATTGCTTCGGTTGCTAAAATAAAAAAGCCATGAAAGAGAATACAGATAATTTACTGGCGCGATATTTTGGAGGAAATTCATCAGAACAAGATATGCAGGCATTGGAACTATGGATTTCAGAGTCGGCCGAAAATCAATTGTACTTTGATGAACTAACCGAGCTTTATGCCAAATTGGGCACTGCCGATGCGAATATACCCAAGCCAAACACAGACCGTGCTAAAAAATCGTTCATGGCTTACATGGCATTGCAGAAGAGCAATCATGCTCAGGCGATTGAAACAAAGCACAAACCATTATTCAAGAGCTGGTTATTCAGGGCGGCTAGCATTGCCCTTATTTTGGCCTTATCTTTCTCTGCCTGGATGATTTTTTCGGAACACGATGTGGTGTTAGCCACCAAAGAAACTACAAAAGAGGGCACTCTGTCCGATCAGACAGAGATTAAACTATCAAAAAACAGCAAAATCATTTACAGTTCAAGATACGGAAAGAAAACAAGGAAAATACGACTGGAAGGTCAGGCGTTTTTTGCTGTTGGGCACAAAGGTAAAGGCGTTTTGCAAATTAATGCTGACGAGACATTTATAGAAGATATCGGAACAAAATTTACGGTATCTGCTTATCCCGATAGCAACAAGGTTAAAGTAAACGTGAGTGAAGGTAAAGTGCACTTTTATACAACCACCAACGACGGAATTATTCTTTCGGCAACCGAAACCGGCGTTTACGATAAAGAAAGTAAGAAATTTTCGGTTATAAAATCAGAAGTATACTCTGTAACCAAAGACATAAAACATATAGAGTTCAACGGCAAAAACCTACACGATGCCATGGATATAATAGCCAAAGAATACGATATAAAAATACGCTTTGAGGAAGCCTCTATCGGCAATCGAAAAATAACCGTAAACTTCGATGGCGAAAATGTGGATATGGTGCTTAATGTCATTGCGGAAACACTGAATTTAGAAGTAAAAAAAGATACCGGAGGTTATCTTCTGCGAAACAATAACAAATTAACCAACTAATGACTAAACTGATTAGCCGTTTGATTATTTGCATTCTTTTATTATTTCCGACAGGCTTGTTTGCACAAAACAGTTATGCCAATAAGATAGTAAGCTTCCCTGCAGGACACAGTACCTTAAAAGTGACTCTTAATACATTAAGCAGGCAGACGGGTTGCGTTTTTTCGTACGATCCCACAAAGATAAACGACAAGCAGGAGTTTAGCTTCCCGCAAGTCAATAAGCAAACCCTGAAAACTGCGCTCCAGAAATTATTACCCAAACCCATTAAATTCAAATTTACAGGGAAATATGTGGTCTTGCTGAAACCCGATGCTGCAAAGATTGACCCTACGGTTAAGACTCCGGCGTTATCTGTTCATACTGCTCCGATAAATACTAAAACCGAATTTAATATTGCTGAAAGTCCTAATATCATTGCATCAGTAGACACCATACAACCAATAAAAGAGACCGCAACTGTCGATACAGTAAATCCGCCCAAAGACCCGATACCACTGGAAACAAACCCTACAGTAGAAACACCCCTAGAACAAACGATTCAAAAAATTACAACCGCTTCACCCGACACTGTAAGATTCAAAACAACAAGTTCAATAATTGAACTGGGCTTTGCTGCAAACAAACACTTATCAGGTTTCTTTGCTCATATTGGTGCCAAACATCTTTATGGAATTATTTCTACAGGATCGGACTATCATAAATCCTACCATTTGGGATTGGGTGCCGGGGTAAAATTTCAGTTTACGAAACACTGGGGAATGAATATAGACCTGATTCAGTATGCACTCGTCAGAGGAAAATCCTATAAAGTCAATGTAAGAGCAGCCACCACCGAGCTGACCCCTATGTTAGACTTCACTGTAGTACCACGTCTTAAACTCTTTGCCGGACCTTCTTTTTATCTTATACAATCGAGGTATTTAAACGGAAATCCCACCGGAAGTTTAGGGCGATATGTTGGATACAGTGCCTTGCTGGGGCTTAAGATTGATTTGTGCAAGTCGAAAGTGCGTAAAATATAAAGAAATCGCAAAAATTATTTGCAACATAAACTTCATATTTACATCCATTTACAGTGCAACTTATCTCCGACCCAAAATATTTTCTAATTTAAAGACATTTTTTTCAACTTACAATAGTGGTACTGATTCAATTGTTTGTCTTAGGTATATAAAGCAAACAAACTATCAACAACTAATAAAAAAACTATTATGAAAAAAGTAAATCTATTGGCAATAATTGCTATTTCATTCAGTCTTTCTTCTCTGGTTTCGTGTACTACAGATTTAACCGGAACTACCGATGCATCGTTAACTGCCACAGCAACCGATGAAGGTCAGGCAGCAGTCGTAAATGACCAGATTGTAAGTACTGCGGACGACTATGTGAACGTATTGGATGCATCCGGCTATCAGGCCGTGAAAAGCTCAACAGACACGAATCCGGAAAAAACAAGCATCAAAATTACAATGGACAGCGTGGTAATTACTGTTGACAGAGTGGGGCTAAATGATTACCCCAAAAACATCTGTCTTGATTTCGGCACCGGTGTTACCGTAAAACGTGGCAACAGACTTAAAGGTAAGATATACATTACCGTTAGTGCCAAAATGAACATTGCAAATTCAACCAGAACATTTACTTTCTCCAACTTTTACGTAAACGACAACCAACTTAAAGGCGGAAAAACAGTTACTTTCAAAGGCTATACCGACCTACAGGAACCTTACTGGAGAATTATAGCCAAAGATACACTTGTACGCACCGATGGAACAAAAGTGATATGGAACACCGAACGTACACGTACACGCATTGGCACCAACAACACCCCACTTATTTACTGGGATGATATCTATTCGATAACAGGATCATCGAGCGGTGTGAATGCTAAAGGAGTGGCCTATTCGATGGTAATTCAGGATTCCAATCCATTAATCATAAGCGGCAATTATCCATACTTCACCAAAGGCTCTGTTGTAATTACTACCGATAGCAAAACAGTGCTGGTAGACTATGGAGACGGTACGAAAGATAATAAAGCAACTGCCACCGTTAATGGAGTAACAAAAGAATTTACCTTGAAAAAATAAACAGTAAAGTTTTTGATTCAAAACAAGAGGTCTGCCGAAATGAATCGGCAGACCTCCTTTGTATTTCTCTGAAAACATGTTCCGGATCAACAATATTGATTACTCGTTGACTTTCTAAATATTGAATGCATTACCAGATTTTCACCAATTGATCTTCTGCCCGCCACATTTTATCGCCCTTCTTGATACCGAAAGTGCTGAAGAATTCTGGCATGTTTGATAATGGTCCGATAACCCGCCATTTGGCCGGAGCGTGTTCGTTGCTTTTTATTTGGTTGGCAATTGCTTCGGGACGCATATTCACCATCCACGCCAGTGCATAACCCAGAAAGAAACGTTGACTCGGGTTGAGTCCAGCTATCAGTTCTTTATTTTTAAATTGTGCTGTTTTCTTAAATGCTTCATAACCCATGATTACACCACCCAAATCGGCAATATTTTCGCCTTGCGTCAGTTCACCGTTTACATGTAGTCCGTAAACATCAACGTAATCATTGAACTGTTTTACAATCATCTTGGTTTTCGCGTTGAATTTTTTGCTGTCTTCCGGAGTCCACCAGTTGTTCAGGTTGCCCAGCTCGTTGTATTTGCAGCCCTGATCATCAAATCCATGGGTAATTTCGTGCCCGAAAGTGCCTCCGATAATAGAATACAATAATGCATCGTCAGGCATTTTTCCTTCGTAGCCCGGAACAATAATGTTACATCCGGGGATTACAATCTCATTGTTCGACGGATTGTAATAAGCATTATAGGTTTGTGGTTGCATGTCCCATTCGGTGCGGTCCACAGCTTTACCATATTTCTGAATCATATGGTTGAAGCCCCATTGATTAGCATTCATCACATTCTTTACATACGAGGTACGACTTATCTGCATCGAACTAAGATCTTTCCATTTATCAGGATAACCTACTTTCATAATCACGGCATCCAGTTTCTTGAGTGCTTTCTCTTTCGTAGCGGCACTCATCCAGTCGAGTCCTTTTATTCTTTCGGCAAAAACAGTCTTGATGGCATTGCCTATTTCCAGAAGCTTTTCTTTAGTGCCTTTGGGCAGATATTCGCTGACATAAACCTGTCCCACCAAATCTCCCAGTGCTCCATCGGTTTCCTGAACGATCCTTTTCCATCGTGGTTTAGGCTCCTTAACGCCACGCAAAGTAGCAGTGAAGAAACTGAAATCTTCAGAGTATGTTTTATCGTCCATATAAGCAGCCAAACCGCTAAATAACTGAAATTTCAAATAATTCTTCCAATCGTCGATACTATATTTATTTAAGTATCCATTCAGAGCAGTAAGAAATTCAGGTTGAGTCACAATGACTGTATCCACCTTAGATAATCCGGCAGTGCTCATAAAAGTGGCCCAGTTTATATTGGGTGTCAGCGCAGTCAATGCTTCGAATGTCATTTTGTGATAGTTGGTGAGCGGGTCGCGGGTATCTTCTCTTTTGCGCGATGTTTTGGCTATTGCTGTCTCCATTTCCATCAGTTTTTCGGCCGATAGTTTGGCTTTAGAAGGTTCATAGCCCATAATTTTGAACATGTTGCTAACATGTATCACGAATTTTTCACGAATAGTTTTTGCTTTTGCATCAGTATCAAAATAAAAACTCCGATCGGGTAAACTTAGACCGCCCTGAGTGATATATACCTGATATTTTGTACTATTTTTATCGTCTTGCGCTAGGTAAAATCCCATCAGCGGAGATGCCGCAACCGTATGAATATACGCTGCTTCCCTGATCAGACTTTTCATATCTTTGATATTGTCTATGGCCTGCAAATCTATTTTCAGGTCGCTTATCCCTTTTTTGTTCAGCGATACACTGTCCATGCCTGAGTAAAAGAAGTCCCCGATTTTTTGCTTATTACTTCCGGTTTTCGCGTCTTTAATTGCTGCTGACGATTCGCACACCTTGCGAATTTGGGCGTTGATAGTGTCTTGTATCAGCTGCCAAATACCATTGCTTTGTTCGCTTGCCGGAATGGCATTTTGTTTAAACCAGCGGCCGTTTGCATATTGAAAGAAATCATTGCCTGCTTTAGCTGTTGAGTCGATGTGCGATGCTAATGCATCAGCTTTGTCGTTGCCGGATTTGGCTTGTTTGCACGAAGTGGCGCATGATAAGAGTATGATACTCACAACCAGTACTTTTGAAAGATTTTTTTTCATACAGAATTTGTTTTGTTTTTTAAAGGAAAAGTCAAATTGGAAGTTAATTATTTTTTGCCGCTGCCCATTGTACAGCTCCGGTGAGATGTTTTCTGAACAAGGAATTATCATATATCTCGGGCGTATGTCCTAATGCAGTTTGGAAACTTCTGCCTTTTCCAACCTGCTGGCACCAGATTAACGGATGATCGCCCATCACCAGATTTACATTCTTGAACCATGGATTTTCAGTAATATTATACGATTTTTCATCAATCGAGACTAATATCGCCAGATTGGTATTCAGACGAGGATTTCTGTCGAAAGTGTAAAACTCATCTGTCCATTTCACCGTGTCGGCTTCAAAGCACTGAGTGGAAGTATGATTTTTGTTCTCAATTACCAGTTTTCCTTCGTGTACCGGTGGATGACCTAAGAAGTGAGCACCGACTAATTTCTCGTACCAGGCCCATTTGTATTCGGTATCGGTAGCAGTGTGAACTCCAACAAATCCACCTCCGTTTTCAACATAGTGTTGGAGCGCTGATTTCTGTTTCTCGTTTAATAAATTATTTCCGGTTGTGAGTAAGAATACCACTGCATCGTATTTCTTCAATTCTTTATCTGTAAACAAGGTAGAGTCTTCAGTAAAAGTAATTTGCCATTTTTGTTTACGACCTATTTCAGAAAATGCCTTTATTGCATTGGGTATAGAAGCGTGATAAAATCCGGCTGTTTTGGTAAATATTAATGCATTTATTGTTGGCTCAACTGCCTTACTTATGGTGGTGATACCACATAGAATGCAAACAGCTAGTATTATGATCTTTTTCATGGGATGCGTTTTTAATTTTATCCGGCAAATCTAGGAAAATTTATTGAATAAACATACAAATTTAAAGGCGTCATATTGTTTTCTTTTTACATAATAAAGGGGAACAAAACATCGCGCTTTGTTCCCCTTGTCATTCGAAAATATAAACGCAAAAAGAAAATTATCGAATATTCAGGTCGTATGGTAGTCGAGCCTGTATGCCATTAATCTTATCGAGGCTTTTAATTTTTTTCAAAATACTGTATTGCTCACCCAGTTGAGCTTTCATAACGCGAGCCTCTACATCTTCAGTGAAACTTTTTAGTAGTTTTGCTGTAAAATCTTCTTTCTCTGGATATTCTTTCAGGTTGTATGAGCTAAGTTTTGCTTTTTCTACCGCCAGTTTTATTGCATCATTCAGTCCACCTATTTTATCTACGAGTCCAATTTTGATAGCATCTTCGCCTGTCCAAACTCTTCCTTCAGCAATGGCTTTGATCTGTTCAACTTTCATCTTCCGTCCCTGTGCACAACGCTTTACGAATAACTCATATCCGCGGTTCACGTAGTTTTGCATCAAATCACGTTCTTCCGGAGTAAACGAGCGATTAATGGATATACCGTCGCTCATTTTATTGGTTTTTACACCATCATAAGTTAGGCCAAGTTTTTCATTCAGTCCTTTGATGTTTGGAATAACTCCGAAAATACCAATGGAACCGGTAATTGTGTTTGGTTGTGCAATAATTTTATCGGCCATACAGGATATGTAGTATCCTCCTGAAGCTGCATAATCACCCATAGATACAATTAAAGTTTTTTTTGCTTTGAGCATACTCAGCGCATGCCATATTTGCTCGGAGGCATAAGCACTACCACCCGGAGAGCTGACGCGTAATACTACTGCTTTAACGGCAGAATCTTTTGCTACATCGTTGATTGTTTTGACCATATCACGCGCTACAATTTCGTCACCTTCGCTGTCGGAAATTTCGCCTATGGCATAAATTACTGCAACTTTATTTTTATCGTATTTACTGTTGTCAGGAAGTCTGCTCATGGCTGAGTTTTTGACAAAAACAAGATCATCGCCTTTCTTAAATTTTTTCACGTATTTTTGAAGTATGCTATCAACCTGATCTGCATATACAAGTGAATCCACTAAATTGTATTGTTTAGATTTTTCGGTAGGTTGATACATCAGCATTTCATCAGCATAAGCATTCAGTTTCTCAGTCGGAATTTTTCGCGAAGCAGATATTTCTTTCAGTATCGTATTCCATATTGAATTTAGGAAAACATTTACCTGCAGACGGTTTGCATCACTCATTTTGGTCAGTATGTATGGCTCTACAGCCGATTTGAATGTACCAACTTTTACGATTTGCATTTCAATGCCCAGTTTGTCCAGCGTGTTCTTTAGAAACATGGTTTCTGTAGAAAGTCCCTTGAGTTCGAGCATTCCTTGCGGATTGATTAAAACTTTATTGGCCACAGATACCAGATAATACATTTTTTGAGAATAATTATCGGCATAAGCAACAATAAACTTACCCGATTTTTTAAAGTCAATCAGTGCGTTGCGGATTTCCTTTACTGAAGCGATTCCACCCGAAAGTGAACCACCTTTGAGATAAATACCAACAATATTGTCATCATTCTTAGCTTTTTCGATGTTTTTCAGTACTTCATCAAGTCCGAGTGTGTTTTCAGAGCTTGAACCAAGCGCTTTGCCCAAAATATTTGAAAACGGATTGTCCTCTGACCTGTCAACCAACGATCCTTCCAGGTTTAGCTCATAAATTGAATTTGGTTTTAAGACAGTGGTTTTTTCTCCTGAACTAGCTGCAGCGCCCAGCACAAGAAAGAAAATAAGTACGCCCAGTATAGAGGTAATAAAAATACCAACGATAGAGGCAAGAGTAAATTTCAAAAACTGTTTCATAAAATAATGTAATGATGATTATATATTAAAACTGAATATTCCGTTGCAAAGAAAGATATTTTTTTTTGAATAACAAAACATATTTATTGATATTCGATATAAGTGTTTGTTTTTTTATTGAAAATACTTAATTACACTTTCTGAATTGAATGTGTTGGTGATAAAAAAGGGAAACAGAACTCTGTTTCCCTTTCCTTTGGCATGCACTGTACTTTATTATTGAATTTCAATCATACGTGCTGGTTTTGGTTTAGCTTCATCTCTTTTCGGAATTACTATACTCAAAATTCCATTTTCGTAATTCGCTTCAATTCTTTCTCCGTCGGCTGTTTGAGGTAAAGTGAACGAACGGGTAAAAGACTGATAGCTAAATTCACGCTTGGTGAACTGTTCTCCTTCTTTATTTTCGTTTTCCACTTTTTTTTCTGACGAAATTGTCAGCAAATCGTTACGTACCTCTAGCTTGAAATCAGCTTTTTCGAAGCCAGGAGCAGCTACTTCCACTATAAATTCTTCAGCATTTTGTTTGATATTTACAGATGGTAATGTAGTATTAGTAACAGAAAAGTTGCGGTTTGACCAATCGAATAAATCGCCTTCAAAAAAACGGTCAAAAACCGATGGTAATTGGTTTGTAAATCTAACGAGTGACATAATTTAATCCTCCATTTTTATAAATTAAACAATTTGTTTTATTCATGCTGAAAATTAATTTCAAATAAAATGCCAAACTCTAAAATGTGACATTATGTCTCACAATATCAATTCATTATAGACAGATAGACAGATTTTTATTTTACAATGATGAGGATCGAAAAATGAAAATTTTCAAACAAACTAATTTCCAATGAAATAAATCTTTCATAAATTATCATTGCAATGTGTATGGCTTCTGAAAATTTGTCATATTATTTTCTTAGAAAGTTGTTTAAGTAAAAGTAACAATCGAAAATTATTGCTACATTTGCCCCAAGAAAAATAAATTGTAACAATTTTTATTATATGAACAAAAGACTTATACTCGTGACGCTTAGTGTCTTTTTTTACCAACTTATATTTCTACAGGTTTATGCAGTTAAAGCATATCCTCGTCCCTTCACGATAAAACAACCCGACGGCACGCTATTGACTGTGGTTAAGCAAGGGGATGAATTTAGACATTACACTACTACAGAGGATGGCATTTTACTCAAAAAGAATAGAAACGGTTTTTTGACTTATGCATCGGTTAGTGCTACCGGAGACTTGGTGGAAAGTGATTTCATAGCCAAAAACATAAATAAACGATCACTAGCCGAGCTGCAATACCTGAAGAATATAAATCAGTCGGATCTGATAGAAAAGATACAAAAAGCACCTTCAAAAATAAAGGCATTAAATATACAAAGCCAACGTAAGAATGTATTCGCCGTTGCAGGATCTCCTAAAACACTGGTGATTTTGGTAAATTTTTCTGATGTGAGTTTTATAACCCCATCGCCTAAAACAGCTTTTGCTGATTTACTGAATAAAGAGGGATATAATTCAAACGGTGCCACAGGTTCAGCGCGCGATTATTTTATGGCAAGTACATACGGTAAGTTGTCTCCACAGTTTGATGTTGTGGGTCCGGTAACATTGCCGAATAATATGGCTTTTTATGGTGCTAACGGCGATAATGGCGATGCCAACCCGGTGCAAATGGTAGTCGATGCCTGTACACTGGCAAGCCAGGCTGGAGTGGATTTTTCTCAATACGATATGGACAATGATGGCATTATAGACAATGTTTTTGTATGCTATGCAGGCTATAATGAAGCCGAAGACAATTCGGATGGTAGTATTAATGCAAATACTATCTGGCCTCAAAGTTCGTCTGTTATTGTGAATGAGAATTACACGGGAACTACTGAATCTATCACTTTCAATGGAAAATTATTGTCGGGTTTTGCCTGCACTTCCGAGTTAAGCGGTTACACAGGTGGTAATATGTGTGGTATCGGGACTTTCTGCCATGAGTTTGGACATGTATTGGGGCTTCCTGATTATTACGATAGATTTGGAGCCCATAGCAATACTTTGAATTCATGGAGTATTATGGATGCCGGAAATTATAATAACAATGGCAAAACACCTCCATTGTACTCTGCTTACGACAGGTTTTATCTGGGATATTTTACTCCTGAGCAGGTCAGTACAGCTTCTAAACTGACTTTATATCCACTTTATCAGGGCACTACTCAACCTGCTAGCACTTCGGGGCAAGCATACCTGATTTCGGCAACTAATCACAACTTAAGTGCAACAAATCCAAGTCCAAATGAATTCTTTATAGCAGAATATCGCAAAAAAACAGGCTGGGATACGTATTTACCTGCCGAAGGAATGTGTATATGGCACATCGACTATAATCAGGCTGCATGGACTAACAATTCAATCAATTATTTCAGTGGAAATACGCAGAACGCCACCAATCATATGCATTTATACCTGCAACCTACCGATGGTTCTTTAGCGACCACCGGAAGTGCATTTACCAGCGGTTCATTCACCCCTACAACCTGGGCAGGTGTGGATATAAACAGAGCAGTTAAAAACATTACGAAAACACCCGATAATATCACTTTTGATTTTATGCCACCAAAAATTTCCACTTCGGCTAATCTGGTGAATTTTAGTACATTCTTTGGCTCACCAACTGCGACTCAAAAAATTAACATTTCTGCACTGAATCTGATTGCTAATCTGAATGTAGCATTCAGGGATGGAGTTAATTTTGAAGTAAAGCTCTCGACTGATGAAACGTGGTCTAAAGCACTGACCATAGTACCAACTTCAGGAGCGGTGAATGCAGTTATTGATGTACGCTACAATCCTGTATCAACCGGAACTCAGACAGATCAAATAAATATTAGCTCTGATAATCTAATCACCACAACCTATAGTGTAAACGGAACTGCATCGATTGGTTCGAATTCTCCTGTTATTTTTGCTGGAACTGTAGATAATACATTGCAATTTTTGCCAACAAAACTGTTCAGTACAAATACCAAAACGCTGAACATTACTACTTCAGATATTGTAGGAGATTTAAGTCTAACCCTTTCGGGTACCGATGCTCCATTATTTACACTTTCTGCCGGTACAGTTTACAAAAGTGCGGGAAATGGCATTGGTGGTGCTACCGTCTCGATTAATTATGTTCCTACTACATTGGGAACTCATAGTGCAATCCTCACTGTTTCCGGAGGTGGATTGCCTGATAGAGTTATAGCGCTCTCCGGCACAGGAAAGTAATTTATTGGTTTCTGTAGCAAACTAAAAAAGGGATTATCACTACATGATAATCCCTTTTTTGCTAAAGTGTGTATTGATATTAAATCAATAAAATCGTCTACATAACCCGAGTCAAGCCAGCTTGATGACTAATTCACCTTCTGATTCACCGAACTTTACTTTTCCTTCACGTGCCAACCAACCAAGAGCCAGATTCAGGTCTTTTTCAGTTAGTTTTGTTAGTTTCTTTATGGCTTTTACATTCAGTTCGCCATGTTGCAATGCCGTCCATACCAGTCCTGCATTGCTTCCAATTTTTTCAGATAACATAATTGTTTGTTTTAAAAACGTTGTTATAAGTAAATAAATGCCGGCGTAAAATTACAAATAATATGTTATAAAACATACAATTTAAAACAAAATCTGATGCTTTTATTAAGCAAAAGATTAATTTGCATACATTTCATCGATCAGTGATTTATATTTCTGCATAACAACTGCACGACGTATTTTTAAAGTGTTGGTAAGTTCACCAGTTTCGATAGCAAAACTTTTCCTTATTAAGGTGAAACGCTTGATTATTTCATAATTGGCCATGCCTTTTTGCAGTTCGATTATTCGGGACTGTAAGAACTCGTGTATTTTTACTGATTTAAGCAAGTCATCTATACTTTCGTAGGTTATGTTGTGCTTCTGAGCATATTCTTCCAGCGCCGGAATATTAGGTGCAATAATAGCCGTAACAAAGTTGCGTTCATCTCCTATCACAGCTACCTGTTCGATGTATTTGTCCAGCGCAAGGCGGGTTTCTATTTCCTGTGGAGCAATGTATTTTCCGTTCGATGTTTTGAATAAATCTTTAATCCTTTCGGTCAAAACGATTTTATTGTCTTTGATATATCCGGCATCGCCGGTTTTAAACCAGCCATCTTCGGTAAAAACGGCCGTATTTGCTTCAGGATTATTATAATAGCCTGGGAAAATTGTTTTTCCTTTGAGCAGTATCTCATTGTCATCACCTATTTTCACGTTCACATCGGGCATAATATTGCCTACTGTTCCTATTTCGTAACCAACATACTCGTAACAACATACAGTGGCGGTACTTTCGGTAAGTCCATATCCATACACAATGGGAACTCCGATACTTCTGAAAAATAATGCAATTTCGTCGGACAATTTGGCTCCGGCAGTAGGAAGCATATTGGCATTTTCTATTCCTAATGTTTCTTTTACTTTCGAGAAGATTAATTTATCGGCAATTGAGTACCCAAATTTTAAGAAAATATCTGGTTGCTTCCCTTTCCGAAGTACATCTACATTGTGTTTCTTCCCGGTAGCCACGGCCCAGGCTATAACACCAAGCATAATAGGAGAGTATTTGGACAAATTTTCTTTCACCCCGGCGTAAACTTTTTCCCAGAAGCGTGGTACTGCACACATCAAGGTAGGGTGAACGGATTTGATGGTTTGTTGTATTTCAGTAGGGCGTAGGTTGATGTAAATAATCACTCCTTTGAAAATGCAAAAATAGCACCATGTACGTTCGAATACGTGTGAGAGAGGCAGAAAAGCAATGCTGGTATCTTTGTCGGTAATACTTGTAAGCCGGATATTATGTATGCGCATGGCTTCAATAAAGCATGAATGAGGCATCATTACACCCTTGGGGTTGCCAGTGGTGCCGGAGGTGTATAAAATGCAGGCCAAGTCGCTCTCTGAGGTTTCGCTGCGTCTATGATCCACTTCAAAGTGTTTAGTCGATTTTTCGCCTATCAATAGGAAATCACTATAGTACATTGCATTTGCAGCGTCGGCAAATACAACTTTTTTGTCGAAAGCAATGATTTTCTTCAGATACATGGATTGCTGAGATACTTCGTAGGCTATGTTATATTGTTGTTGGTCACCAACAAATATAACTTCAATCTCGGCATCGTTTACAATGTATTCCACCTGCTGAGCCGATGAGGTTGCATACAGCGGCACCATTACAGCTCTGTTGGCAAACAAGGCAAAATCAATAATCAGGTTTTCAGCTTTGTTTTGCGAGAACTGCGCCACCCGTTGGTGTTCCAATACTCCAATTTCGACAAATGATTTTGAAATTGAAGAAACGTCTTCGGCAAATTTGGTCCATGAAATTTTATTCCACTCATCGGTTTGTTCTTCACGATGATACAAGGCAGTTCTTTCTCCGTATTTTTTTGCTTGAGAGGAAATTAATTGCGATAAATGAAGGTTTTCCATATCGTTTGTTTTATTGGTTTTCTTGCAATAGTGTTATATCTAAATACAAAGATATATATAAACATAAAAGTATTGCACGGTTTTAATTAGAATGTGCAGATACAGCTTATTTCGTTGGGTTATTACCATTGAATATCAACAACTTAAATAGGTTGGTCGGACGCTGGTACGCTTTCTTTCAATGTCTGGTTTAAGTCTGATTTTAGCTCTTTCAGCATGTCAGGATTTGATTCAATCATCTCAAAGGCAATGCGTGAAGCATTTTGTTGGGATTCTTTTTTACTCATTCCGCTTGCTTCGCATATTTTTCGTCCCTGAATCATTAAGCCCGACAGGAAAACGTGCTTATTGGAGCCGCTCATGGTTTCGCTCAGGAGGATAAACTCAGTTTCAAGTTTATTTTTCTGACACCATTCTATCAGTTTTGATTTAAAATTGACTTCATTTTCGGCTACTTTATCCAGATTCACAAAACTTTTGAACAGGCGTTGCTCAACAAATTTTTTACATTGTTTATAACCGTAGTCCAGGTATATAGCACCCAATAATGCCTCAAGGGCATTGCCATAAATATTGTTGTTGGTGTGGGCGTTGACGTACTTTGTGACCTTAACCAGTTTGTCCAGTCCTATTTCAAGAGCCAGCTTGTTGAGCGAGTCACGTTTTACAATTTTTGATCTTGTATTGGTCAGGAAACCTTCACGTTCATCTTTGTAGCGTCTGTAAAGGATATCTGTTACAACTGAATTAAGAACGGCATCGCCCAGAAATTCGAGACGCTCGTTGCTCAGGTTGCGTCCGTTTTCTGTAGGGATGGATACGGACTTATGGCGAACGGCTAATTGATAATACTCAATTTTATCAGGATAAAAACCGAGTACTTTGTGGAATAACAAATAAGGCTCTTTTCGAGCTTTCGAAAGGAGCCTTATTTTTAAAAGAATATTCTTAATCACAAACTTATTTTGAGTATTTTTTTACAATTACACTCGCATTATGTCCACCA
>Ga0302210_10000299_pt1 | contig 23205 bp, 22 predicted proteins | sample II_Fen_E3_2_FD_198793 | JGI IMG/M metagenome (GOLD analysis project Ga0302210, IMG submission 198793) | Peat permafrost microbial communities from Stordalen Mire near Abisko, Sweden - II_Fen_E3_2 | ecosystem: Environmental > Terrestrial > Soil > Wetlands > Permafrost | place: Sweden: Abisko... | reverse complement strand
ATCGAATAATCGTAGGCGGTAAGCATTGATATTTTTTCTCCACGATCTTTCATTTCTTTAAGGCGATGTGTGGTGACCTTACGTTTATCTTCTTCGAAAGCTACTGACATAATGATATGTTTTAATAATTTTAAACTTCTGTGTTTTAATTGAATAGTAAATTAAAATTTTCAGGGATAAAGCATTGTTTCCCTTTAAAAATTTCGGGGATAAAAGTATATAAAACTCAGCTCATTTCGGGCATTGTTTGTATTGTTTTTACAGTTTTCTTACTTATTCACCGGTAACAGACATGTTGGGTATGATAAAATTTTAAGGTAACTGCACTATAAATCAATGATAGTTGCACGTATTCAACTCTATTTATAGAAAATCATCCGGTACAATTTTCAGTCTGAATTGGCATTTCACTAAAGCATGATGTTTTTTATCCGACCCTCTAATTCTGCAAAAACTTCATGTATAAAAAAGGTTTCATCAGGTAACCTGTCATTCTCAAAATGTACAGGATACGATATTTTTACCAGTTTTTTATGTTTTTCAAGTTCCCTGACAATTTTACGTCCTGCAGGGGTTGAGATATTTATTTTTGCTATTGCTTCCATAATCCATTACCTTTAAAAAGTTGATTACAAACACATATACAATTTATTTAATACAAACCTGGTTATTAAATACACCCCTGGCTGGTTTACCTGTAAGTAAATTCGTCAGTAATCAGCTCATTTCCAACATTCTCAAAATTGGTTTTACCGCTTTTACCCTTAATTCTTCATCAATTAATATCTCAGGTGTTTCATTCAGCAGGCAGTTATACAGTTTTTCAAGGGTATTCAGCCGCATAAAATTACATTCATTGCACGCGCAGGTACTGTCATTGGGTGGTACGGGAATAAATTCCTTGTTCGGATTCCTCTTTTGCATCTCGTGTAAGATCCCCGATTCGGTAGCTACTAAAAAAGAAGTATTTTCCGAAGCAGTGGCATAATTCAGCAAGGCTTGTGTCGATCCTATAAAATCAGCCATGAGCAGTACTGTTTTCTTACATTCGGGGTGTGCCAGTATCAGCGAACCCGGATGTTCGGATTTTAATTTCACCAACTTTTCAACAGAGAATTGCTCGTGTACATGGCATGCTCCGTCCCATAGTAACATCGACCGTCCGGTGACACTGTTGATATAATTTCCCAGGTTTCGGTCAGGACCAAAAATAAGTTTCGCATCTTTGGGAAATGAATCTACTATCTTCCGGGCATTCGTCGATGTGACTACCACATCAGTCAGTGCTTTCACGGCTGCTGTGGTATTTACATACGAAATGACAGTATGATCCGGGTGGGCCTTGGTAAATGCTTCAAATGCGTCCGCAGGGCAGCTGTCGGCTAAGGAACATCCGGCATTCAGATCCGGGATCAGTACTTTTTTGGTTGGGGAGAGTATTTTGGCGGTTTCCCCCATAAAATGAACGCCACAAAGCACGATGATATCCGCATTGGTTTTCGAAGCCCATTGTGCCAGTGCCAGGCTATCCCCTACATGATCGGCAATATCCTGTATATCACCTGTCTGGTAATAGTGTGCCATGATCACGGCATTCTTTTCTTTTTTTAGTTTTTGTATGGCGGCTATCAGTTGGGTTGTTTCCATGTTCAGAGTTATCAAAACTATATTAGTATTATTCTTTTAAATTTTAAAAAAACTTTATGAAGATAATAATAGACTGTTCATTTGGTTCATAATATTTTTCTAAAAAGCTTGTATATTTCGTTATCAAATTTCAATCCTGTCTTATAAACAAATTAAAATGAATTATTCTTTTATAAATAAGAAAATTACATACTTTATCAACATGTTGTTAATAACTGCAAAGTTAGAAAGTTTTTATGGATGCAATGCTCATAACCTGAAAAAACAGGTTAAAAAATTACTATGAAAAAAGTGCTAAGTTATTTTGCAGTTTCAAAACATTACATAAGCAGAAAGGGTTTTTGCATTTCCAAATTAAGTTGTAATATTTCTTTCACAGGTTTTCACTAAGTTTTCAACAGGTTGTTGATAGGATATGAGTCTCAAAATCCTCTTATACGGGAAAGGATAGTTGTTAAAACAACAAAAGCGAAGAGTTCATCTTCGCTTTTGTTGTATTCCGTTGGTTTTGTACCCTGTCTTTTTAACCGTATAACAGCCCTACTACCCAAAGGCGCAAGGAGATAGGCAGGCGGCTGTATATGGAACAAATGAGTTGGTATTGAAGGCCCGGTACCACAAAAATCTTCATCTTCTTATTCATCACCTGCTGTACCATTCGAGAGGCTACAATTTCAGCCGACATGCCGTTTTGTTCCTCCTTTTCCATCTTCCCTACCGATGTTTTCATTTTCTGGGTATAGGCCGATTCGGGCAATTGCGACTTGATAGTATATTTACGGGCTGAAGTGAACTCTGTTTTGGTATCACCCGGCAATATGGTACAACATTGAATGCCGAAAGGCTTTACCTCGATCGCTAATGCCTGCATATAAACCAGCAAGGCTGATTTACCTGCTGAATAAAATGCCTGGAATGGAATGGGTACGATAGCTGCCACCGACGAAGTAGCTATGATCTTCCCGTAACCCTGCGCCCGGAAAGTGGGCAAACAGGCATTGATGGTTTTTACTGCCCCAAAGAAGTTCGTTTCAAACTGATAACGTACTTCCTCCGGCGAGGTATCTTCTATGGATCCTGCAATGCCATTCCCGGCATTGCAAATCAGGGCATCCAGTTTCTTGTTTTCTTTCAAAATCTGTTGTACTACCAACGCTATTTCCGCTTCCTGGTTAACATCCATTTTGACATGGATGATTTCCCCCGGTCCGCTCACTGCCTTTTGGGCGGTTCCTCCCCGGCGCGATGCCGCATAAACCTTTACTCCCTTATTCATTAATTGTTGCGCTGCTGACAGTCCTATGCCGGCACTTGCACCTGTAATCAATACTACTTGTGTCTCCATGTGTGTTGCGAAATAATTTTATATGGCAGCAAATATACTGCTTATTAAAATGATTCTTATTTTTTAATATCATTAAATTAAATAAAAGATTTATTACTTTTGTAAAATTACTAATTAAAGACAAAATATGAACGTATTAGTAACAGGAGCAAATGGTTTATTGGGACATCATGTGGTGATGGAATTATTAAATCAACATCATGGAGTTCATATCATAGTCAGAAGTAAAAAGAACATATTTTTTGATCTGAATGCGGTGCATGTGGTGGAAGGTGATTTTACCGATTACTACACCTTACTCCAGGCTGCAAGCCATTGCAATGCCATCATTCATATTGCTGCCGTTACTGCCACCGATTTATTGAAGTACGACGATTACAGGTCGGTGAATGTAGCCGGTACCGCCCTGGTACTCCGGATTGCCAGTGAATTGAATATTCACCGGATTGTTTATATCAGTTCTGCCAATACAGTGGGGTATGGCAATGAACAACTGCCTGGTGATGAACGTTTCAATATACAACTCCCTTTTACGGAATCATTGTATGCCCAAAGTAAAGCAGAATCGGAAACACTGATGGTGGAAGCATCTCAAAAGGCAAACCGTCATGTTGTGATCATCAATCCCACTTTCATGATCGGGTCGTATGATACGAAGCCCAGCTCGGGTAAATTGATTCTCATGGGTTACAAACGCAAACTGTTGTTTATTCCCGGGGGCGGTAAAAACTTCGTATCCGTACGTAATGTATCCATCGCTGCCTGCAATGCCTTGACTCAGGGGCGTAACGGGGAAAGATACCTCGCATCAGGAGTGAATCTGTCGTTTAAAAAGTATTACACCCTTCAACAGGAAGTGGGAAGATACAGTCAACATATTATAATACTTCCGGATTTAGTATTGGTTGTGCTTGGAAAAATAGGGGATGTAGCCCGCATGATGGGTCTCAAAACGGAACTCTGCTCGATGAACCTCAAGCAGTTGATCATCAGGGAATATTATACCAATGCCAAAGCAAGGAACGAATTGAATTTACCCGATACCGATATCAAACCAACCATTAAAGAAGCAATCGTCTGGTTTAAAGAGCATACTATGGCATAAAATAATACCTTATTCCTATGAAAAAAATCTTTATCCTTGCTTTTTTCATACTTTTTTTAGCTGATGGACCTGTTACGGCAAAACCAAAGATAATCCAATCCATTCATTTTGAATTGGTGGGAAGTTATGTCGTCGTGAAAGTGAAGATCAATGATTCCTCCCCCCTGAACTTAATACTCGATTCGGGCATCCGCAATACCATTATCACCGAATTAATGGCCGGTGATAAAATATCCCTGAATTATTCGGATGTAAAGGAATTAATGGGGCTGGGTGGCAAAGACCATCTGGATGCTTATGCCAGTAACTCCAATATCCTTAAATTAGGGAAATTAAAACTGGAGAATAAATCGGTCTACGTCCTTAAAACCGATGTTTTCAATCTGTCCAAGCATTCCGGTACTAAAATTAATGGACTCGTCGGGATCGACTTTTTTCAGGATTATGCGGTCGACATAGACTATACCCATAAAAGGGTCCGGTTCTATGACCCCAAAACACTGACTTTACCCAAAGGGTACGGCGTGATGCCCATCATTCTCGAAGGCCAGAAAATGTTCGTTGAATTGACGGTAGTTCAATCCGACAACACCCGTAAACAGGTTAAAATGCTCCTTGATACCGGTGCTGAACTCAATGCCTGGTTTCAGACTTTCACCAAAGGATCAGTCCATCTCCCCGAGAAGTCGATTCAAGGTACCATTGGAGAGGGTTTTAGCGGCATTATTACCGGCAAATACGGGCATATCCCCCAGATCTGTTTCGGGGAATTCTGCCTCAAGAACCCGATTGTCTCTTTCCCCGATTCAGCCTCTATCAGCAGTATCATTGCCCTGTCCAGAAGGGATGGCACCATCGGCAGCCAGCTCTTGAGCCGCTTCAACCTCATTATCGATTACTCTCAAAAGCTCCTCTATTTCAAGCCCAATCAGAATTTCAATAACCGCTATTCATACAACGTGGCCGGTATCGAAATTATTCAAATCCTTCCCAATGTGGCGCTGTCAGAAGTGCTGGATGTCTGGGCCAATTCCCCTGCCGATCTTGCCGGTGTCAAAAGCGGTGATCAAATTGTAGAAGTAAACGGTGTCAAAGCCTTTGAACTGACTATGAGCGAAATCAGGAAGATCTTTGAAACCCCTTCCAAAAGACCTTTAACCTTGGTATTACTCCGGGCAGACAAACAAATCAAAGTAGAAATTGAAATGAAGGATAAGATTTGAATCTAATCCACTGAAGAATCGAACTACGATAGTTATTTCGGTTTTTCAATAATTCAATAAAAAATAAATCATTGCCTCCACCCCACTCCACCTGGTTTAGATTATCATGTGTTCACTATCCCGTCTTACTTTTCTCTGAAATGTTCTATATTTTTCACTAGGATAAGATATAGATATCATACCCTTTATATGATATGGGACATCTATGGGATATCTATGGGTCATCTATGGGACATCTATGGGACATCTGCGTTATGATGAAGAATGGATAGACACAACATGACTTCCGAGAATAGGTAAAAATAATACGGCTCCCGTTGTTTAAAACGAACCCGACAAATCATGTTTCAACTTACCAATGAAGAATTTGACTTGATATTCCAACTTGGAACATCAAGTTGGGGTGGAACGCGCAAGTTACCTTATGCTTTTACTGAACACGGTGTAGCTATGCTGGCCGGTTTACTTAACAGTACAAAAGCCATTGAGGTAAATATCTTAATTGTAAGAGCATTTATTGCGCTTCGCCAATTTGCACTTGGATATGCTGAGTTAAATCAAAAGATAGAAAAATTCATGATAGAAACAAATATGCAATTCAGCGATATCTATCAGGCATTGACAGAAATGGCAAGTCAACAGGAAAAAGCTAAAAAACCATTACATCCGGTTGGATACCAGACTTACAAGAAACAAGAATAGAAAGTGCTGAAATAAACACCCAGAAATAAACACAGGTTTTTGTTGATTGCGTTCTTGTAAGTAACAGAAACCAACTAATGTCGTATTATTTAAATTTAAATCAGGCAGTGAAGCGTAATATTATCAGATTTCCTTCCGATTTTATGTTTCAACTTACCAACGAAGAATTTGAAAACTTGATATCACAATCTGTGACATCAAGAGCATTCCCGGTTTTTATAATTGAAGGATATAACCGGAAGGGCGGGAGGTTAAAATAAACGTATTTAACACAGATTCTGCTGAACATATTTAGAATCCAATGTGTTTTACTGAAAATGCTCACTACCCCTATTCCTTCAAGTTACAATTTCCTTATTGCCAATATATCCCTTAAATAACATTAGGCTATTACTTGTATCATTTATTCATCTCTCTAATATTCAGACATTCTTTTTTATGTTGAATGATTATAAAGACAAGGAGTATCATTATGCAGGTCAATTCAGTAAACAATTTAGGTTCAACAAGCTTTGGTAATAGAGCGCACAAGAGTAAAAAAGATTGCCCTAGCTGCAACCCGAATACAGATAACTCAATGGTAAGCGTTCCTCGCCCACTTTATAACAAATTGCTGGGAATGGCGATGTTGGCGATGGTAGCAGGCGGACCGGTTGCAATGACAAGTTGCAGCACTATGAACCCACCAGAAAACCCAACAGAGACAACTAATAACCCAAAAACCCCTCAAACTAACCCAAATACTTACGTTACCGGAGCGGATTCAATCGTTGTTACAACACCTACTGTTTCCTCAAAACTGACAGATATGGCAAACTTCTTAGGGCTTAACGTTAAGTCCTGCGACGCATTTACACCGACCGATGTTATAAAAAATGATGATGTGATTGAATTTGGTTATCATGAAGATGCTGCTAATACAGACTATAAACTCGATATAAACAAAGACTTAACAACCAAAGACACCCGTGTCTTTGATGGTACTAGCATAGATAATAAATCTGGAAATATTTCTTATATACGCTACGAGGTTGCTTCAGCTGACGGCGGGACTGTTGTCAAAAAACTCTCAACAAAATATGGAAAGCCGATTTCTGAAAATTCAGGATGGAATACTATAGGAACTTTCAAATACGTTACGGCCCCCGACGGAATAAAAGAATACTCAATAAAATCCGACAGCAGTGAGCAGTACGTGGCCAAATACGTTCCAAAAAATGGAAAGACAGTATCCAGAGTTTATGAAAATGGAGATAGTCAAGATTTGTCGAATGTTTCGGTTACCAAGTTGGAACATATAAACACAGGGCTCCACGACGTCTATATGTAGGAGCAATTTAATAATTATAAAAAGGAGTAATCAATCGATTACTCCTTTTTTGTGGGGTCGCGGCTAGGAGTAAAACCCAACGCCACAATGTCTTCCTGAACTTTATTCAGGGTATATCCAGCTGTTTTTTGTACGGTAACACAGTGGATAGTTTAAGTTTAGCGAAGCGACACCTGGACTGGAAATGAAAGAGGTTTCTAACTTCAACAAATCAAAAGTAATAATAAGCATACAGATAATTTCCATGATTGGCATGGCGATTTGTACCTTTATGAAAATAGAGTATTTCGAGGGATGGGTATTCAGTTAATTGGATACAGACCCCCACCGGCATTGGGTTTGACGAGGGGACCACGAATCAGACCCGGGACCTTATTGTTATAAGAATAGGGCTGACTGCCAGCGTTATATATTATTAATCAAAATAAAACCTGTGGTTGAAATATAGTCATTATATTTGTATTGACACACTCGGATAGATACATATTCACCGATATTTTTCACTAAATAGACTGTCTGTTTTTATTCAAGTTGTAAAGGATAGTATAAAAGTCACTTTATAATCACTACCAGTATGAAAAGAACATGCAGTACAACTCAAAGGGTATTTCTCGCTTTTATCTTTTTCCTGTGGTTTACTTCCACAAGTGTTGCCCAAGGCTCTGACCGGACCTATAAGACCTTGCCTCTTCCAGTCATTGCTTCTACTGCGGGTGGATTGTCTGCCGCTATCACCACCTCGGGATACAGCCTGGCTACCCTTACTGAAATTAGCATTACCGGCACCCTTGATGCCCGCGACTTTGTTACCTTACGCGATAATATGCCGCTTTTATCCACTGTCGATATGAGTGCTGCCACCATAGGAGCCTATAACGGAAGTGCGGGTACGCATGCCGGTATCTTGGTTTATCCTGCAAACGAACTCCCGAGGTTTGCCTTCTGTACTGCCAGTTGGGTAGGGAAAGCAACCCTGGTTTCGGTAGTTATCCCTTCAACGGTAACTTCACTTGGAATGCTGGCTTTTTATGGCTGCCACAACTTAACTGCGGTTACGATTCCCACTTCGGTGGTTTCTATTGGAAGTTCTGTTTTTACGTATTGCAATGGATTAACCTCGGTGACTATCCCCTTTTCGGTTACGGCCATTGGAAGTGATGCTTTTAATGGTTGCACGGGACTCACGACGATTGTAATCCCGGCTTCGGTAAAATCTATTGGAGACCAGGCTTTTTATTTGTGCAACGGTCTACTATCAGCAACTATCCCCTCTTCGGTAATTTCAATTGGAGTTCGGGCATTTTATGCCTGTAACAAATTAGTATCCCTTTTTTCCTATTTAACAACACCGGATAACCTGAGTATAGGCTCCGATGTGTTTTATTCAGTACCGGGGACTTGTGTCCTGCACGTACCACTGGGGGCCAAAGCAGCTTATTTGGCGGCAGCACAATGGAATGTTTTTAATATAGTAGAAGACATAGTATCCTCAGGCGTAACTCCTGCCACGGCACAGACCTTGCAGGTCAGCGTACATAACGGTCAAGTGCTGATCACGGGGGCACGTGTGGGTGAAACGATTACTATCTGCACCCTTCATGGCAGTACAATCTATTGCCAACAGGCAGTTGCACCAACAGTAGCAGTAAGCCTGCCTATGTCCGGTGTCTATATCGTTCAGGCAGGTGTCCGGGCTGTGAAAGTAATTAATCCTCCTGATGGAGCTGGATGGTGACTCTGCTTTTGATACTTGGGGCAGGATATCCGGTTTTCAAGAAAGAAGGATCTGTTTTTACAAACTGATCAATAAAAAAATTGTAATGGTTGTTACCGGATTTACAATGACAACTCCCTGTATTATAAGAATTTGAAATCCGCTACTTTCATTTGATTCAGAATACTTTAAAAACCAGTATAAGTAGTTGGTAATATATAATGTCTTGTTTTATTCTTCTTGAAATATGACCTCTCCCCCTGCCCTCTCTATACCTCTATCCCCCTTCGGGGACTTTCTCCTGAAGGAGAAAGAAATAGGAAAAGAGTATTTGAGAGGGCGATAGAGCTGAGGGTTGATTAAGTGTTTTTTTTAATAGGGCATTATTTATTACCCATTACTTAGTACTGTTTTTTTTAGTCTGTTTCATAAAACCTTATTTTCATTTGTTCAACCTTAGTAGTCAGTAGGTAACTCCTAAACACAACCTTATTCTTTGCCTGATTTTCTGTACTTAATATTCTTATCAAAGAAAATTGAGAAGTTACGTATATTGAAAATTATTTCTTCGCTTGGGTTAAGATTTGAAATCGTTAAACCGATAGGTTATTGATTTTCTATCGAAATAGATTACTCATTGCTTCTGTCGATTACCCTGGAGAGTGAAATTAAGAAAACACACTTTATAAAAGAGTATTAAGAGCAAAATTTACAAAATATTTTGTCAGGGTTGATACATTGGCAAAAAATAGCTCTCAATAGAGATTATCGTGTCAACTATGTCTTGGATAATTATCACTCCTCACCGACCCTCTTCAAGGATTCAAAATAAACACATTGCTTCAAAAACAGGAATCTATTTCCAACAGTGAGTCTAAATATCGTTTAAATCAGGCTGTTTTTCTATAAAAGAATGATTTGTTTGCCCTTTTCGCAAAGAAAAAGTTATCAACAGTTTGTAGTTTCAAAAAAAACATCTATTTTTGCACTCCCAAAGTCAGATATAGAAAAATAATAACGCAAAATACTATAAGCAATGAAAAGGACATTCCAACCTTCAGTTAGGAAAAGAAATAACAAACACGGATTCCGTGAAAGAATGGCAACAGCAAACGGACGCAGAGTACTGGCAGCCCGTCGTGCCAAAGGCAGATCAAAACTTACCGTTGCCGATGAAGGACGTCACAAAGCGTAACATTTCTGCAAAAACAATATAAAGAAAGTAAAGACTTCACAGTAAGTTTTTACTTTTTTTGTTTTCATGCCCGTCAGACGCAATAAATTGATTATTTTTGGGGTTTAAATGAAGAGACACCCGGGAGGTGACTCCAAGGATTTAATTTTCTGATTCTCAAGTATAGAAATTCCGTTTATTTATGAATATAAAAAAATTCTGGAAAGAAACATTCGCCGGTTTTATTCTCAAAAACTTCCTCCTTGCTTTGGGTATTATCATAGCAGTGGCCTGGATTGCGTTAATAGGGGTTGATTTTTATACCCATCATGGGGAATCGGAAACAATCCCTGATTTACGGGGATCGTATGTGGAAGAAGCTGAAATTATACTGGCCAAGAAAGGACTTTATCCGATGGTGATTGATTCGGTGTATGTGCGGGATAAGAAATTAGGGACTATCATTGACCAGATTCCTCCGGCAAATTCTACGGTGAAACAGAACCGACCTATCTACCTGATCATTAATTCACGCTCGGTACGTCAGGTGCCTATCCCTGAAATCAATGATGTATCGTATCGTCAGGCAGATGCGATGCTTCAATCGATGGGGCTCAGCGTATCGAATGTAGAGTATGCCCCTTCTGAATTTAAAGATTTAGTAATTGATGTAAAATACCACGGACGAAGCATTACCCCGGGAACACGCATTCCGGAAGGCAGTACGGTGGTATTGGTGGTAGGAAGCGGGTTAGGAAATTCACAGGCAATCGCCCCATCATTGAAAGGGTTGGGATTGGAGGAAGCCACTCAGGAAATACAATCAGCCACCCTGATCATTGGATCGGTGGAATATGATGTCACTCCGTCGGGCAACGAAGACGAATATATCATTTACCGCCAACGTCCTTCAGCAGGCACATCGTTAACTTCAGGCAGCCGGATTGATGTATACCTGACCAAGGATAAAGCGCGGCTAAAAGAAGTATTTGAAGAAGATAAAAAGAAGGAAGAAACTGACGAACAGTTCTTTTAAAAACAAACATAACCGGTAACACGTGGCAGAAGATTTTATGGATGAACTCGAGTTGGATGAACTCGTTGAGGTAGGAGAGGAGCAAGAGCTTTTTGAACATTTCCGATTTGTGGTTGATAAGGGTACCAACACTATTCGTATTGATAAATACCTGGTGAACTGCATGTCCAACACGTCGCGCAACAGGATACAGGATGCGGCTGATGGAGGAAATATCCTGGTGAACGGAAAGCCGGTAAAATCGAACTATAAAGCCAAGCCACAGGATGTGATCACCATTGTACTGGCTTATCCGCCATCGGAGTTTGAAATCATACCCCAGGATATACCCATTAAGATTGTTTATGAGGATGATGACATTATGCTGGTGAATAAACAACCGAACCTGGTGGTTCACCCCGGCTTCGGGAACTTTGATGGGACATTGCTGAATGCCATTGCCTGGCATATGAAAGATCATCCGGATTTTGATCCCAATGATTCACGTATAGGGCTGGTACATCGCATTGATAAAGACACTTCGGGGCTATTGCTGATTGCCAAGACCCCGGAAGCCAAATCCAACCTGGGAAAACAATTTTTTGACAAGACTACCCAACGGCGCTATCAGGCCCTTGTATGGGGGAATGTCAAGGAAAATGAAGGCACCATCATCGGCGACCTGGCACGTGATCCCCGGGACCGTATGTTGTTCAAGGTATTTCCTGAAGGGGAGAACCCGGTGGCAAAACATGCCATAACGCATTATAAGGTGCTGGAGAGGCTCGCATACGTCACCCTGGTAGAATGTCGCCTGGAGACAGGCAGAACGCACCAGATACGGGTTCATATGAAGCATTTGGGGCATACCATATTCAACGATGAACGCTATGGGGGGCATGATATCTTGAAAGGGACCACTGCATCAAAGTATAAGCAATTTGTAAAGAATTGCTTTGAAATCTGTCCACGTCAGGCCTTGCATGCTAAAACACTGGGTTTTGTGCATCCCCGCACGGGTGAATACATGCATTTTGAAAGCGATTTGCCGGATGATATGCAGCAGTTGATAGACAAGTGGCGTGGCTATGCCAAAATGCTGGCAGAAGAGTAGAAGAGAACCCCTGGCCCCTAAAGGGGAATAAGATGGACTCTATTGTTTTATAAAAGTGATTGAATTTATTTTTAAACAGATATACTAATTTAAACTCTCCCTCAACAGTCGGAGTTGGGGGGCATTCAATATGAAAAAGAACATAGCCATCGTAGCAGGTGGAGATTCATCAGAAGTAGTGGTTTCGCTTAAAAGTGCAGCCGGACTCTATTCATTTATGGATAAAGAACGTTACAATGTCTTCATTGTGACGATAGTTGGAAAAGTATGGCAACTTGAATGGTCGGATACAGAGAAGATTGTCATCGACAAGAATGATTTTAGCTTTACCCGGGAAGGTGTGAGGACAACATTTGATTTTGCTTATATCACCATACACGGTACTCCTGGTGAGAATGGGATATTACAGGGATATTTCGAATTATCTGGTATCCCGTATTCGTGCTGCGGAGTGTTGGCAGCTGCAATTACCTTCAACAAGTTTGCATGCAATACCTATCTGAAAAGCTTTGGCATTAAAGTAGCCGAATCCATGGTACTGCGTGCCGGACAAATTATATCAGCCGAAGAAGTAGCTGAAAAGATTGGTTTCCCGTGCTTTATAAAGCCAAATGTAGGAGGAAGCAGTTTTGGGGTTACCAAGGTGAAGAGCATTGATCAGGTTCAACCCTCCATTGCAAAAGCCTTTGAAGAAGGTGAAGAAGTGATGATAGAAGCTTTTCTGTCGGGAACGGAAATTACCTGCGGAATCTATAAAACTAAAAAGAAATCACAGGTGTTACCTGTGACTGAAGTCGTGAGCGAGAATGAGTTCTTCGATTACGATGCAAAATACAAGGGTCAGGTGAAAGAGATTACACCTGCCAGATTAAGCGATTCCTTAACAGGAAGGGTTCAACAACTCACTTCGGCTATTTACGATATCCTGGGATGTAAAGGAATTGTGCGGATTGATTACATTATCTCGGAAGGGGAAGTGATTAATTTACTGGAAGTCAATACTACACCCGGAATGACTGCCACCAGCTTTATTCCTCAGCAGATCGCTGCCGCCGGATTAAAGATTAAGGATGTAATGACTGAAATTATTGAAAATGAATTCATAGGTTGATCGGTTGATGAGTTACCCGGTTGATTCGGTCATTGGTTCATTTGAAGATGGAAGAGTATCCTGTATTCGGGGATAATATATAAAGACTAAAATGCTTCATACTTATAATTTATGAAATCATTCAACGAAATAACCCAGCTGGTAACCTCTGAAATAACCCAGCTTAGCTGGAGTAAGGAACCTCGTGGATTGTATGAACCGATCGGGTATGTACTGTCATTGGGTGGAAAGAGGATTCGCCCTGCCTTGACTTTGATGGCCTGCAACCTCTTCTCAGAGGAGATACAACCGGCCATGCAACCAGCCCTTGGGTTGGAGATATTTCATAACTTCACCTTGTTGCATGATGACATCATGGACAAAGCCGATGTACGTCGGGGACAACAGACTGTTCATAAAAAATGGGACGATAATACGGCCATTCTTTCAGGGGACGTGATGCAAATTGCGTCTTACCAGTTTATTGCAAATACTCCCATCAAGTACTTAAAACCCGTATTGGATTTGTTCTCACTGACAGCAGCCGAAATCTGCGAAGGTCAGCAGTATGATGTGGACTTTGAACATCGCGATGTGGTGAAAGGGGAAGAATACCTTGAAATGATTCGCTTGAAAACAGCTGTATTGTTGGGTTGTGCCCTGAAAACAGGTGCCTGGATTGGTGGGGCAGGAGAGGAGGATGCACAAAATCTATATGACTTTGGCATTAATATCGGGCTTGCTTTCCAACTCAAGGATGACTTGCTGGATGTGTATGGAGACGAAGCTACCTTTGGGAAAAAAATAGGAGGCGATATCCTTTGTAATAAGAAAACTTATCTATTGATTCATGCCCTGGAACGTGCAACGGGGAACGATGCTTCTGAATTACAAAAGTGGCTTAAAATAACCGACTCTCACCTGGATCGGGATAAAATTAAAAGCATTACTTCCCTTTACAATCATCTTGGTGTAAAAGCAATTTGCGAAGATAAGATGCTGTTTTACTTTAGTAAGGCCATCGCACACCTGGAAAAAGTATCTGTTTTGGAAAATAAAAAGCAAGAATTGAGAAATTTAGCTGAAAAATTAATGTTCAGACAAGATTAATTTTTATCTTTGTTGGCATAATTATTTCAACACTTGTAAAAGTATGCCTTACAGAAGACTGCCCAATACCGATCAGGCCCGTTTGCGTGCTTTACGCACAGCAATCCTTCAGGATGAAAAACAAAATTACGGTGATCAGATCGTCACCTATAAAACCATCAATGAAGCCAAAAACTATCTGAATGGTTTTGAAAAACAGCTGGCGCAATACCAACAAATGCTGGAAAGCCAGATCTCGGCAAACAAGCATTACCAACAGATTGTACATAACGCCCGCCTTTACATTTCACATTTCATACAGGTCTTTAATTTATCGGTAATCCGTGGGGATATAAAAAAGGAGCATAAGCTTTTTTATAACCTGGACCAGCATATTCATACAGTTCCGGATTTAAGCACCGAGGCAGCTTTGCTTCACTGGGGGCAATGTATTATTGATGGTGAAAATGAAAGGTTGCGCAATGGCGGGTTGCCAATCTACAATCCAACCATTGCTAAGGTGAAAGTCCATTATGAGATATTCAAGGAATATAAATCCAATCAGAAGCTACATCAAAGTACGACCAATAGGAATTGGGAGGATCTGGTAAGCCTGCGTGAAAAAGGGGATGCTATTATTCTGGATATCTGGAATCAGGTAGAAGCTAAATATAAAGACGAAAGGCCTTATTCCAGGTTAATAAAATGCCAGGCTTACGGATTGGTCTATTATTACCGGAAAGGTGAAAAGGTATTGACTAAAACTGATGACCTGATACTTTTATAATTCACTTTTAAAGCAGGAATGAATCTGCGAAAGCCCGGTAGTATCTTTTTTAGGGCTACCAGTTTCATGCCCCGACAGGCAATTGTTCCTGTATTTTCAGAGCCTGTTTTCTTCAACCAGGACAATGATTCTTTCTACAATTTTATCTTTATCCCTGCCATCGTATTCCGCTTTTAGGTTTGTGCCAAATATCCGTGCCACACCTTGCCAGAAAAAGGCTGTAAAGCTTCCCCGATAGGCTTTTATCAATTCATAGGGTGATTGGTTGCACTCCCGGTCGATAAGTTTCAGCAACATCTTTCCCTGGTTCAGGTTCATCTTCTTCAATTCAGGCTCATACTTTTTTAATATTTCTTTCTCATATTGGGAAAGGTATTTTTTTCGCTCTTTATCGTCGGGTAATAAAACTAATTTCTTATTTGTTTTGTTTAATTCGTATGCTATCAATTTAGCATAAGGTAGAGTTACCTTTACATCTCTCACCGTGGTCCAGTAAAATTGTTCCTGCTTTCTGTTCTTGAATTTCTCCTCAGGATAGATAGTCAGATCACTCAGGTATACCGCGAGCATGGTATCTTTACCATTCTTTTCTATCCACACGATGGGATCTCCCAGTGGTACACTTTGATATGGCTTTTGTGCAAAAATATCTCCCGATAAGACAGTCAGCAAGACATAGGAGAATATGAAAACTTTTTTTATCATATTGGTAAAATGGGATGAATCATCTGAATTCTAGCTGACCTCACTACAATATCTGTTCCAAATGCATCTATATTTAAGTAAAAGGCATTAATACACAACATATTTATCATTCAGACCATTACAATCCTTAGGATTGTTTCCTTATTTGCGGATTAGTCTAATAAAAAATGTTGACTTATGAAGAAAAGCACACTCTTGCTGGCAATACTTGTGTTGGGTCAGGCTCTTCATGGTCAGATAGCTACTGTTATTCCTTCCTCCACGTCTATTGCATTAACTTCTGTTGCCGATACCCACACATGGAGTCCATTTAATAATCCGGCCATGTTAGGTTATTTAGTTTCACCCGAGTTTGCCATCCAGTTCGAAAACAGATATTTGCTTTCAGAACTCTCCACAAAGAGTGTTCAACTGGCATTGCCTACCGCATTGCTGAACACCGGAATTTCATTCTCTCATTTTGGCTATTCGCTTTATCATGAAATGCTTTTAGGAATTGCCTTTGCCCGTAATTTCTCTGATAAGTTTGCCCTGGCGGTTCAGTTTAATTACTATACTGCCTATTTTTCCGCTTCGAATGCATATCATGGCGCATTTTTACCGCAAATAGGTCTGTCAGTCAGGTTCTCAAAGGTTTTCAGTTTAGGATTCAATACTTTCAATCCTTTTCAAACCAATATAGAAACTGAGTTTGTAGTAAAACGGGTTCCAACTATTTTTAGTATCGGAACAGAATACTTCTTTTCACCGGACTTTGTCTGGCGCACTCAGCTGGAGAAAGAGGTGAGTAGCAACTATCGGGGAGCCATGGGATTTGAATACCAACTATTGAAAAATTTCGAATTTAAAGTAGGAGCCTATGGTTCTGATTATTTAGTGCCCTGCCTGGGGATAGGATTCATTACAGGAGCTTTCCTGGTTGATTTAAATTGCGAATTACATCCGCTGTTAGGACTAAACACCTTAGCTGCGCTAAAATACAGGTTTGGGAAATAAGTATTCACTTAACCTAACTATTTGTGAAACGCTTGTATATGTATATGTTTGGGTTTTTAATCTGTTCTTGCGGGGTAAGAGCACAGGATGCTGTAAGTATTACCGAACAAACCATAGCCGATATTTTTGAACAGTATGCTGCTGAAAGTGATGAAAATATTGAGTATGATACTTTTTATGAGGACTTGATGTTCTGTGCCCGGAATCCTATCAATTTAAATAAAGCCACCCGGGAGGAGCTGGAAAGGCTGCCTTTTCTATCCGCTATCCAGGTTGAGAATATCCTTGCCTATGTATACCTCCATGGTCCCCTGGTGACCCTGTACGAACTTCAATTGGTGGAGGGGCTGGATATGACGGATATCAGGCGTATGATTCCTTTTGTGGTGGCGGGCGAAGCGGCTGAAACAAACAGAAAGATATACTGGATCGATTTATTGAAATACGGCAAAAATGAATTGTATTTTCGATTGGATAAAGGCCTTGAAACCAAGGAAGGTTATCGATTTTTACCGGAGGAAGATGTAAATGCACCGCAAACCCAAACCGGTAATTATTTAGGAAATCAGCTTTACAGCTCCCTGAAATACCGTTTTCATTACAAAGACAGAATTCAGGTCGGTATCACTGCTGAAAAAGATGCCGGCGAACAATTTTGGGGCTCAACTCGCAAAGGATACGATTTTTATTCCTTTTATGCTCAACTCAATAATGTGGGCAAGTTCAGGACCATTGTCCTTGGGGATTACAGGGCTAATTTTGGTCAGGGGCTTGTACTTCACTCTGATTTCGGGCTTGGGAAGTCATCCTACGTGTTGAATGTGACACCCCGCAATTCCGGATTAAAGAAATGCGGTTCTACTGACGAAAGTAATTTCTTTCAAGGTGGAGGTGTTACCCTGCAACTGAAGAAGTTTGACCTCACAGCTTTTTATTCCAATAAATGGATCGATGGTGATACAGTGAACGGTACCTTTCAAGGCATGATCCAAACCGGTTCTCATCGAACACCAGCTGAGTTAAGTAACAAACACACTGTGAACCAACAAATCATTGGGGGGAATGTCACCTTTACCCGTATGAACCTACAGGTTGGTGCAACAATTGTGCATACGTTACTGGACAACAAACTGCGACCAGATAAAACGGTGTATAATTATTTTTATTTCTCAGGGAATAAGCAAACGACAGGAGGCGTTTTTTATCGCTTACGTTGGAAGAAACTCAATCTATTTGGCGAAACAGCCCTGACAGGTCATGGTGCCCGGGCTACATTGAATGGCTGTTATTTCAATCCCGTATCACAAGTCAGCATGGTGGTTTTACACCGGTATTATGCGCCTGAATACGATACTTTTTATGCTTCCACCTTCTCTGAAACTTCACGCGTTACTAATGAAAGTGGTGTTTATATAGGCATAGAAGTAAGGCCTTTCAGAAAGTGGAAGTTCGCAGCTTATGCCGATAGTTACCGTTTCCCATGGCCCAGGTATGGCATTGATGCACCTTCCGTAGGAACTGATTGTTTGCTTCAGGCCGATTATACGGTAAATCGCGACATGGCAATGTACTGGCGTTTCAAGGTCGAAGACAGACAAACTAATCTTTCCCCTGCAGGAGCCGTGATGCCTGTTGTGGTATCCCGAAAAAAAGCCAGTATGCGCTATAACCTGACTTATTCGGTTGGTCATTTCGGGTTTAAGAATGTACTGGAAGGTAATCTTTCACGACGGGCAACCTCTGAGCCTACCTATGGTATTCTGGCTTCACAGGATATGAGTTATGAATTGACGGTCATTCCCCTTAAAATTGATTTCAGGTATCAGGTTTTCGATGCTGCGGAGTATGATAATAGAATCTATTCCTACGAAAAGGATGTCCTTTATGCCTTTTCCATTCCCATGTATTATGGGTTGGGAAGCCGGTATTACCTGAACCTGAAGTATAAGCTGAATAAACAGTTTTCATTCTGGTTCAAGGTTGCACAGACAGTCTATGCCGATGATCGTGAATCAGTAGGCAGTGGGAAAGAAGCTATAACAGGAAACAGGAAAACCGATATGAGGTTGCTGGTGAAGTGGGAGTTCTAACTATAAGTTTTATTGAAGTCAGATTTATCAATTTCAATGGACATAAAAAAGGATGTAATAAGAAATATAAATATCGTAAAACAGTAAATTTAGTAATCATGGAAAATAAACCTGACATATTGGATACTAACTACCTGAATTTACTGAATTGTATTTCTGATACTTATGCAAACGGACGACTTAAAGCGATACAGGCCATAAATTCCAATATGGTGGATACCTATTGGAAAATTGGACAATATATCGTTGAATTTGAACAGGGAGGAAGTCCAAAGGCTAAGTATGGAAAGGCATTGTTAGAAAATTTATCAAAAGATTTGTCAAAAGTACATGGCAAAGGATTTAGTCGATCCAATCTCAACAATATGAGATTATTTTATCAACGATATCCAATTTGTGAGGAAGTTCCTCACAAATTGAGTTGGACTCATTATTGTGAATTGGTTAAAATAGATAATCCCCTTGAACGTTCATTTTATGAGAATCAAACAATCCTTGAAAACTGGAGCACCACCGATTTAATTCGTCAAAAGAGATCTTCTTTGTTTTTACGTTTGGCTGCATCAAAAGATAAAGATGGCATACTACAATTAGCAAATCAAGGGCAAAAGCCCCGGCAACCGGCGGATATTATCAGAGATCCATGTGTGCTTGAATTTCTTAAGATTCCGGAACTATACATTTTGACTGAGACTGATTTGGAAAGAAGGTTGATTGAACATCTACAACATTTCTTACTTGAATTGGGAAAAAGTTTTGCTTTTATAGGCAGACAATACCGTATTTTACTTGGAAACAGAAACAATTATGTTGATTTGGTATTTTACCATCGAATTTTAAAATGTTTTGTGTTGATTGATTTAAAGAAAGAAGAAGCCGGATATGAAGATGTAGGCCAGATGAATATGTATCTGGGATATTTCGAAAAGGAAGAAAATACGGAAGGTGATAACCCTCCCATTGGTATTGTTTTAGCAAAAGAAAAAGATGATTTATTAATAGAATATGCTATGCACAATATTACAACCCAATTTTTTGTGAACAAATACCAGCTTTATTTACCAAACAAAGATGAGTTGCGGCAGTTATTTGAACTCGAGATGAAAAATACACAGTGGTAACTCTTAAAGTCTATTTTGGAATCCAAGAGGTATTAGTTAACCCCTTTCCAACATTCGCTAAATTTCCTAGTACAATCCTTCATGTTCACTTGTCCGCCTATAATTTTATGGATAAGAGCTTTATCCTGTAATAATGAGTTTAAGTTTACTATTTGTTCTTTACTCCATTTCTTAATCTTTGTTTTATTCTGTTAGCATGGATCATGTAATGCTAATTTTTAATACATTTTGTTTCGGTGTGGATGACAGTGTTTAAATTGCAAAAACAGTTCTATTTACGATTGGTATAATCTTCATGATAGGAAGTCTTTTACTAGAATACATATCCGAGACTCAATTTTGTTGCCGTCAGGCTGTGTGTTACATTCGGGTAATACTGATACCACGATTTGCTGTAATAAAAACAGGTCTCAGCTGAAAGTAAAATGTTTCGGCTGATTTTATAATTGAAATTCAGTGCTGCGATGCTTAAGCTGGCATTCCCATTTACTCCCTCATCATTGGGACCCTGCTTAATAGTGATGGATTCAAGATTTCCTATCCACGAATAAATACGATAGTTTTCCAGATTAAGGAATATTCTGGCTCTGCTGCCAACTTGTAACTCAAAGTTTACTTTAGCGCTGTAACCGCTTCCCATATTATAGGTTCGTAGGTAGGGATTATGATAATCGTTGTGATAACCTCCCAGCAAAAGGGCACTCAGGTATGCCGAACCGGTAAAAATATGAGTACCGCCCACATTACTCTTAAACACTATACCCGGTCCCAACGATGCCGCTTCCGATAATTTAAACGGATTTACCACTACATGACTGATTTCTTGGTCAACCTGATAAAAATTAATATGTTGGAAGATCCCAATAGTCAGGGCATCTCCCGACTTTCGGAAAGTTATGTTTTTGGTGAATAACATGCCTAGTCCATTGACATGACTGATGATTGACTGCGGTGAGAATAAATTTCCGGATATCTTGATTGAAAAGAAATCATAGGGCTTTTCATTTTCTTTCTCGAACGGGCTACCGTAATAGAGCCCTATATCATAGCAAACCATTTGGCTGAATACCGAGTTCTTTTCAAAGTTATCGTTTATGATCCGATATCCGAGGGTGGAATAAAAGCGGATCGGAGTAAGCGGGAGGGTATTTCCCCGGTTGTTTCGGTGCCTCCAGGCTTCACCGCTGAATATCCTGTTCAACCCCCGAATGGGAGATACAAGGGTGATCAACGCCTCCCGTTTAAAGCGTTCGAAACCCACGGTACGTTCATCAACAAGCTGATCGGAAATTCGATAGCTGATTTCACCCAGGGACGATCCGCCGATTGTCGAGGATACAAAGTCATTGATCGCCGCAGGCTCATTTTCAAGGAAGAACTCCCATGTCAAGCTTCCACCTGCCACATACGGGATCGATTGCCAGAAGTTAAGCCCATTCATTCGGGCAGCATTAAAGTACACCTCCCCATGGTAGGGATGGGATAAAAGATTGGTAAAAAAACCATCATTGTCTCCCGTAAAACCTGTTTTGAAATTCTTTTTTATGGTATTTAAATTAATCTGAGCATAATTCCCACCCACATAAAAACGGTCATAGCTCCATACACCGAGGTTGGTTGCAAGAATTATTCCTGCAGCTTTTAGCTGATTTTTAGGAAGTGTCAGTAAAGAATCCGAATGGTTGATACCTGCAACAGAATCCGAATGTGCGTTTGGCTGACTATAAACAGAGAAAACTATCAAGCTAAAAAGAAGTATAAATGATTTCTGAAGAAAACACATACGGTTAGAGCTGTTATTCGTTGAATAAAAAAGATCTCTGAATACCGAAAGAATACAGGGTACTTAAAACTTAGACGATGTTGACCAATCCTGGAAATAAACACTTTTGTTTTGTCATTGATTAACAATCTGCATTATAACAATTAAATAAAACAAAAGTTAGTCCTTTATTCAAAAAAATAATATACTGATTTAATCCTTTGTTTCCGTTCCTGATGTGTCTTTTTACAGGTGTATTGCCGGTATGGGAAGCCCCAAAGCTGGCTGCCTCTAATTTTACGGATCAGCTCCTTTCCTTTTCTGTCGGATAGGCACCCGGGCGTAGCTTCACTCTATCCGGAATAAACAGGGTGCTGAATTCCGGAATCTCCTGGTGGATATCTTCCTTTTTAAGGATCTGTTTTTGATCCAAAATTCAGGATATTCACTTCAAAAAATGATATACTATCCGCGAAATTTGACATTCAGTCAAATATTTAGCAAAAACTGCCATCTCTACATTGCAATTTTAGAATATTGCTGTATCTTTGCATTGTTTTTCAGCCCGAAGAGCACATCCTCCCGCCGAATACCACATTAATTTATTTTCTACATCATGGAATTATTAGAGAAAATTATGGCACGTGCCAAGGCAAACGTACAACGTATTGTATTGCCCGAAGGTACAGAGATCCGCACCCTGAAGGCTGCTGATATTATTCTGAAGGAAAAGGCTGCAAAGCTAATCCTGATCGGAAATGAAGCTGAAATAAAAAAACTGGCTGCTGAAAACGGTCTGTCGAACATTGTTGAGGCTAAAATTGTTGATCCTGAAAGCGATCCGATGATGGCACACTATGCCAACCTGCTTTTCGAATTGCGCAAGAGTAAAGGCATGACTCAGGAAGAAGCCGTGAAATTATCAAAGAATCCCTTATACCTGGGATGTTTGATGATTAAAAACAAGGATGCTGACGGTGAGTTGGCAGGAGCAAGGAATGCGACCGGAAATGTGCTTCGTCCTGCTTTTCAGATTATAAAGACATTACCGGGTATAAAAGTGGTTTCGGGTGCATTGTTGATGTTTACCCCAACCCATCAATATGGTGAAAACGGGTTGTTGGTATTTGCCGACTGTGCCGTGAATCCGAACCCTACTGCCGAAGAGTTGGCTCAGATTGCTATTTGTACTGCCG
>Ga0302210_10000297_pt1 | contig 23368 bp, 21 predicted proteins | sample II_Fen_E3_2_FD_198793 | JGI IMG/M metagenome (GOLD analysis project Ga0302210, IMG submission 198793) | Peat permafrost microbial communities from Stordalen Mire near Abisko, Sweden - II_Fen_E3_2 | ecosystem: Environmental > Terrestrial > Soil > Wetlands > Permafrost | place: Sweden: Abisko... | reverse complement strand
ACGACGATAAACGGTTGTTCTCCGCTTCAACCTGGAGCAATACCGGGACTTCCCATGACCTGGCCTTATTCAAATACTGTATAAATGATTTTCAGGGGCATATCGGGCTGGCCTACAACAACAACGCCATGATTTCATCTGAGACATACTATACTCCAAAATCAAATTACAGGTACATGGGGTATGTCTGGTTATCGAAAGACATTGTGAAAGGGTTGAATGTAAGCTTAATCGGTGTGGACGAAGGTGTACAGGATACCATTGGGACTAAAAACGGAGCAAATTACCTGAAGACCAGCATGTACCATGCCTACACGTACGGAGGCAACCTGAAATATGCGGACCCGGCTCTACCTGTTAGCGTCCTGGCAACCGCTTATTTTCAGGGTGGAAAGAATATCTCAGGATCAAAAATGAACGGAAGCCAGCTAGCCCTAAACATTGATTACAAATTCTCAACCATTCTCTCGGCAAACATTGGGAGCAACTATATTTCGGGGGATAATAAAGCAACGGATGGGATACAATCAAATTTCAAGAAGCTATACGGAACCGATCACAGCTTCAATGGTTCCATGGAATACTGGAAAGTACCATTAACCCAGGGATTGCTGGATTATTATGCCGGAATAGCAGGTAAGATAAATAAGGATCTAAGCCTGGAAGGGACCTTCCACCTGTTTAATTCAGAATATTCGGGAGTAAATAAAAAGAAGATCGCATTTGGTAAAAATCTGGGTTCAGAGCTGGATCTGGTTGTAAACTACAAACTCAATACATGGACCAGTGTTCAGGCAGGCTGGTCAACGTATTTCACCACCACGAACACACTCGTATCCAAGGATATAATTACATCTGCCACAGTAACTCCATCAACCAGGACACCACAATGGGCCTATGTCATGCTGACGATCAAACCGGCATTTTTGAATAACGTATCGGGGAAGTAAGTTGATTGGTTGATTCAGTTAATTGGGTTAATTGAGTTGAATAAGTTAAACGTAATTTAGGACAAAGACATACAAGTATAAAAAAAGAACATTATGAAAAGAATAATTATTTCGTTAGCGATAGTACTCGCTACCCTGTCAGTATCGGCACAAAAAGTAAATATAGCAGCGGCAGCAAACCTGCGCTATGTGTTGGAAGAAATCAAAACAGTTTATGTAAAGCAAAACCCGAAAGCGAAAGTAAATCTCACATTCGGTGCATCGGGCATGCTGGTACAACAGATTATCAATGGTGCCTCCTTCGATTTATTTATGGCTGCTGATAATGAATTTCCGTTGAAGTTAAAGGAAAAAGGACTGACTTCGGGTGCTATGTCGACTTATGCAATTGGGAAACTGGCCATGTTCAGCACGACCCTGGATATCGATAAAATGGGACTGAATGCATTAAAAGACCCGTCGGTGAAGAAGATTGCCATTGCCAATCCGGAGACAGCACCCTATGGGGAACGGTCCATTGAACTGCTGAAAAGCCAAAAACTGTACGAACCGTTGAAATCAAAAATTGTGTTGGGGGAAAATATATCCCAGGCAGCACAATTTGCATTTACAGGGAATGCAGAGATTGGATTTATTGCCCTATCGCTGGCACTGGCTCCTGAAATGGCAGGAAAAGGAAGTTACTATCTCGTTCCTCAGCACCTGTACAAACCGATTGAGCAGGCTTGTATTTTGATCAAAACACCGGTATTAAATACGGAAGCTGCTAAGTTCAAGAAGTTTGTCCTGTCACCGGCAACGAAGGCTATCTGGGAGAAGTGGGGATATGGAATAGTTGGTAGTAGATAGTTGGTAGTAGGTAGTTAAGAGTTTGAAGTTTGAGAGTTTTGGAAAGTAGATGAAATAGTAAATGATTAAATAGTAAATAGAATAATGAATCAGGACTTTATAAATACACTTTTGCTTACCGGCAGATTGGCGGGCTGGACTACGGTTATACTTTTTATGATTGGTTTTCCGATAGCCTATCTGCTGGCATACCGCCGGTTTCCGTTGAAAGCAGTAGTGGAAGCATTGATCAGTATGCCATTAGTACTTCCTCCTACCGTACTGGGATTTTATATGCTGGTAGCGTATAGTCCGCAGAATGGGTTTGGGAGATTCCTGGTGGAGCATTTTAATACCCGGTTGGCATTTAGTTTCGAAGGGGTACTCATAGCCAGTGTGCTGTTCAGTCTGCCGTTTATGATTCAACCGTTGCAGAACGGATTGACCAGTATTCCTAAAAGTTACAGGGAAGCTTCCTACACCCTGGGGAAATCGGAATTTACCACATTGATCCGTGTATTAATTCCAAACATGATCCCATCGATCATTACAGCGGTAGCCATGACTTTTGCACATTGTATCGGGGAATTCGGGGTAGTCATTATGGTGGGTGGTAATATGCCCGGTGAAACAAGGGTAGCTTCCATTGCCATTTATGACGAAGTACAGGCCATGAATTATCATGCCGCCAATCAGTATTCATTTATTTTATTTATCATTTCATTGCTCATCCTGACACTGGTTTACAGCATGAATGGCAAGAAAACAATATTATTTTGATATGTTGAAAATTGATATACAACGTGCCATGCTCACTTCGGAAGGGAAAACAAACCTGGAAGTATGTACTGAAATTCAGGATAATGAACTGTTGTGCCTGTTTGGTCATTCCGGAGCCGGTAAAACGACATTATTACGCATACTGGCAGGCTTGACAAGGCCCGACAGGGGGAAAATCATTTATAATGATGTGGTCTGGTATGATTCGGATAGAAAAATAAATGTTTCACCACAGGATCGGAACATTGGATATATGTTCCAGGATTATGCCCTTTTCCCAAATATGACCGTGGAGAAAAATATACGTTTTGCACAGAAAGAAAAAGACACAGAAGAAGTCGATAAGTTACTGACTCTTTTTGATTTAATGAACCTGAAAAATCAACACCCGGGTAAACTTTCGGGTGGTCAGAAGCAACGGGTGGCACTAGCGCGTGTTTTAGCTGCTAAACCGGATTTGCTACTGTTAGATGAACCCCTTTCAGCACTTGACTTTGATATGCGTGAATCGTTGCAACAAGAAATTCAAAAAGCTCACGACCTGATGAAAGTCATCACATTGATGGTCAGCCATGATCATCAGGAAGTAATACAGTTGGCAACTTCGGTTTTAGTCCTGAAAAACGGAGTAGTGGTAACAGAGGGAAAACCGGCAGATGTTTTTTGTCTCAGGTATCCTGAGTACAGGTATTGCTAAAAGGCAGCAACTTTATAACCTGTCAAAGGCAGAAAAGAAATTTAATTATCGACAAGTTTCATAATAAAATGAGATAAGTATTTAATGTCAATCATCAAACTATTATTAATTATTTAAATTTATAAAAATATGGAAATCAGCGCAAGAAACAAAATGAAAGGAACTATTGAGGAAATTACCCTGGGTAGTGTTATGGCAAAAGTAAAAATCAACATTGGGAATGGAAATGTAATAAGCTCTGTTATCACGATTGAAAGTGTCGCGGATTTGAAACTTAAAACCGGAGATACAGTATATGCCATTGTAAAATCGACCGAGGTAATGATTGGAAAATAAATCCAACGGGCATTGATCTGAAAACGGGCAGGAAGATTAAAGACCTGGCCGTTTTCTTAATCTATTCAGCATGAGACAAGACATTTTACAGTCATTCCTTTGACGAATAATTAGTTGTAACAATAGAATGTCCTGGTTGGTCTTCTTCAAATATGACCTCTCCCCTGCCCTCTCCAGACCTCTATCCCCCTTCGGGGACTTTCTCCTAAAGGAGAAAGAAATAGGAAAAAAGTATTTGAGAGGGCGATAGAGCTGAGGGTTGATTAAGTTTTATTTAAAATAACAGGACATTATTTATTTCCAATTACTTAATTATAAAAACATCAATAAAAGATGGACGAAATAATCATTAAACCAATCGGTACTATATTTACCCCGCATACATCAATTAAAGGCATGCCTATCCAGCCTCTGGCAGCCAAAGGAATCAGGGGATTTATCAAATTATTACCCGAATATACAGAGGGGTTGAAAGACCTGGAAGGGTTTTCGCACATCACCCTGCTTTACCATTTTCATAAAATAGAGGGGTACGAACTGGTTGTCACACCATTCATGGACACTCAAGAGCATGGGATTTTTGCCTGTAAAGCACCCAAAAGGCCAAATGCAATAGGTATTTCTACGGTTAAACTAATCAACATAAATGAGAATGTTATTATCATTGAACAGGTTGATATGCTGGATGGCTCACCACTCATTGACATCAAACCTTTTTACCCGAGATACGACAACAGATTGAATACAAAAATAGGGTGGCTTGAAAAATACAAAGAATTACCGGTCGAGAAATTACGTTCGGACGAGCGTTTCAAAAAGTAATCCTTATCTCCCTATTCACAAAACTTGCTTGTCATTCAAAAAAAAAAGGAGTTCCCCGAAGCAGATGGATCATACAAAGCAAGCTCTATTAATCCTACATTTTAAGTGTTTCAACCTACATAAATGTAAGATTATTCGATTATTACCCTCCTTCAGAAATACCCCTTTTTAACAGAAATACACTTACAGTGATATTTTTTTCGACGTATACCTCAATATGTTAGCACTCTATTTAGCCTCCAACAACCCACCCGAAATGTTAATGGCACGATAAATGAATAAGGGATGTCAGTACATACAAAATCAGAAACATTAGTTCTACATTTAAAAGATAAAAAAGATGAGAAAAATTGCAATCTACGGAAAAGGCGGAATCGGTAAAAGTACCACAACGCAAAACACAGTAGCCGGACTGGCTGAAATGGGTAAAAAAGTAATGGTAGTGGGTTGTGACCCAAAGGCCGATTCAACACGGTTACTATTACACGGTTTAGCACAAAAAACAGTATTGGATACGCTTCGTGATGAAGGTGAAGACATCGATCTGGATGATGTAATGAAAACAGGATTTAGCAACACCAGTTGTGTGGAATCAGGTGGTCCTGAACCAGGTGTTGGATGTGCCGGTCGCGGTATTATCACTTCTATCAACTTATTGGAACAACTAGGAGCTTACGATGAAGAAAAAGCGTTGGATTACGTATTCTACGACGTATTGGGTGATGTTGTTTGTGGTGGATTCGCCATGCCAATCCGTGATGGGAAAGCCGAAGAAGTTTACATCGTAGTATCGGGTGAAATGATGGCTATGTATGCTGCCAACAACATTTGCAAGTCAATCTCTAAATTTGGTAAAGTAGGGACTGTACGGTTGGGTGGTTTGATTTGTAATTCACGTAAAGTGGACAATGAAGCTAACATGATTGAGGAATTTGCCCGTCAGTTAGGAACCCAGATGATTCACTTCGTGCCTCGTGAAAACATGGTTCAACATGCAGAGATTAACCGGAAAACAGTTATCGACCATGCTCCCGATCATGCACAGGCAAACGAATACCGCGCCTTGGCCAAGAAAATAAACGATAATAAAATGTTTGTTATACCACAACCATTGGAAATGTCAGCCCTGGAAGAATTACTGGTTGGATTTGGAATTATGAACTAGAAAATAACCCCCAACCCCTAAAAGGGAGTAAGACTTGGTCTTTGATAAAGTTTGGGGGTATATTGAACAAAAAAACTTGATCTTAAAGCCCCTTTAGGGGTTTGGAGTAATTAATTTATAAACATAGCCTTCTTACTCCCCTTTCGGGGTTGGGGGTAGGTATTAAAACATTTAATATATGTATTTATTAAGAGCAATAGTTCGTCCGGAGAAATCAAGCGTAGTAATGAAAGCATTGTTTGATGCAGGCTTTCCGGCAATCACAAAACTAGCCGTATTTGGTCGTGGGAAACAACGAGGTATAAAAGTAGGAAATGTAACTTACGATGAGCTTCCAAAGGATTTGCTTATGATGGTTATTCCTGAAAAAGACAAAGATTTCGTAATTGAGACCATAATGTCTTCAGCTCGTTCAGGCGAAAAAGGGCAGTTTGGAGACGGTAAAATTTTCGTCACACCGGTAGAAGAAAGTTATACAATATCCAGCGGGAAACAAGACTGAGAGAACCAAAGAACCCCTAACCCCTAAAGGGGGATAAGAAAGAACTTCTTATTTTATTTTCAGATGATAAGATATTAAAACAAACCAAAAAGACTGTAGTAACTTAGTTCCCCCTTAGGGGCTAGGGGTAGTCTTAAAAAACATTTGTATATGAAACTGATATTAGCAATGATACGCATCGACAAAATGGCCGCTACCAAGCTAGCTCTTTCGGATGTTGGTCTGCCTTCGTTCACGGCTATGCCGGTATTGGGACGCGGGAAAGGGAAAGGCGGATTTGAGAAAGCAGCAGGATTAGACGCTGACCAACAAGAACTCATTATTGAGATGCCCCGTTTGAAATCCAAAAGAATGATTACACTGGTAGTTACCGATGAGAAAAAAGAATTGGCTGTGGAAACACTTATCAAGACCAATCAAACCGGTAAAAGTGGGGATGGTAAAATATTTGTAATTCCGACAACTGATTCTATTCGTGTTCGTACGGGTGAGAGCGGTGACATTACACTTGATTAATTAATAATTAATAATGCATAATTCACAATGCATAATTAATAATTCACAATGCATACAGCAATACATTGATTTAATTATGACTTATGAATTAAAAATTATGAATTAAAAAAAACGTTATGGCAAAGACATTAATAGAAGACTTGGATTTAGGCAAATTCGTGGAGGAAATATCCGAAGCCTATCCAAAAAAAGTAGCGAAGAAGAGAATCAAATCGATGGTAGTGAATGACCCGGATTCAATACCGGAAATTCAGGCAAACGTTCGTACGATTCCGGGCATTATAACACAACGTGGTTGTACGTATGCAGGTTGTAAAGGGGTCGTACTTGGTCCAACCAGGGATATTATCAACATCACGCACGGGCCTATCGGTTGTGGATTTTACTCCTGGTTGACACGTCGTAACCAAACACGCGCCGACAAACCGGAAATGGAAAACTTCATTCCTTATTCATTCTCTACCGACATACAGGATTCAAATATCGTGTTTGGCGGAGAAGAGAAATTGAAACAAGCAATTCGTGAAGCTTGTGAACTATTTAAGCCAAAAGGCATTGCAATTTTCTCCACTTGCCCGGTAGGGCTGATTGGTGACGACGTTCACCGGGTAGCCCGTCAGATGAAAGAAGAATTTCCAGGTGTAAATGTTTTCGGTTTCTCCTGTGAAGGTTATCGCGGGGTATCACAGTCAGCAGGCCACCACATTGCAAACAACGGATTATACAAAAACCTGATTGGTAATAATGATAACTATGTACGTAAAAACAAATATGCCATTAACGTGCTTGGTGAATATAATATCGGTGGTGATGCCTTTGCAATTGATTCGTTATTCGAAAAGATTGGTGTTGATATCGTCGCTACCATGTCAGGAAACTCGACCCTGGAGCAATTTGAGACAGCCCATACTGCCGACTTCAGTCTGGTAATGTGCCACCGCTCCATCAACTACGTGGCTGAGATGTTGGAAACCTCATTTGGTATTCCATGGGCAAAAGCAAATTTTATCGGAGCAGAAGCTACTGCAAAAACGTTACGTAAAGTAGGTCAGTATTTTGGGGACCAGGAATTGATCGACCGCATTGAAGTAGTGATTGCCGAAGAAATGGTTGCAGTAGAAACTGCCATTGCACAAGCAAGATCTAAAACTGAAGGTAAAACTGCGATGTTGTTCGTTGGAGGTTCACGTGCTCACCACTATCAGGAATTATTTACAGAATTGGGCATGGAGATATTGGTTGCCGGTTATGAATTCGGACACCGTGATGATTACGAAGGCCGCCGCGTATTACCTTCGATAAAGATTGACGCAGACAGTCGTAACATTGAGCAACTGACCATTTATCCGGATCCGACCCGCTTCAAACCCCGCAAGTCAGAAGAAGAACTGGCACAACTGAAGGAAGCTTTTGATATTGAATTCAACGAGTACAAAGGTATCATGGTCGACATGAAAAAAGGCACATTAATCGTTGACGACTTAAGTCATCACGAAATGGAAAAGCTCATTGAAAAGTACAAACCGGATGTATTCTGTGCCGGTATCAAGGAAAAATATGTGGTTCAGAAAATGGGTATTCCTATGAAGCAACTCCATAACTACGATAACGGTGGGCCGTATGCAGCTTTCGAAGGTGCCATTAACTTCTACAAGGACATTGAAATGATTGCCTGCAGTACCATTTTCAAACAAATGAAAGCTCCGTGGGAACGCGAAGAGGTGGTAGAAGCGGAATACGTGTTTAATTAATGCATAATTCATAATGCATAATTTAGAATTAAAATCATTAGATACGGAGTTTACAGTTAAGAAGTCGAAACTAATTCACATTACATTTAATTGTGAATTATGAATTATAAATTATAAATTAGATAATTATGTTACTCAGACATACCACTGCATTTGAAATAGACAGGAAGGCATTGACCATTAACCCGGCCAAGACCTGCCAACCCATAGGGGCAATGTATGCAGCATTAGGCATTCACGGATGTCTTCCCCACAGTCACGGTTCACAAGGATGTTGTTCGTATCACCGGAGCGCCTTATCCCGTCACTTCCGCGAACCAATTATGGCCGGTACCAGTTCGTTTTCAGAAGGTTCTTCTGTATTTGGGGGATCCGCCAACCTTCTTGCGGCGATTGATACCATGTTTACAGTGTATAAACCTGAAGTGATTGCAGTTCATACGACTTGTTTATCCGAAACAATTGGTGATGACTTAGTTCAAATTGTTTCTAAAGCCAACGAGGATGGATTAATTCCCGAAGGAAAACAGGTCATTTATTGCAATACGCCAAGTTATGTAGGAACACATGTAACAGGATATTCGAATCAGGTAGCTGCCATGGTGAAGTTCTTCTCCACAGCAACACCTAAGAAACGTAACGTGATCAACCTCGCTGCAGGATGGATGGAACCTTCAGACATGGGTGAAATCAAACGGCTGGCTTCGGCCATGGAAGCCCGTACCATTATGTTCCCGGATATGACAGGAGTATTGGATACTCCACTTAATGGACATTACAAAATGTACCCAGATGGCGGAACTACAATTGCCGACCTGAAACTTACCGGAGACAGCAAATACACCCTTGGTTTTGGTCCTATGAGTACCGAAGATGCATGTGTAAAGCTGGAGAACAAGTGTAAGGTAAAATTCGAAATGTTGGATATTCCAATTGGATTCAAAGCTACCGACCGCTATTTGATGTCATTGAGCCGCCATGCTAACCTGCCGATACCGGATAGCTTGACCGACGAACGTGGACGTTTAATTGATTTGATTTCGGACAGTGCTAAATATCTCTATGGAAAACGGGTTGCACTTTGGGGTGATCCTGACACATTGGTTCCACTTACAGAATTCCTGGTAAGCTTAGACATGAAACCTGTATATATCGTAACAGGTACCCCCAGCAAGTATTTCGCAGATAGAATTCCAGAGATCCTGAAAGATATCCCTGAAGCAAAATTCAAGAATGGGGAGTTAGCCGACATGTTCCGCTTACACCAATGGATTAAACAAGAAGGTGTAGACTTATTGATTGGCAACACCTATGGTAAATACATTGCCCGTGATGAAAATACTCCATTTGTACGCTTTGGATTCCCAATTGCCGATCGTCCAGGACATAACTACTTTGCTAAGACAGGCTACAATGGTGGTGCCAACCTGGTAAAACAAATTTTAGATGCATTTCTGGATCATATCGACAGAACATGCCTGGAAGAAAAAGTAGAATTTCAGTTGTAATTAAAAAGCCCGGGGCGTGTCAACGTTGTTAGTTAACATTTTTCAGGAATACACGTCCCCGGGCTTTTCTTTGGAATTGTGAGATCTGATGGTTTGATCATTCTCACAATGCCGGAACATTTTCAGTCTAATTACTATATCAAATCACTTTAATTGAAAAATCTATTGACAGCTTCACACAGAGTGAGGCTGTCAATTTATTTTTAGAGAGATGTCTATTCCTACATTTTAAGTATTTCTCCCTACATTTAGGTATGTTTTCTACAAATTCACGAACAGGATAAATACGCGCATTGGCTACTTTAATCAAAAAAACAGAATCGTATAGCTTTCATTTTAAACAGATTGTAACCAGACAACACACAACAATTTATTAATGGCACGATAAATGAATAAGGATTGATATGAATTATGAAATATGAATTCCTAATTGTAAAAAGCTTATGGCACATATATTGGATGAAAGACAAAAACAGGTATCAGTTGCCGGAGCGAATGAACGAACTATCGATTGCAACAAAGCAAGCCTGGCGGGGAGTGTGAGTCAACGGGCCTGTGTTTTTTGCGGATCACGGGTGGTCCTTTATCCCATTGTGGATGCATTACACGTAATTCACGGACCGATTGGTTGTGCTGCCTATACCTGGGATATCCGGGGGTCACTTTCTTCCGGCCCGGAATTACATCGGTTAAGTTTCTGTACTGATTTGCAGGAACGGGATGTTATCTTCGGAGGAGAAAAGAAACTGTATGATTCCATCATTGAATTGATAGACAAACATCAACCAAAAGCTGCTTTTATTTATACCACCTGTATCGTTGGAATTATAGGTGATGACGTAGAAAGTATCTGCCGTCAAATAGAAAAAATCAAAAACATTCCAGTTATTCCTGTACAGGCTCCGGGATTCCAGGGTTCAAAGAAAGACGGATATAAAGTAGCCTGCGAATCAATCTTTAAACTGGTTGGAACAAAAAGCAAACCATACACACCTGCCAAAAGCATTAATATCCTGGGTGATTTCAACCTTGCCGGTGAACTCTGGATCCTGCTTGAATACTACAAGCGAATGGGAGTTCATGTCAATGCAACCATTACCGGGGACGGACGGGTAGATGACATTTGCAATGCCCACAACGCAGCACTCAATGTTGTTCAGTGCTCAGGCTCCATGAATTACCTGGCTAAGATGATGAAGGACGAATACAATATTCCTTCCATGCGGGTATCCTATTTTGGGATTGAGGATATGAGCGATGCATTGTATGATGTAGCCCGTTTCTTTAAAGACGACGACATGATGGAAAAAGCCCGTGAAATGGTAAAGGAAGAATTTGCACGTTTAATGCCGCAACTTGCCTGGTACAAAAAAAAGTTAACAGGAAAAAAAGCAGCTATTTATGTAGGTGGTGCATTTAAAGCCATTTCATTGGTTAAAGCGTTACGATTAATTGGCGTTCAATCCGTGATTGTAGGATCCCAAACAGGGACTACTGAAGATTATGAATTAATCAAACAACTTTGTGACGAAGGAACTATTATTGTGGACGATTCGAATCCTGTTGAATTATCCCATTTTGTAAAAGAAAAGCAAGCCGACATATTTATCGGAGGTGTAAAAGAACGCCCGATAGCTCATAAAATCGGACTTGGGTTCTGTGACCATAACCACGAGCGCAAAGAGCCTCTGGCAGGATATGAAGGCATGCTTAATTTTGCAAAAGAGATTTACGCTACTGCCATGAGTCCTGTGTGGAAATTTACAAAGAACCCCTAACCCCTAAAGGGGAACAGAGAAATACCCTGACCCCTTATGGCAGGAATAATCAATAAAAACAAAATATATGAAGACAATAGAAATAAAAGACAAAACTAACTCCAATTCCCCTTTAGGGGTTAAGGGTAGTATTACTTCATATACATCCACTCGTAACTCTTGCAAGCTTTGTGCACCCCTTGGAGCATCGCTGGTGTTCAAAGGAATTGAAGGTTGTGTTCCGCTTATCCACGGCAGTCAGGGTTGTGCCACTTACATTCGCCGGTATATGATCAGCCATTACAAAGAACCGGTTGATATTGCCTCAAGCAATTTCAGCGAAGAATCTACTGTATTCGGAGGAAGCCGCAACTTCATTTCCGGCATAGATAATATCATTAAACAATATAAACCAGAAGTAATAGGAATTGCTTCCACTTGCCTCTCGGAAACCATTGGCGAGGATATTCCGGGTCATATACGTTCCTATTGTGAGGCGTACAAAGGATTAGAGAAAAACCTTCCTACATTTATCCATGCCTCTACACCCAGTTATTGTGGCAGTCATGCAGAAGGTTATTATAATACGGTCTTGGCAACAATAAAGACCCTGGCTGAGTTTGAAAAAACTGACAATTCAATTACCATTATTCCTGGAATGGTAACTCCTGCCGATATTCGATACCTCAAGGAGTTGATGGATGATTTCGGATTGAAATACACCCTGTTCCCGGATTATAGTGAGACACTCGATAACGAATACACCTCAGAATATCAATTAATACCAACAGGAGGCACTCCTATCTGGAAAATCAAACGCATTGGGAATTCAAAAGCTGTGATTGAATTCGGGAATATCTTTAATAAAGGAGTCGGGCGTACTAAGGATGTTGGGACAATACAATCAGCCGGTGAATGGCTGGAATCGTCGCTTTATATAAAGAATTATCAAATGCCGTTGCCTATTGGCATTGACGCATCCGACAGGATGATGGAAGCATTTAAAAAGTTAAGTGGGAAGGAAATTCCGGAGAAGCATCATAAAGAACGCGGACGATTGGTGGATGCCTATGTAGATGCCCACAAATATGTATTTGGTAAAAAAGCAATGTTGTATGGTGAAGAGGATTTTGTAACAGCCCTGGCCGATTGGCTCCACGAAATAGGCGTAGAAACCTATTTTAAAAAAGGAGCTGACTTTGAGACCTTACGTGAAGAGGCAGAAAACTTTAAACCCGACTTTTTAATAGGTAACAGCAAGGGATATTACATTGCGCGGGAACGGAAAATTCCGTTGATCAGGCTGGGTTTCCCGATACACGATCGCTTTGGTGCTTCCCGTACACATCAAATTGGGTATCGGGGAACGCAAGAGCTTTTTGACCTGGTGGTGAATGCACTGATTGAATTCAAGCAGGAGAATTCACCCATAGGGTATAAATATCTTTAATTTACAATTTATTCATTTACAATCACACAATAATATAGACTGCGTCTTATTCCACTCCTTTTGAGGGGATAGGGAAGGTCACAAAACAAGACACATTATGGAAATGACTGAAGAAAGAAAACAAGCACATCCGTGTTTCAACGAAGAAGCCAAGCATACAAATGCACGTGTTCACCTGCCTGTAGCTCCAAAATGCAATATCCAGTGTAATTACTGCAACCGCAAATACGATTGTGTGAACGAAAGCCGTCCGGGAGTCACTTCTTCGGTGTTGGCTCCTTTTCAGGCTGTTGATTACATGAAAGCGCTTGATTCAAAAATTGAAAACCTTGCAGTCATCGGCATTGCAGGACCGGGTGACCCTTTCGCCAATGCTGAAGAGACACTGGAAACCATGCGGCGTGTCAATAAGGAATTCCCTGATAAGATTTTCTGTCTTTCCACGAACGGGCTTAATTTAGAACCCTATATTGATGAAATAGCTGAATTGGGCGTATCACACGTTACAATAACTATTAATGCCATTGATCCGACCATAACTGCCAAAATTTATAAATGGGTACGTTATAACAAACATATCTATCGTGGGGAGGAAGGTGCTGCCATTTTACTGGAACGCCAACTGGCCTGTATCCCCAAGCTTAAAGCACGGGGAATTACCGTGAAGATTAATTCTATTATCATTCCGGGAGTAAATGAAGACCATATCCCTGAAGTAGCACGGGTATGTTCTGAACTGGGGGCTGATGTTATCAACTGCATTCCCCTCATTCCCACTGCAGAGACACCATTTGAAGAAGTGCCAAAACCGGATGCAAAAATGATATTCAGGGTGCGTAACCTATCTTCCAAATACCTAAAAATCATGAGCCATTGCGCACGTTGTCGTGCAGATGCTGCAGGGCTATTGGGACAGGACCTGAGCGACACGCATGTATTGCTTAAAGAATACTCCTCACGGGCTGAAGAATTGGAAACAGATAAAAGACCTTATGTGGCAGTTGGGACCAACGAAGGCCTGCTCGTAAACTTACATTTAGGAGAGGCAATTCAAATCTATATTTTCGAGCAAACAAAAAATGGCTATAAACTGGTGGAAGTACGTCCTACTCCTGCAAAAGGAAAAGGCGATGAACGTTGGTTGAACCTGGCTAAATCTCTGAAAGATTGCCGTGCTATCCTGGTAAGTGGGGTTGGTGAAAACCCGAAAGCCATGCTCAAAGGCTGTGGCATTCACGTTGTTGAAATGACCGGGTTGATTGATGAAGGCCTGGAAGGTATTTACAACAACAAGGTGATTCGCTCCATGGCTAAACCTGATGCTTTCAAATGTGGTAGCAGTTGCAAGGGAGAAGCAAAAGGATGTGGATGACCCCTAGCCCCTAAAGGGGAATTAAGTTTGTTTCGTCTCTAATATCTGGTTATTATTTTAATTCGCGTTATTTTATTTATAAACTCAATTAAAAACACCGCCCCAAAACCCCCTTTAGGGGCAGGGGGTCACAACAAATGAAAAAACCTCAGTATCACATTTTACTATGCAATTCATTTCGGGTTGCAGGAGATGCACAAGGTGCATGCAACAAAAAAGGAGCAAGTGCATTGCTTCAGTATATTTCAGAAGAAGCATCCGATCGTGGACTCGATGTAGCAGTCAGCACCACGGCTTGTTTGAATGTTTGTTCACAAGGTCCGGTGATGGTCATTCATCCTAATAACTATTGGTATGGAGGCGTTGAATCGGAATCAGTCGTAGATGAAATCTTTGATTCACTGGAAAGTGACGATCTCTGCGAAAAGTATTCCATAGCATATTAAAAAAACAACAGGTATAAGAGTCATAAAAGCTGAATAGGTTATAGTAAATAATTGAATCATTGCTTCAAACTTCAGACTTTCATAATTTTAAAAATTATCTTGGTTTATCAGTTTTTATGACTGCTTATAAAATTCCGCCACATTATGAATTCACCCTATTTCATCGATACCACCCTGCGTGATGGGGAACAATCACCGGGAGTCGTCTTTTCTTTACCAGAGAAAATACGGGTTGCGGCTTTATTGAATGGTGCCGGGGTACCCGAAATTGAAATCGGTACACCTGCGATGGGTGAAAATGAAATACAGGTCATACGTACTATCTGTGACATGGGATTTAATTTCAAAACCCTGTCGTGGTGCAGGGCAACGAAGAATGATATACTAAGTGCAGTACAGGCCGGCACTAATGGAGTGCATATTTCATTTCCGGTTTCCACCATCCTAATGAATGCCATGGGAAAAAGCCCTGCCTGGGTAATATTGCAGTTGAAAGAATTGATTGATTTTGCAGCCCCCAAGTTTGATTATGTCACTATTGGAGCACAGGATGCCTCGCGTGCAGAAAATACCTTCTTAAAGGAATTTGTTTGTGCTGCCAGTGCTTTTGGTGCTTCCCGTGTGAGGTTAGCCGATACCGTAGGACTGTTGAATCCCATCAGCACTTTCGAAATGGTATCTTCCATTCGTACTGTTGAAAAGAATCTGCCACTTGAGATTCACGCCCATAATGATCTGGGAATGGCAACAGCCAATACACTATCAGCTTTTATGGCCGGTGCAACCTGCCTAAGCACCACCATCAACGGATTGGGTGAACGGGCCGGAAATGCAGCCATGGAAGAAGTAGCCATGGGATTGGAAATGAGCATGGGCATTCCAAGCGCCTTACACACTGAAAGTTTTTCAGAACTCAGTGCTTATGTAGCGAAGGTCTCAAAAAGAGAACTCAGCGTAAGCAAACCTATTACAGGAAGTCTGGCGTTGACTCATGAAAGTGGCATTCATACGAACTGTTTACTTAAAGATCGCAACACGTATCAGTTAATCCCGGCAGAAAAGATTGGAAAAGCAGAACAACAATTTCTGATTGGCAAACACAGTGGCAAATCAACGATTATGCATTACTTGAATGAAGATCATCTCCCCTGCAACGATGAAGACTGTTTGTTGATACTCGACAAAGTGAAAGCAAATGCCGAAGCACTGAAACGGGCGATAACAAAAGAAGAATTGATTGACATTTATTTTGCTTTATGTTCAACGAAATATCGGACAATTGTAAATTGTAAATTGTAAAATATAAATATTATTACTTGACTACTCAACTATATATGGAAAAGACGCTTGTCATTATCAAACCCAGTGCAATAAGAAGAAATTTAACCAGTGAAATTATTCATCGTTTCGAACGTAAAGGACTACAAATAAGTGGAATTAAAATGATGCAACTGGATGATAAAATTCTGGATGAACATTACGGACATTTACAGAGTAAACCTTTTTTTCAACGAATTAAAAATTCAATGATGAGTTCGCCTGTTGTGGTCTGTTGTTTAAAAAGCGTTGATTGTGTACACATTGTACATACTATGGCTGGTTGTACGAATGGTCGTAATGCTGCAATGGGAACCATTCGGGGCGATTATAGTGTCAGCATTCAGGAAAACATTATACATACTTCGGATACGGTTGAAAATGCGAACATTGAAATTGCCCGTTTTTTCAGAGAAGAAGAGATTTTCGAATTCAACCAGCTAAATCCGGATGTTTTGTATGCAAATGATGAACTCTAAGTTTGTCACGTATAAAACCTGCAGGAGACTTTAGAATTCACATAAGATCCATAATTTTAAAAAGTAGAATTACCAAAAAGCGATAAAACTTATTCAGAATTTCAGGATAGGGTAAAAGAATCTAAGTAGGTTTTTAAATGAACATTTAAAACGAAGTTTCATACCCTATGTTCACCAGTATCTAATCAAACCAAATTACAATCTTTTGAATTTCGAACACATTAATTGTAAATCAAAGTTATGGCACCATCCACTATTATACCCGATCCAGAAATGCGTAATCATTCGTTATCCTGTTTGGAATATGCAAACGGTTTCTATTCTGCCTTCCAAAAAAGCCTGAATAACAAGAACTCCCGGTTTAATAATGATTTGCTCTATGATATGGCCGTACTGAGCCATGAGAAGTATTTTGTTGCCTTGATGGCACGTTACGACTGGCATGCCTCCCACCACATGCCAATTGCCCTGTTCAAGGAAGCTTTGGAATTCGACACAGAATTAACCGACAGCATGAAAAAAACCAGTATCCTGGTAGGAAAGTTTGAAGCCATTTGTTCCCTCGAAGGCTTTGGATACCGTACACCTTCCACCGAAGAATTACATGCCATGGCTAAAGGTATTCAGGAAATAAAGGAATTGGTAGAGAAACGTGCAGAAGAGATTTCTTAGTGGACAGGCTAATTGGTTGATTAAGTTAATTGAGGTGATTGAAGTAATGTAAAAAATCTAAGGATAGAAGAGTTAATTTGGGAAAAGGTAATATACACAATATAATTGGACATACGATTAAATCATTTTCAATCATTCACCAAACCAACTAAACGAATTGACGTTCGGCTAGCTGAATTAACTCAATCAACTTAATACACTGATTACCGAATAAAGCAATTGAACCAGGCTTTCACTTCTTTCACCCTGCCTGCCTGTTCGTAAGTCTGGCATTTAAAAAGTAGCATATTGATGGCATCCTCAAACTCATCAGAGGTGAAATTGTAGCCTTTTCCTTTCAGCAGTTCCAGTAATCCCTGCTGTGTTTTCTGGACATAGCATGATTTTCTCAACTCATTGTCGCTATCTACAACTGAGATAAATGTAATGGCATTTTGTAAGCTCATAATATTTTATATAACCCCAAAATCTCCGAAAGGGGACTTTGGGTTTTTAAGTTTAATAGAAATAATAATAAAATGAAGTAACTAAGTTCCCCTTTAGGGGTTAGGGGTGACCTCACAATCCGTATTACACGCTTCACAGGCTCCACCGCAAACCGCAGCATTTAACATGGCAGCTTCCATATCGAATGTGATCAGCTTATTCTTGAGTAAAAGTCCTACATTTTCGTCCAACAAATCACCAATAGATTTAAATACCCGGAATCCTTTATTGACCAGTACCTTTAATGCCATTGGTTGAACCTGGCGCGAAATGATGGTGGATACATTTTCTCTTTCAAGGGCAGGAAGCAATTCTCCCATGTTTGGAGCCAGTTCCAACGTCTTCATCCAACGTCCTTCAAATATTTCCGTATCATAAATACAGATATACCCGATAACATTCAGGCTTCCTGCAATCCGGTTACGTTGCATTTCTTGATCTATTACCGGTATGGCTATTCTCATATTCTTGAAATCGTTTAACTGAACTTTTTCAAAGTTCTAAACTTTGGAAAAGTTACCAGTAAAGTTATAGTATCTTAGTCCAGAAAAGCATGGTAGGGGTGCATTCTTCAAACCCCAGACTATAATATAAACCCTGGGCTTGAAAGTTATCTTCCCGCACTTCCAGGGTTATTTTGCAGTAATCACGTTCTTTAGAGAGCTCAATCAATTTTTCCATCAGGGCTTTTCCCAGTCCCTTATTCCGGTAATCGGCATAAACTATCAGATCGTGAATGTATAAATATGGTTTTACATTGAATGTTGAAAAGGGGATAAAGCAAGTGGCCAACCCAACAATTTCACCTCTGTACAAAATAAACAGTACAAGCGCTGATGGGTGGTTAGCCAACCCATCAACCAGCCTCAGTTGTTCAATTTTATTCAATGGGGGTGCTTCACCCATCGGATCAGTCATATAATGGTTCGTTAAATCGACCAATGCCGTTAAATGCATCGGATTCTCAAAATCGCAGTATTCGAAGGATGTATCCATTGGTTTGGTTGATTAGTTAATTGATTGACTGGTGGATTAGCTCAATGGTTGATTTAATTAATTGGTTTTAGGAAAATAATAAATGGTAAATAGTAAATTGGATGGTTCGATAAACTTGTGATACGAAATTCATTCTTCCTACTGACGACTACCTACTACACCTTAAATCTTCGGGCATCAATTTCATATTTCTTAATTCGTATACCCATCATCCGTTCGGTAATGCCGAGTTGTTCGGAGGCTTTAGCACTGTTTCCCTTACAAGCCACAAGTGCATCCAGAATAATTTGTTTTTCCATTTTGCCAATAATGATATCCAATGTCCCCGATTGCAGTGTTTTCGAACTTGCAGCTGTTTGTAGGGAAGCCGGCAGGTTGTTTGTCCGTATCACTTTATCGTTACTCAGGATACAGGCTCTCTCAATACAATTTTCCAATTCACGGATATTGCCCGGCCAGTGGTAAATCATCAGGGTATCTATTGCCGATGAAGTGATACGTTTGATATTCTTACCATGCCTTTTATTGAATTTATCAATAAAGAAATCAGTCAAAACAGGAATGTCGTTAATACGGTCACGCAAGGATGGTATGTAAACCGGGAATACATTGATTCGATAATACAGATCCTCCCGGAATTGATCCTTGGCAATTAAATCCTCCAAGTTCCTGTTAGTGGCGCATAATATCCGGACATCCACTTTAATCGGCTTGGTGCTTCCCACCCGCTCAATCTCCCGTTCCTGTAAAACCCTCAACAGTTTGACCTGGGTGGAAGCAGGGATATCCCCGAATTCATCCAAAAAAATAGTTCCACCGTTGGCTGCCTCAAATCTGCCGATGCGTTGCACGGTAGCCCCTGTAAACGAACCTTTCTCATGTCCGAACAATTCACTTTCAATCAGGCTCTCGGGCAGCGCAGCACAATTCACCTTAATAAAAGGTTTTCCTTTCCGCAGACTGTTATAATGGATAGCATCGGCCACCAGCTCCTTCCCTACCCCGCTTTCTCCTCGTATCAACACGGTGGCGTCTGTAGTGGCTACACTTTCAATCAGCGAGAACACTTCGTTCATTTTGCTTGAATTACCCTTGATCTTGTCAGGCATAATCCGGTTGCGAAGCTCTCCCCGTAAATTATTATTCTCATTCAACAACTGTTCCATTTCCTCAGCATATTCTTGCCTACGGCGCATGGTACGGCCAATCATAGATCCAACAATCTTTAACAAGCGGACATCATAATCAAAAGATACCACCCCTAAATATACCTTATGAAAACTTAGCGTTCCAATATTTTGATCCTTATACCGGATGGGTGTACAAATAAACGAGACATCAACTCCATCGATGGCAGTGGGTGCATGGGTTAAATTCAGGAACTCATCCGACTTGGCAATCTTTGGAATCATAATGGTCAATCCATCCTGAATCACCTGACCGATAACACCCTGCCCAACCTGATAAACGGCATTTTTCCGTTCATTTTCGGCAATTCCATACGATCCCTCAATAATGATATGGGAACTTTCCCGGTTCAATACGGTCAGGATGATACGTTCAGCAGTCAAATGTTCAGCCAGGATTCCTATCACTTCGTCCAGATCAATATCTTTATTGCTTAATAACGAACTTAATTCGAGTAGAAAATCAAGTTCCTTTGTCCCATAGCAATCCGGCTTATTGTACTTACAAATTGATCCCATACACCATTTTATTTATACCTAATGATACTATATATGTTTATAAACATACTTTTATCTGCAAATATACTTCTTTTTACATGATTTAGATATCTGAAAAGGCAATATTATTGACAGAACGTCCAATTTAACTTTTAATAATGCTATTTTCAACTCAAAATCGATTAAATCTATACAAACGGTGAGTAATTAGATCAAAATAGTTTTGTGTATATCTACTCAGCCTGTTGATAACCCGGGTGTATTAATTAACTGCAACAGTCCGCCTTGAAAGCGTTCATCCGACTTATTTTACAGACCCGGTTCATCAGAAACTTTCTCGTTTCATTTTTTCCTTAAAATCAGGCATTAATTACAACTGCATTCTGACGTCTTGTGACAAAAAAAATCAACAGGCTTAATGAGGTTTGGATATGATTCGGATATGATTCGGACATGGTTCAAAGTACCATCCGAACCATATCCGTCGGAAATACGAAGCAAAATTCACGCCTATACGAACGATATATAACCAAACTATGGTAGGATATTGTCCAATCAGAGAACGAACAAACACAGGAGGAGGCATTGATGGAAAGATTGATTATGGATTCAGGATAAGCGACAATCCTATATAAACTCAAATTCGTCGGAGGATAAAGATAGAAGTAAAGTTTAAAAAGCAGATTGTCGAAAAGCAGATTGTCGATCTGTATAATCAGATACTTATTTAATTCAACGGGCAGAAACATGCACTCGCTATCTTGGCTTGTTTGAATACATAATAAACTTTTTAGGTTTTGGTAAAGGCTGTATACAGCATCCATCTGCCTGTATTCTGATTCAATCAAGAACAGATCATTTCATTACAGAAAAGAAACTAGCTCTCCTTATTAATTTTTCATTTCCATTGAAATAATTCTTTCGAAGTTTCTTATACATCTGTTAAGAAGTTTGAAAAGTCCCGATAAAGCGTGATTTCGAATACTCCATTTGAAAGATTAGAGAAGCGTTCTGCATTGACGAAGGATGCAATCGGATAAACACCTCCATAAATCATCACGCGTATCAAGGGAATTAACCTTTTTCCAATGAACCAATCAATCTGAATTGATGGCTTCACCCAGTGTGAAGCTGCCACTTTGTATGCTAAATAGTGGCTAAATATCAATTATTACACAATATTTGTCAAATATTCCCCTTAAGGAAAGGCCTGTTTTGAGTACTTTTGTGCTTCTAATAGAAAACCCTAATCTAGCACTCCGGGAAGTTATTACTAACTGCCCACCCATTACTTTCGTGGAGTTACTCCCACTTCTTTTACGCTAAGGTTTAAAAAATAGAATCAGTACATTTCATGACTTTTGTTGAATCAAAATTCAGGACTATAAATGTTGAATTTTTCAACATGAGAGAGCTGTTGTAAAAAACATAAATAAAATTTAATTGATATGAAAAGGTTAAACAGAGAAAGTGTTAGCGCAAAAAGCTATCCGGAAAGAATTATTCAGTTTGGTGAAGGTAACTTCCTACGTGCATTTGTGGATTGGATTGTCTGGAACATGAACGAGAAAGCTGATTTCAACAGCAGCGTAGTAGTGGTTCAGCCGATAGCAAAAGGCATGGTGGATATGCTGAATGAACAGGACGGCCTGTATCACCTAAACCTTCAGGGTCTTGACAAAGGAAAAAAGGTAGATAGTCTTCAGTTGATTGACGTAATCAGCCGTGGTTTGAATCCTTACACCCAGTTTGATGAATACCTAAAACTGGCTGAGAATCCTGATATGCGTTTTGTGGTTTCGAATACTACAGAAGCAGGCATTGCATACGATCCTTCCTGTAAGTTCACCGATGCCCCTGCCTCATCGTATCCGGGAAAACTGACCCAATTGCTGTATCACCGTTTCATTACATTTAACGGTGCTGAAGATAAAGGATTGTATGTTTTTGCCTGTGAGTTGATTTTCCACAATGGCACAGAACTGAAAAAATGTGTGGAACAATATATCGAATTATGGAGCCTGGGTGCAGATTTCAAAGCATGGTTTGACAATGCGTGCGGTGTTTATTGCACGTTAGTAGATCGCATTGTCCCCGGTTATCCCCGTGAAACTATCGGTGATATCCTTGAAAAGATACAGATTGATGATAAAATGGTGGTTCAGGCCGAGATATTCCATTTATGGGTAATTGAGGCCCCAGAAAAGGTAGCTAAAGAATTTCCTGCTGATAAAGCCGGATTGAATGTACTGTTTGTCCCAAGTGAAAAACCATACCATGACCGAAAAGTAACCTTGCTGAACGGACCTCATACTGTATTGGCACCTGTTGGTTACCTGGCAGGTTTTGATATTGTCCGCGAGATAGTAGAGGATGAAGTGATGGGTACATTCGTAAAAAAGGTTATGTTTGATGAATTAATGCCAACCCTTGATTTGCCGAAAGCAGAACTAGAGAAATTTGGAAATGATGTACTGGACCGTTTCCGTAACCCTTACGTGAAACATTTCGTAACGAGCATCATGTTAAACTCATTTCCTAAATTCAAGACACGTGACCTGCCGGGAATGAAAATATACCTGGAACGGATCGGGGAATTACCATCGGCTATAGTTCTTGGACTGGCTGCCATCATTACATATTACAAAGGCGGAAAACGCGGAGAAGATACGATTGTTCCAAACGATGATAAAGCTATCATGGATTTATTGACAGAATTGTGGAGCGCAAACAATGTGAAGGAAGTAGCCAAAGGTGTACTGGGCGCTAAATTTATCTGGGATGAAAACTTAAACAATATCCCCGGACTGACCAAGAAAGTAACCGATTACCTGACTTCTATCCAGGACAACG
>Ga0302210_10000294_pt1 | contig 23445 bp, 25 predicted proteins | sample II_Fen_E3_2_FD_198793 | JGI IMG/M metagenome (GOLD analysis project Ga0302210, IMG submission 198793) | Peat permafrost microbial communities from Stordalen Mire near Abisko, Sweden - II_Fen_E3_2 | ecosystem: Environmental > Terrestrial > Soil > Wetlands > Permafrost | place: Sweden: Abisko... | reverse complement strand
TGGCTATCACAATGATATAACAAATGATCTTGAAAAAGATTGATAATAATTGGTGCCTGCTCTTTTTCAGCGGCTCGAATTACACTTCGTGCTGTCTCCAGATTAAAACAATTAATTGCCATAACCGCATAATTTCCAGCGTTAGCTCGTTTTAACATATCTAGCATTGAAACATACATAAAACACACGCCTTCCTCTGCTTACTTGATATTGATACCAGATAAATCAACATCTTCCTCTTCATCGTCTTCCCCATCATTTTGTTTTTCAACGGCATCTTTTTTTAAGGCAACCAGTAATAAAGCTGTAACAATACTACCTACACCTAAAGCAATCAGAAATCCAATCGGATTTTGCATTGCTGGAACAATAAACAAACCACCTGATGGCACCGGAGATGCTACATCCAATAGCATAATCAAACTACCTCCGACAGCTGCCCCAAAAGAGCAGGAGAATACAACCCTGAGGGGATCAACGGCGGCAATCGGAATAACACCTTCCGTGATCATACAAATTCCCATGGGAAAAGCAATTTTTATATTATCAGCTTCACTTTTGCTGTATCTGGATTTCCGAATAATCCATGATAGCGCCACCCCAAACGGAGGAACCATCGATGCACAAATTTTAATAGCTTCCGGTCCATAAACTCCATTAATTAAAAGACCATCCGCAAATAAAGAAGCAACTTTGTTGACAGGTCCACCGAAATCAAAAGCTGCCATCGCTCCCATCACTGCACCAAACACTGCTTTTGAACCGCCTTGCATATTGATGAGCATATCGGTTAAAGCAAAAGATGCAACTGCAATCGGTCGGCCAATAACAAAAAACATAATAAAAGCTACAATAATAGAGGATAATAAAGGAATAATCATCATTGGCATTAGCCCCTGTGCCCAAACTGGCACTTTAATATTTTCCTTTAAAAGTTTAACACACCAACCGGACATATAACCGCCTAACATGCCACCAAAGAATCCAGCCCCCATAGCATTGGCGATCATTCCCATTAAAAGTCCTGGTGCAATCCCTGGTCGGTCAGCAATTGAATAAGCAATTGCCGCTGACATAACTGCTGGAATCAAACCCATTCCATATACACCTAACGTAACTGCAGCTTCCCATAAAGTATAAGAACTCTTATAATCTGAAATCAATGCCGGATTACCACCAGCTATATTGCCAATAGCAATCAATAACCCCGATGCAACTACCAATGGAATCATATATGAAATCCCTGTCATAGCATGCCTTTTTAGTTCTAATTCTTTTAACATAATGGCACTTCCTCTCAATCGCGAAAATTCAAATTCCCAAGTCTTCCTGAATTTTATTCAATAATGCTTTTGGAGATTTAATAGCAATATGGGTAGGTATGTCGACAATTTTTTTCCCGACAAAACGATCTCTACCACCAACTTTTATATCGGCTGCGATAATGACAACATCCGCGGCTGCAATATCTTGCGGTAAAAGTTCGTTTTCCGTTCCGATAGTCCCTTGCGTTTCAATATGAATCGTATGATTCAAAGCTTGGCCAGCCTTCATCAATTTTTCTTTCGCAATGTACGTATGAGCAATCCCCGATGTACAAGCTGCAATTCCTACAATATTCATTTTCATCCCTCCACCTTTTAATTATCTTGACTAAAAATGGAAATAATATCTTCGGCTTTTTTACTAGTAAGTAATTGTTCAACAATCTCTTCATCTGCTAATTTACCAGCAATCTCACCCAATAACCTCACATGTACTGTTGTACTATCGACATCACGTACCGCAAATAAAATAATAAATTGTATTGGTTCATCATCTAATGATTCCCAGAAAATAGGTTTTTTAGTTCTACCAATCGCTAATGATGTCTGCACTACAGTCTTTGATTTTCCGTGTGGAATTGCAATCCCCCCCCCTATACCAGTTGTTCCTTCAGCTTCCCGCAAATAAACGTCTTTGATGAACACCTCCTTTGATAGTATTGCTCCTGATTTTACCAGCATATCTATTAAAATATTAAGTGCTTCTTCCTTATTGTTTGCATCGACTGCCAAATTAATTCTATTTTTATCAATTACAGTTGATAAATCCATTTTTAGTATCCCCCTAATTTTCAATTCCACTTATTAAAAGCTGGTACAAAGCTTTAAGCATATATTCTGGGAACTCTTCATTTTCTTTTAACAACACAATGATTTTTATTTTATTTTTACCGCGCTCTTGCTCAACAATCTGTCTACTTAATAATTCTTTGGCTAATCCCTTTTTTTCATATATATATACGTCCAGCCATGAATTAATATTTATGCGGTCAATGACTTTTGCCTGTAAAAGCTCACGATAAATTTTTGCTTTTTCACTTTCATTTTCTAAAACATTTTTCCCCAATATATTTGTCTTTTTTTCTTCATTTACCAAAGATGCTCGAACTCTTTTTTCATCCGCTTTATTAAATAAAGCACTCACATAGGCAACTGGTTTACTTAATACAACCTGCAGCTTAACCGTTGATATAATTAGGTCAACACCCGACAAATCCATCATATTTTCTAAATATTTAGCAGAAACAACATCAACAATATGCCATTCGGGAAAATGATTTTTTACGCGTTTTTCTAATAAATGAGAGGTTCCCACGCCAGTTGAGCAAACAATCATAACACGCTTTTTACTGATGACTTCCTCAATCGCAGCTTGAAAATAAACAGCAAGATAACTAATTTCATCTTCGCTAATATGTGCTAATTGATATTTTAGCCTTATTTTTGAAATAATTAATTTTAATAGAATCATCAATTCAGGAAACTCATCTTTAATTTCAGCCAATAATGGATTTTTAATAGATATTTTATAATCAATGCGATTCATCATGGGTCTTAAATGAAGAATTAAATCATTATATAAGGAAGGACTAAACGTAAATTTAATCGGGAAAACTTCCGAACTTAAACGAATCATTTCCGTTGCCATACTATGCAAAAATTCATCCATTGCATTATCTTCTTTTAACAGCTCTGCCTGGACAGCAACACCACCAGAAGACATCAAATACCGATAAATGTAAAAAACCTCTTCTTTGTTGATCTGAATTGAAAATTTTTCTTCCAATTGATTCGCTATTTTTTCTGACACTGCATAAAACGATGGCTCACAATCTCTATTTTCTTGTTTTAATTCTGCATAAATAGTTTTCCCATTTTTAGTTCTATGAACAAGAATTAACAAATGCGTCACAAGATTAATATAATAAGGCTCGGTAATTTTATAGTTTAAAACTCTTTCTGCCTCTTCAATCAATTCTTTTACTTGTGTAACATGATCATGGCCAAAATGATCTTCCAATTCCAATAAAGTTTCCCTGTCAATTCTATAATTGTTTTCGTAGATTGTTCCGTTTTTTGAACTTACAATTTTATTTAACATATCAACCATTGCTTTGCGAATATCCAGTTCAGATCCAACTAATTGTGTTCCTTGTGTATCTTTTTTAAGATGTAAATTATACTCAATTAATTTTTCCTCAATTACTTTTAAGTCATTAACAATAGAAGTTTTACTAACAAAATATTTATTAGATAAAGATTGAATTGATAGTTTATCTTTTGTTCCTTCTAGTAATTCAAAAAGTATTTTCATACGCCTATGTTCGATCGATAAACCATATAGCAGATTATTTTCGTGTAAAAATCTTTCGGCCTGGTTTCTACTTGATGATGAAAGTCTTACACCTCTTCCAGCGATTTTTTCTAAACTCACACCACATTCTTCTAACATCATCAAATCATTTCTCACAGTCTTAGCCGAACAATGTAAAACCGCGGCAAATTTTTTAACAGGTTCAAAATCTTCTATATCCAACAAATGCGTTAAAAGTTGTTTTTGCCGTTGTTGTAAATCTTTCATTTGAATTTCCTCCCGTTTCTATTTACAAATTCATCATAACATCCTTGCATTCGTCCCAAAATACCAAAACTGTACCACAATACCAACCCCCTTTTAGTATACTAAATTTACCACAACCGTTTATTTATTTTTAGAATACTGAATTTTCAAAAAATTATATGTATATTTCCTAGCCATACCTGATTGTAAAGTATCTGTCTACTTTATTGAAGCTGCTTCATTTTACCACATAAAAAATCGAGAACAATTATCTGCTCCCGATTTTTCTTTCATTAAAATTTTAACAAAGTTTCAATCAGCCCGATACCACTCTTCCACGTGCCGACAACTTTACAATACGGGCAACAATAAAACACAATATTTTAGCCTACTTTTATTGGTTTTGGCAAAAAGAAAGCAAATATTGCGGCAAATATTGCCACAACTGCCAAAAGCTCCATCGTGGCGCTCAAGCCATACGTATCAGCAAATCGACCAATCAATGGAACAATGACACCACCCACACTAAAGGAAAGGCCTAATGTGACGCCAGAAGCGAAGCCAATGCTGCGCGCCAAATAACTTTGCCCCAAAACTACAATTGAACTAAACGGTGCAAACATCGCAAATCCGATTGGAACCATTAACAAATAAGCCATAAATGGATTCATTGTCTGTGAGAGCAACGCTACCATCGGTACTAAAAGTACATAACTGAACTGTACCACTTTTAAATAGCCAAGCTTGTCTGCCAGCAATCCACCAATAAATGTAGTCACAACCCCAAGTGTAAATAATAAAGTTAGAGCCGATCCTGCTGCCGCCGTAGAAAGTCCCATTACCTGTACCCAGTATAACGGAATAAAACTGCGCAGCCCACAAATTACAATCGAACTAAAAATTATCAACATAGTTAAACGAGCAAAAGATGACCAGTCATTCTTGGCAGTAATTTTTTTCACTTTAGATTCTAGATTAGAGGTTGCCGTTAAAGAAGCTTTTTCAACAATCGCTGTTTTTATTTTCGGGACAACTCTCAATAAAACCAATGCCATAATCAATGCCAAAAGACAAAATATCGCTGTTCCCTTCATTCCGAATGCGGTAATTGCAGCTACAGCAATCATCGGACCGACAGCAAAGCCACTGTTGCCTCCGACCGAAAAAATACTCAAGGCTGTCCCTTTTTTTGTGCCGGAAATTTTATGGATCATTCGCGCTGCTTCCGGGTGAAAGATAGCACTACCAATCCCGCTAAGTGTAACAACGGCAAAAATGGCCCAGTAATTTTCAAAAAGTCCGGCTAAACCCATTGCCGCTCCAGATACAAAAATTCCCAATGGCATAAACCATATCTTTGAAGTCCGATCCGCCAAATAGCCAAAAGCCGGTTGCACAACCGAAGACAAAAAACATGAAGCAAACATCAGACCTGCTACTGATTGATAATCCATGCCATATTGCAAAATAAAAAATGGTAAAATAGCTGGCAACGCGCCCATGCCAATATCACAAAAAAAATGTCCTAGCGCTAAGACATATACATATTTTCGATTCAATTTCTTAACCCCCTATACCCTATTCAATCTTCCTCACGTAAGCTATGTGTTTGTTGTTGATTGATATCCTCTAAAAATCGCAAAATCACGATCTGCTCCGCTTCGTTATAGCTCGACAAAAGTTTCAATTTCCTTAATTTCGCCTGTTCATGACAGACTTTATGTTCATCATAAATCAATTTGCCACTCGCCGTTAGGCAAAAATAAACTTCTTTATTATTCTCCGGTTTTTGATAACTCTCAATCAACTGTTTGTTCAGTAATTTTTTACTTATTTTGCTTATAGCACCTCTTGTCATACTCATTGCATTGGCTACTTTCGTTACATTAGCATATTCCAGCGAACCGATTTGATCGATACAATGTACTTCAGCCAAATTAAGCCCTGCAAAAATCTCTTCCCGATGATATTTAAAAATATCCGCCCGTTCTTGTATTCTAGTAAAAGAATGGATAATTTTCATTGCATTACTCATGTCGCCCCTCCTTTGTTTACATGGAAACAATATTAGAATATCATGTTTTTGTTTCCTTGTAAACAAAATATGATACAAATAAAAAATCACTCCTTTTTTCAAGAGGAGTGATTTTTATACCATATTAAATTTTGACTGTCTACATCCAGACAAATTTTAACTTGAAACAAGTATATATTTTTTTACAACTTCATATAAATTATCGGCTCGTAAAACATTAGATGCAATTAATTTTTCTTCTTGTTTTCCATGCCCAGTACGAACAAAAAACGGCTGCACACCTGCTGCAGTTCCCGCTCCAATATCACTATTATGATCTCCCACCATATAGGAATGTTTCATATCTATATTCCATTCAAGTCCTGCCTTCAGCAGTAATCCTGGTGCTGGTTTTCGACAATCGCAAACTTTCTTATAAGAACCAAGCCCCTGCTCAGCATGATGCGGACAATAATAAAAAGCATCAATATGCGCATCATATTTGGCCAGTTCGTCATTCATCCATTGATGTAAATGATCTACCTGCGCTTCGGTAAAGCAGCCTCTTGCAATACCAGATTGATTAGAAATGACAAAAACTTTATAACCAGCTTGATTCAGCAAACGAATCGCTTCAACCGAACCTTGCTCAAACTCAAACTCTTCCGGCAGATAAAAATAGCCTTTGTCCAAATTAATCGTACCATCTCGATCAAGAAATACCGCTGCCTGTTTCTTCCCTACAAAATCCATTCATAAACCTCCAGAATTATACTAAACAAAATTAACATAAATAAACCTATATAGAATGATTAAAGAAATAGCCAATCCTTGATGATTGGCTATAGAATATTTATTCTTTGATATAAGAGCAGCAATAATCTGCTACATCATGAACGACTAATTTAAATTTTGAATGTGCCAACACTTCAAATGTTTGCCCTGCTTCAATATGAATCCAATCTGCACTGTTTGGTAATAAAACTTCCATAGTGCCCGCTAAAATTTCCATACGTTCCTTATCAGCCGTGGCAAATTCATATTCGCCAGGCATCATGATCCCCAAAGTCTTTTTTTCTCCATTTTCAAATAAAACCGTACGACTTGTTACTTTCCCATCAAAATACACATTGGCTTTTTTTACGATAGAAACATTCTCTAATATATCCACTCAAAATCCCTCTTTCTCCTGTTTAATATTGTATTAGACAAAGCACAGATGGCTCCAATACTACTATACCAATTTCATAATCATTAAGCAAAAACGTAAGTTGCTTCATCCTGTTTATTTTATATTTTAGCCACCATAACACCTAATACATGGTTGAGCGGAACCGCTCCAATCATACGACTATCCATACTATTATTGCGATTATCACCCATAACAAATATTGAATCTGCCGGAACCGTGATTTTCTGATCCACCATCACACGCATAGTTTCTAAAATATAAGGTTCATCGAGCTTTGTACCATTTCGATACACTTGGCTGTCTTTAAATTCAATAACATCTCCCGATTTGCCAATAACCCGTTTAACAAAAACATATTGCTGTTGATTGACCAAGTTCGTTATCGGCTCATACAAATCGTCTTTTAAGCTTCGTTCTCGCGAAACCCGACTATCAATTGTAACAATATCCCCATAATCCGGCATTTTCTTAATGCTATGCGAAAACTTGGATATAATTAAATGCTGATGATCATGTAATGTTGGATCCATCGAATGACCCTCAACCACCATATGTTGTACAAGAAAAATATTGATGACTAACGCAATCGCTAAAGAAAGCGCTAAACTACAAATCCAATCTTGAATACTATCGAGTAATTTCATAAAATTTTCTCCTTCCAGCTAAACAGAATATTCACCAACTATTTGAATAAGTTTTTTCACACAACTCATTTCACTATTTTAGTTTATATCCCCCAAATCAGAAGGTCAATCTATTTGTATTGTTTTTCCCTTGCATTCTAGTAAATAACTAAAAATCATCAAGTTCTATGTATTTTGAAAAAAACGGTACACACGCCCATAACCATTGCTGTAAATAGCGAAAATAGCAAAGATACCGATAAGATTGATAGTAAATAAACATTATAATTTGCCACTTCCAACACATAATATAATGTATCAATACCCAAAAAAGCCGCAATAAAATTGCCGACTACCATACACGCAAAAATCACACGCAAGCCAGCCATTGCATTTTTTATATCCAGCTTACTTAAAGCAATATGCGAAGATATACAGATTACCAACACTAAAAATACCCAATACTTCAATGATCCAAAACTAGGACTATTCCATAATCCATAATATACACACAACATAGAATGTCCTGCCCAGCTTAAAAGATCTGTTATGGTTTGGGCAGCAGGCGCTGATGCCGCCATTTGCTGCAATGCAGAAAAAGTATGTGGTTCAAACCAATACATAAAAAATAAAATTGCGGCACTGCCGCTGAATATAGGACCCAAACTAATAAAAAAATTCCCCATGTTTTGATACAAGTTATGTTTATCAAAACTATGCTGGACATAACCTAACGTTTCATTTTGCGGATTCAAATCAAAAAACTTAATAGAAATAATTTTATGACCAAACAATAGACACATTAAAGCATGCCCCGTTTCATGTATGGGCGTTCCAATACATGAAGTCAATAAAATACCCATTTTCCCAAACGCTTTATAGGCCCATTGAGCAGCTATAGTCTCCAGATAGCCCAGCAAAAAACCTATACTAATGATAATCCCCAAAAGATAAACCAATTCCGTTATACTTAAAATAATGATACGTACTATCGTTTCCATCACGTGCTCCATTCTCCAATATTCTGTTGCATGCCTTCAAATCAATACCAACCTATAGCATACCAAAAAAATAGCTTTTCTATGATATGTATTGTATCATAGAAAGCTATTTTTATATTGAATCATTTTATTTTATAAAACTATACACACGTATACAAAAACAAATCTTATATCCTTGTATTTTTAATGATATCTTTCATATATAATATACTGTCAAAAGCCCATTTTTCTTCAAGTTCAATAGACTGTTCTATAGAGTCTTTAAATGGTGTCCATAATTCTAAAATAATATTAATATCTTTGCCCGCTTGATTAATCATTGTCAATATATGTGCAAAATCAACTTCTCCTCGATTTGCAGGTGCTCCGATAACATGAAATCCCAAATTAGTTAATGATCGTTCAATTATAAAATTTTTAAAATGAAAATTCACGGCATATGGTAATAATTTTTTCAATACATATTCCGTCGGTTCTTGTGTTCCATAGGAATTTGCCGTATCTAAACATATTCCTAAATATGGATTATCAACGGTTTTAATAATATAGATTAACTCTTCACATTTCTGCTTATCATGATTTTCAATACCAAGTACAATTTTATTTGCCGCAAATTTTGGTATAACTTGCTTTAACCAAATAATTGCTTCGTCAATTGTCGGCTGACTTTGACAATCATGCAATAAAACTCGAATAAATTTTACTTGCAGCCGTTTTGCTACTCGTAAAAATGAATATAAATGTTCCGGATATATCCCACTTGTCCCAATTTCTAATTCAACACCTAACGACTGTGCATATTCCCTTATAGTATCCAATTCTGCGTCAGATAGCATATTCAGTTTCATGCTATCACAAATTTGTAAAACTCCAAGGTCTAGCTCTTTCGTCCGACGTAATAGAGACTTAATATCCATTGGATTATCTGGAGCTGGATATCCTGCAATACCAATACTCCAATTATAGGTATATGTACTAATTCCTAATTTCATAGCACCGCTCTTTTCTACGCAAATAAAATCCAAACTACCAGCTCACATAACAACTATACCATGTTGCTATACATGCACTGATCCACGAACTAAATCCAATGATATCTACTTAACTATTTTTTGCTGCATGGAATGAACCATTGTCTGTAAAATAATACTACACGAAGTTGCACCAGCATCCAAATACCCTTTGCTCCGTTCTCCTAGTCTAGCAGCACGGCCAATTTTTGCCGTTAATTTCTTTGTATTTTCTTTACCAGCTTCAGCACCGTCCGCTAAAGCTTGTAAGGCTTTTCCATAATTTTCATTGCGATTCAACGCTTCTTTATAGGATTCTTGCGCCGGATAAATGGTATCAAGCAAAGTCTTATCACCTATTTTTGCTCCAGCTAATTCTAATAACTGTACCGTCGCAGCCTCTAATGCCTCCAACAAAATTTCAGGATAAATTTTTTCAGTTTGCAACTTTTTGCTGAACGCAGAAAACATCGTCCCATAAATCGGACCCATGGAACCGCCAATGTCCATAACTAATGTTCGTCCTAATATCTTAAAAGCTTCTGAAATAGACATTTCTAAATTAATTCGTTCTTTAGCCAGCATAAACCCTTTATTCATATTAATCCCGTGGTCACCATCACCTGTTGCACCATCAATTTCACTCAAATACGCTGCATTCTTATGAATTTCCTCAATAATATCTAAAACAATCGTAGCATTTTGATTATTCTCTATATATTCCATTTTAATTTCAGCTCCCCACTTGTACGAGTCCCATCGTTTCAACTTCTTCATCCAAACATTCTTTTAGTTCATCATCCAATTTCATGAGGCTCAGTGTTATCCCATTCATTTCCAACGAAGTAAAGTAATTACCAACATAAGCTTTGTAAATGGAAATATCTTTTTTTTGCAGCAAAATCTCAACTTCATTAAAGAAAATATATTGTTCCATAACTGGCGTAGCACCTAAACCCGATACAAGAACAGCCACCTCCGTACCTGCGGCCAGTGAAATATCCTCAAGCAGTAGTGTGGTCATTGTATCCGCCATCATTTTAGCATCTGATAGTTTTTCCACTCGAATGCCCGGCTCGCCGTGGTGTCCTATACCAAATTCCATTGTATTATCTTCAATAAAAAAATTAGGTTTTCCATTGGCCGGTATCGTGCAGGGTGCTAAACCAACGCCAACACTTCTTGTGTTATCGATAGCTTTTTGTGCAGCTTTTATAACTTCTGCCAAAGAAGCCCCTTGATTAGCTTTAGCTCCGCCAATTTTCCACATAAAGATTTCACCCGCTACACCACGACGTTTTTTCCTATCAATGTTTGGTGCACTAGCAACATCATCATTGGCAACTACCACATCAACCAGTATCCCATCTTCATCCGCCATGGCTTTGGCCATCTTCACATTCATATTATCCCCGGCATAGTTTCCATATAGGCAAGCTACCCCCATCCCTTGATCGACAGCACAGATAGCATCGTAAAAAGATTTTGCTGTTGGTGAAGAAAATATTTCGCCCACGGCTACTGAATCCACCATATTTTTCCCACAATAACCGATAAAAGCAGGTTTGTGTCCACTACCGCCCCCCGTTACAATACCAACCTTTTTTTTATCATTGCAAAAATTTGATACTACTACTCTTGGGTTTTCAGAAGAAATATGAATCAGCTTTTTATGACATTTTGCAAATCCTTTTAACATATCTTCCACTACAAAATCAGGATTATTTATTATTCTCTGCATAATATTCCCCTCACGATTGAATAACATATTGATGTTCAATTTCTGTAATTCGATTGACTTTTGCGGTTGAACCACCACCGCTGAATTTATATTCCAACCATTTCCCCATTAGCAATTTTGCATATTCAAAAGCAATAATCCTCGCCCCCATGCAAAGGACTTGGCAATCATTACTCTTCATAGATCGTTCCACCGAAAACAAATCATGACCGACAGCCGCTCGTATTCCTGGTATTTTATTAGCTGTTATAGCCATACCTATTCCTGTGCCACAAATTAAGACTCCTCGTTCAGCATTGCCAGCGGCTATTTCTTTACATACTTTTTGTGCTACGTCCGGATACAACGATGGTTTTTCATCATATACTCCAACATCCAAGATCTCATGCCCTAACTCCGTAAGATATCCATTTAATTGATTTTTCAAGGAAAAACCTGCCTCGTCACAACCTATACATAATTTCATGATATACACTCCTATTTCTTTACAAGTTCCTGCACAAGCTATGCAAAAAATCAGTTATTTTCTAGTTCTTGAACAATTTTTTCTAAATTTGCTAATCCCTTAATAGCTAACTCTTCCCCAGTATCAGCAAATTTCCGCCAAATTGCACATTGCCCATTTAATTCTTCAAAACTTGGATCAAAGGATTCTATAACACAAGGCCCTGTATAATTCAATTTTTTTAATGCCAGAAAAAATTCTTTCCAAGGAACAAGCCCTGTTCCTGGAATTCCTCGATTATTTTCACAGACATGTACATAACCTAAATATTTTTCTCCGCAAGTCTCCACCGCTTCCGTATAGCTTGTTTCTTCACGAATCATATGGAAACAGTCCAAATGCACCGCCATATTTGGGGTTCCAACTGCCTGACAATAACGGACCCCTTCTTCGGCCGTATTAATAAAATGTGTTTCAAAACGATTGACTGGTTCAACACAAATTTTCAATTTTGGATAAACATTCAATGCATATTCAGCGACACGTTGCATGCATTCAATTGAATTATTCCATTCTTTATCTGTTTTTGGTTTACCCGTCAAACATCCCCAGCCAGCATAATTAACACCACCTAAAATAACAGATCCTAGCTCTTTATTGATATCAACTAATTTTTTCAGTGTATCTATTCCACTTTGTCGAATGCTTTTATCATCTGAAATGAGACTGTTCTTGGCATTCAGCGTAGTCGTAACAATCGGTTGCAATTTTGTTTTACTTAATTCTTTTTTTACACGCTCAAGCGGAAAGGTATCAGGATGGGCAATCGCAAAATCAATCGCTTCAAAACCCAGTTTTTCGGCTTTTTGAATAATCCACAAATCTTTTTCTTGAAAAACTTCTGTCCAAATAAATGTATCCACGCCAAACTTCATACTAGTTCCTCCTCATAATCACTCCATTAAAGAATATACCGGCTCCTATTACTCATATTTTAAATGTAGACCCTATTTTTAAGAGTAAACAAATTCTTTTTGTCGTATCCTGCAGCAACGATGCAGCATTTTCCATACAATAGCTCAGACTCACCGGGCTGGAAACAATACTTTCCGCAGCTGTTATACCATATTTAAAGATTTCATCATATTCTTTACCTAAACTTCCCGATACGCATATGACGGGTACATTGTATTTTTTTGCAATCATGCCTATGCCAACTGGAGCTTTTCCAAAAACAGTCTGAAAATCAGTCGACCCTTCACCTGTAAAAATAAGATTCGCCTCAGCAAATAAGCTTTCCGCTTTCACCAGTTCTAAAATCATTTGTATTCCTTGTTTAAAGGTTGCATTACAAAAAAACATTAAGCCAGCTCCTAATCCACCAGCAGCGCCTGCTCCTTCTGTATTGGCTATAATTCGGCCAGTTGTCTTTTCGGCAATGGCGGCATAGTGCAGCAAAGCCTTATCTAACTGCTCAACCATCGAAGCATCTGCGCCTTTTTGCGGTCCATAAACAACACTTGCTCCATTTTTACCACATAATGGATTTTTTACATCACTGGCAAGAATAAATTCCGTATCTTTTATGCGCTTATCCAAATGAGTCAAATCAATCGAAGCTAACTCTTGTAAAGAGCCACCGCCATTGAGCAATTCTTTTCCGGCTTGATCAAGAAAACGAACCCCTAACGCTCGTGCCATACCAGCACCACCATCATTGGTAGCACTCCCGCCCAGGCCAATGATAATTTTCCGCATGCCTTGATCGAGAGCAGCTTTAATCAGTTGCCCTGTACCATAGGTACTTGTACGCAGTGGATTTCTTTTACTGAGTGGAACCAACAACAATCCTGATGCTTCAGCCATCTCAATGACAGCCGTTTTTGTATCAATAATGCCCCATTCAGCCAGCACCGGCTCTCCTAAGGGGTCAAGAACATCATTGTGACGTAACTCGCCCTTCATTGAATAAACTAAGGCCTTAACAGTTCCTTCTCCACCATCCGCAATCGGTAATGAAGTGATTTTTGCCGTGGGAAAAACTTCTTTTATCCCTTTTTGAATGGCAATGGCTGCTTCAATAGCCGTTAAGCTGCCTTTATATGAATCTGGCGCTATAACAATATGCATTTCAACACCTCTTCCAGTATTAACTTACAACATTGATCGGCTTTTCATCGATAAAGTGACGTAAATTATCAATCGCGATATCCAACAGTCTTTGTCTCGATTCTTTTGGTGCCCATGATATATGCGGCGTAATAATACAGTTTTTTGCACCAAGCAATGGATTATCATGACGAATCGGTTCTGTAGATACTACATCAAGCGCAGCACCCGCGACTTGACCAGTTTCTAATGCCTGTGCCAAATCTTGTTCTACAATTAAGCCGCCGCGCGAATTATTAATAATCATTACACCATGTTTCATTTTATTGATATTGCTTGTATTAATCATACCTTCCGTTTCTTTAAATAAAGGACAATGCAGACTAATCACGTCCGCTGCAGCAAAAATTTCATCTAACGCAGCGTATTTTAATGTATCGCTTTCTAATTCGAGCATCTTATATTTATCAAAGGCCAGCACCTTCATTCCCAAAGATTGGGCAATTCGCCCTACCGTTTGTCCGATTCGCCCGAAACCTATAATTCCAATTGTTTTTCCAGCTAACTCAATCAATGGATAGTTCCAAAAACACCAATCCACATTATGTTCCCATTCACCCGTTTGCACAGAGCGATTATGTTCTCCAATGTGATGGCACATTTCCAATAATAGAGCGATTGCCATTTGCGCCACAGAATCCGTACCATAGGTTGGAATATTGGTAACCGTAATGTTTCGTTTTTGTGCTGCAGCAATGTCCACTACATTATAACCAGTTGCCAAAACACCAATAAATTTCAATTTTGGTGCTGCATCAATGACCGCTTGTGGCAAAGGTGTCTTGTTTGTATATACTATTTCAGCATCACCAATTCTTTGCGTAATGAGCTCTAAATTCGCTGTATCGTAACTTGTTCTATCATAGATCACGGTTTCACATATATCCTCTAAAGCTTTCCAACTTAAATCGCCTGGATTTAAGGAATACCCATCTAAAACAACGGCTTTCATTTATAATCCCCCTTATTAATTCAGAATATTCTGATTTTACTATTTTTATTGATGGTTATTTCGATACTTCCCTTGCGATAGAGAAATATTTTTCTATCGCAAGTACAGCAAAGTATCGTTAAATTAAAATCTACTTGAACATAAGTTTTCCCCAAATTTCAACAGAATCTTCAATTGCAATCTCTGCCAACGCAACATCTCGTTTTTCCATAGCACTTAAAATCTGCTCATGTGGAGCACTTGATTTAAATGTAAAATACACATGATTCTGCATACTTTTTTTGATATATGGTTTGAAATATTCTAAAACAAATAAGTAAATTCTTTCAATCAATTTGTTTTTAGCCATTTTTGCCAACATATAATGAAATTTTAGGTCACATTCTAATAACTCATTTACTTCTTCATTATTCATATCATTTTGATTGTGTTTTAGATTTTTCAATTCAAGATTACACATTTTTAAGTTAACTAAGTCTTCATCTGTTTCATTTTTGATCGCAAGGCGAACAATATATTTTTCTAACATAAGACGTAATTCTTTAAGATCATCAAATGCTGGCTGCGATAATATAAAACTAAATAGCAAAGGATCAAAAATAACTTTTCCTTCAAAATCTTTTGTAACATAGGTACCATCACCACGCCTTATTTCAATGATACCAAATGCCGCTAAAATTTTCATAGCCTCACGAATAGAACCTCTGCTTACAGACAGCAATTTTCCTAATTCCATTTCAGAAGGTAATTTCTCGCCTGGCATGATTTGTTGTGATAATAATGATTCCTTTATATTATTGATCACATAATTTACGGAAGATTCCCGTTCCTTAGGTTCAAATATATTCGCTAGACTCGCATTTTTATCTTCTAATCCCATAGATAGTGCTCCCTCATTGATTTTTCTGCATATACTAATATTCCATTATAACATCAACATTTTCAGCATGCAATCAATTCATATAGGTGTACATAGTCTATGAAAATTTTTAATTTTATTATTTTTTGTTCGGATGAAGCATTGTTTGTATACTTTTATCTAATACATCATCATCCCAAATTCTTTTCCAATCTTCTCTCAAAACCAATTGATTCCCCAATTCAATTGCTACCATACAGGCATCCGATACTTTTGCATTCAATTTACCGAGGAAGTTAGCACTTAAATTATAGATATGTCCTGATAAAAATGATTCTGCAGCCGCTCTTGGAATGCCGCGTCTTTCTGCCTCTTTTACTGTTTCCGCCATCGCATAAAGTGTGGTAGCACCTAAAATTTCTACAAGAGTTGGTTCCAAGAAAGCGATATCCCGCACACCCATTACATAACTATGCATAACTGGCGCAAACATAATTTCACCAATTTTTCTAGCTTTAGCGAAATTGTCATCAGAACCTTGAATTTTAGCCATAACAATATCCTGTTTACCAGCAACACCGCCAAAATAATCTTGTCTAGCTTCTGGTGTATCTTGATCTAGAAAATAAGATGGATGACATGGATGTGCCACAGCAAATGTGCAATCATCGCGTAAAGCCAGTTCTTTTGCCACAGCGGCTGCTGGATCAAGTATCATCAATGTCGTATCTGGTCTCATCATTTTCACGATATCTTGTGAAACAATATTAATCAAGGTGTCTGGTACAGCTAAAATAATAACGTCACTTTTAGGCACAGCTTCTTGAGACGTAACAACACCAAAGCCACGTTGCTTAATACCTTCAACACCTTGTGGTGAATTTTCACACAAATACATCGTAATATCATCTGTATGTTTTGCCAAATTATTACTGACACGAGTTCCCATTTTCCCGCCTGCACCGATTACACTTACTATGATTTTTTCACTCATTACTAAATACCCCTTTTCATTTTATATACATTTTTTACAGCATTAACAATATCTTGAATAGAAATACCATAACGATCTAAAACTTCTTCAGGACCACCACTGCTAGGGAAAACATCTTGTAAGCCGACTCGTTCCATAAATACTGGACAGTATTTTGTACTTGTCATCGAAATAGCATCTCCCAAACCACCAATAACATTATGATCTTCCACTGTTACAGCAGCCTTACAATCTGCTAAGATTGCTTGAATACCGGATTCATCTAACGGTTTTAACGTTGGAACATCAACTAATGTGACTTTGATATTGGATTCATTTAAAATCCGTGCCGCTTCAACTGCACGATTTAAGATAAATCCATTTGCAAACAGGGCAACATCATTGCCATATTTTTTTAATACACGAATTTTCCCCACTTCAAAAGGTGTATCTGCCTCATATACAATATGCTCACGACCACTGCCAGCACGAATATACACGGGACCATCAATCAAAGCTGCAGCTTTAACAGCATGATACATCTGATGAGCATCGGCAGGAACTAAAATCGTTACATCTGGCATAGCACGCATAATTGCCAAATCTTCAAAAAATTGATGCGTGACGCCTTCTCGCTCCCCTGAAAAAATACCACCATTAATGCCTACAAGCTTTACATTTAAATGTGGATACGCTACAAAAGTACGAACCTGCTCACAGGCACGCATGGTTATAAACCCAGCATAAGTGCCAACAAAAGGCATGAGCCCTGCACTTGCCAAACCAGCTGACACGCCCACTGAATTTTGTTCTGCAATCCCAACTTCAATATAACGATCTGGATATTTTTCAGCAAAAGAAGTTGCACGCATGGCTTTTAATGAATCTGCCGACACAAAAACGACTTGTTCATTTTCAGCAGCTAATTCTGTAATCGCTTGTGTAAAAGCTTCTCGCGTTCCTTTATACTCCACCATCTTACTCTCCTCCCAATATGGTTATCGCTTGTTCCATTTGTTCCGCTGTAGGAACTCGTTTATGCCAAGAATTATCATTTTCCATAAATGATAACCCTTTACCCTTAATTGTTTTTAAAATAATCATTGACGGCTTATCCGTGCTTTTTTTTGCCTGCGCAATTGCCTGAATAATCTGCTCAAAATCGTGTCCATCTATTACCTGACAATCCCAATTAAAAGCTTGCCACTTCGGCAATACTGGTAATAAACCACTAACATCGTGAACACTGCCACCACTTTGCCAACCATTATGATCCACAAAGGCAATAAGATTATTCAACTTATATTTACTAGCACACATAGCCGCTTCCCAAACTAAGCCTTCTTGAATTTCTCCATCCCCCATAGCAACATAAGTATAATACGATTTTTTACGATATTTAGCAGCAATAGCCATTCCAACAGCCATTGATAAACCATTACCTAATGATCCTGATGTAATATCAATCCCCGGCGTTTTATTCATATCGGGATGCCCTTGCAGCATAGATCCCAATTTGCGTAAACCAAACAATTCATCCATTGAAAAATACCCTTTACGTGCCAAAGCTGAATAGAGTGCCGGACAAGCGTGTCCTTTTGATAAAATAAAGCGATCTCTATCTTCCCAGCGAGGATTTTGCGGATCAATCTTCATTTCTTTAAAATATAATGTTGTAATTAGATCAGCTATAGAAAAAGCTGGTCCCGGATGTCCATCTTTTGCTTCATAAACCATTTTCATAATGTCTAATCGTATCTGATTCGCTATGGTCTGCAATTGTTTTATGTCATTCTCTACGTTCATAACATAACGCTCCAATCTTTCTATTACTTTGTTTTAATGGTAAAACGTATGATGTTTAATGTCTGATGTTATGATAGCATGACTTTTTTAAATATGCAATAGTTTTTATCTGAAATAAATAAATTTTCTGTTAATTATTTTAGAATCTTTTGTTTGTAAAAATAAATACAGTAAATACTCAATAAATTTATATTGACATCTCGTTTTTAATAAAATATACTGAAATAAGTTTAACGTCTGATGTCTAATGTTTGGTGTCATTGTCTAGTATTACTTATCATTATTATTTATTGTCTGAATTTTTGTAATTTTCATTATGTGAAGGAGATTTAATTATGTTAGAAAAAGAAGATTCTGTTAACGAAGCCCTTGTAATCCAAAAATTACGGTTGCGCCTTATTCCCTTTCTCTTTATCTTATATGTAATCTCAATGATGGACCGAGTAAATATTAGTTTTGCTGCTTTAGAAATGAATCACGCTCTAAATATCTCTTCCACTACATTTGGTTTGATTGCTGGTGTCTTTTTTATTGCTTATTTCTTTTTTGAAATTCCAAGTAATGTAATGATGCATAAAGTCGGCTGTCGCCTTTGGATTGCACGTATTTTAATGACCTGGGGGCTGGTTACCGTTGCAACAGGTTTCATCCAAACAGCTACACAATTAGGTGTTATGCGTGTCTTATTAGGAATAGCAGAAGCTGGTTTTTATCCAGGTATGATTTTATATCTAACCTTATGGTTTCCCTCTAAATATATGGGGAAAACACTCGCTTTTTTTATGACTGGTATGGCCTTAAATAATATTATTACTGCACCGCTTTCGACTTGGATTATGGATAACTTCCAGCTTTGGGGCTTAGAAGGATGGCGGTGGTTATTTATCATCGAAGGTATTCCTGCTATAATTTGTGGTATTGCAACATTATTTTATCTTGTTGATCGTCCTGAACAGGCAAAATTTTTGACCGCTGCAGAAAAAAATTGGCTCATCAATCAATTACGCATTGAACGTGAAGCCAAAGAAACAAAAACAAATCCATCGATGTGGGAAGTTTTAAAAAATGGCCGGGTATGGCATCTTGCTATCATATGGTTTGGTTATGTTTGTGCAATGTATGGGTTAAGTATGTGGATGCCACAGTTAATCAAATCCTTGGGACAATCCTTATCCAATACAAGTGTTGGCCTGATTTCAACAATTCCATACTTCATTGGTGTAATTTCAATGGTTGTAGTTGCTCGTCATTCAGATAAAACAATGGAACGGCGTTACCATATTGGCTTGCCTATTGCAATTTCTGCGATTGGGCTCTTCGCATTAACAATGACACATGATATCGTCTGGAGTTTATTCTGGATTACATTTACAACCGCGGGTATTTACGGCTTTGCTGGTAGTTTTTGGACATTACCAAGTTCATTTTTATCAGAAGCAACTGCTGCTGTTGGTATTGCTTTAATTAATTCTGTCGGAAATCTTGGTGGCTTCGTTGGACCTTATGCCGTTGGTTATTTAAAGGACTTAACTGGATCCATCGACTGCAGCATGTATGTATTAGCTGGTTTTGCAATTCTAGCGGGAGTATTAACTATACTTATTCCCCAAAAGCTCATTAAAATTGATGCTACGACAAAAAAGAAACCTGAACAAACAACCGCAGAACTTCCAACGACTTAAAGGACAGACCAAATATTAATTTTTAAAATTATCATGTTCTTCAAATAAGATGCTCTATAAAAAAACTCCCAGCAATAGGCTTATCCTATTGAACTGGGAGTTTTTTGCAGTATTATCATTCTTTATTGTACTGAATTGATCTATAAAAAAATAAGTTTTATCAGTTGAAACTATTAAATTGGTACATTTATTTTAAAAAGAAATTTACGGTCCTTTTTTACTTTCGGTGCATAAACAATAACGCCCTGTTTTTCGGAATTTTTGTAAAAAGATTTGATACTGGCCAAACTCCACATATCTTTTAATCCATAAATTTTAAATACCATTGGCAGATTCATCCCACAAATTACGCCAACCGATTTTGTTCTTTCCAAATTATTTATTAAAACAACAATCTCATTAAAAGCAGTACTTCCATATACATCGCACAAAACCAAGATATCCTCCAAACAATTTTTCTTCATATATGCTTCTATCTCCGCAATATATTCCTTTTTATCAGAATCTCGCAAAATAATATAATCAATATCCGGTTTATGGTAAAAATGTTCCATAGCCATATACAATCCTTTGGAAAGACTTCCATTTGATACAAGTAATAATTTCATAAATTTTCCTCCTCATCCTATTGATATAAGCAACGTTAAAGGTTTTCCCACTAAATTGTTTTAACATTTTTTTGTTACTTTATTTCTATAAAATTAATTATAGCTACCCATACAGTCACAAGTCAACACCATTCCGTGTTAAAATGTTATTTTTAATGATTTTATCTGTTTTTTTGTTAGATTAAATAGGGTTAAATAGTTAAAATAACAAATTATTAACATTATAAATTGACAAAAGTAGTGAAAAACCGTATATTATAAGTACTAAATAGAAAATGGAGAAATTATATGAAAACAAATACCCGCCGTAAAGAAATTTTAGAATGTTTAAAAACAAACGGGTCCGTCAATATACTCGAACTAGCTACGTTATATAATGTTTCTTCCATGACAATTCGTCGAGATTTAAAATTTTTTTCCGACCAGGGCCGTGTGACATTAATCCATGGCGGAGCTACTTTCAATCGCGGCTCTATATTTATCCATAATTTGTCTTTTAAAGAAGAGCACTTACAAAAAGAAAAAAATCGAATCGCCAATTTTTGTGTGAATTTAATTAGTGAGGGCTCTGCCGTTTTTATCGACTGCGGCTCTACAACAAAAGAACTTGCCGAAGCGCTGTCACAAAAGAAAAATATTGTTGTCATGACAAATTCTTTGCCTGTTATTAATATACTAAGTACCGTAAAAGACATTAAACTGATTACAGTCCCTGGAATTTTCAAAGAAAAAACCCAGGGATTTTCTGGGCAAATGACCAGCCGATTTATGCGTGAATTCAAAATTGATGTATTGTTCCTCGGTTCAGCAGCATTTGATATCAGTCGTGGCGCAACAAATCCGGATATCGATGATACGGAAACAAAACGTATTCTTGTGAAGCAAGCTACGAGGGTCGTTTTGGTCGTTGACCATACAAAGCTAGGCGAAAGTTCTTTTATGACAATAGCCGCACCTCGTGAAATCGATACAATTGTAACCGATAAAGCTGCCGACCCAGAAATGATTGAAAAAATCAAAAAACTGGGCATTGAGGTTTTTCTTGTTTAATTTTCATAAAAAAAGATGAATTCCAATGCCAATGGAATTCATCTTTTTAGGTTCTTTATATAGATTGATTAAAATCACTTTGAAGAATTTGTTTTTCAGACAAATTCTTGACTATATTTTTCAAGCAAGGAAGGATCAAGCTTTTGTTCACATAACGGAATAGCCGTTGCCAAAACCTTATTTTTGTCATGAAATGTCTGTTTTTGTTCCTGATAAATAATCCCCGTAGGAATTTTATCGCCAAATTCCAAGGCTTTTTGAATGGCCGCCATTTTATCATGTGGATCATAACTTTCATCTAAATGATAGACCCGTTTTTTGTAATAGGCAAATGTATTGATTTTATTAAAGGTGACACACGGCTGTAATATATCTACCAAAGCATACCCTTTATACAAAATCGCTTTTTTCATAAGCTCAACCAGCTGTACCGGATCACCACTAAAAGACCGAGCCACAAATCCAGCCCCAGCTGCAATAGCCATCATCAGCGGATTAAAAGGTGTATTCATACTACCTTCGGTCTGTACGCCAGTCACAAAGCCTTCAGAAGAGGTTGGCGAAGCCTGCCCCTTCGTTAAGCCATAAATTTGATTATCATGAACGAAATGTGAAATATCAACATTTCTTCTAATATTGTGAATAAAATGGTTGCCGCCTTCACCGTAGGAATCACCTTCGCCGGTATTCACTACAATCGTCAGATTTTGATTGGCAATTTTTGCTGCAATGGCTGCTGGCAGTGATCTGCCATGAAGACCGGAAAAACTATTCGTTTTAAGATACTGCGGTGTTTTAGCTGCTTGTCCAATACCAGCCATCAAAAGGACTTCATGCGGATCTTTCTTTAACTCTTCCAATGCTTGTTTTAAACATTTAATAATACCAAAATTGCCACACCCTGGGCACCAAGCGGTTTCATACATGCAAAACTCCTTAGAAGTGTCACTCATTTTTCTACCTCCTTCAACACTGCGGCAATGATTTCTTCGCCTGATATTTGCCGGCCATCGTATTTCAGTATACTTCCCGTACATGTAATACTAGTTGTTTCTCGGATAAGTCGCGCCAACTGTCCCGTTGCATTTTGTTCAACATTAATAATATGTTTCGCCGCTTTTACTTTTTCCGTCAAAAGTTTTGTCGGCAATGGATATACATCACCAAATAGTAAAGCCGCAAATTTTTCCTCTGAGGTGTTATTTAAACATTGAATCGCTTCTTTAATTGGACCATACGTTGATCCCCACCCAATCAATAAAGTATCATACATATCGGAACCAATAAATTCTGGTTCTTGTATTTCTATGGCAAGTTTTTTCAATTTCAAAAACCTTTTATCTACTTGTTTGATACGCATGTCCGCACATTCGATAATCTTGCCAAATTCATCATGTTCGTCACTATCGCCTGCGACAAAACCACGTTTCGTCCC
>Ga0302210_10000292_pt1 | contig 23467 bp, 17 predicted proteins | sample II_Fen_E3_2_FD_198793 | JGI IMG/M metagenome (GOLD analysis project Ga0302210, IMG submission 198793) | Peat permafrost microbial communities from Stordalen Mire near Abisko, Sweden - II_Fen_E3_2 | ecosystem: Environmental > Terrestrial > Soil > Wetlands > Permafrost | place: Sweden: Abisko... | reverse complement strand
TAGTATCAAAAGCGGTGCTAACAAGGTCAATTCGATTAATTTCACGATGAAAAATCCCCAAGATATGCAGCAAAAAGCTCTGCAAGCAGCAATAAAAGATGCTCGTGAAAAAGCCGACAGCATTGCCAAAGCACTTGGTAAACACGTAACAAACGTGGTTAGTGTCAGTGAAAACAATTCTTATATAGAATCACGTAACTTCGCCAGTTTTTCTCTAAGAAAGAGTGACGGCCTATCTACACCAATTGAACCCGATGAAATCCATATTAATTCTACGGTACAAGTTCAATTTATCATGGATTGATTATCTGTAACAAAAAACAGTCCAATATCAAGAAAAGCACTTGATATTGGACTGTTTTTATTCCTAACTATTTAAAACCAGTTCCGCCCACGGCGACGACCACCCCAAAGTCCATCTTTGCCAAACAACATCCAGGCGATAGCCAGTAATATAATTAGATTACCAAAATCTCCTCGTAAAACCCCCACTTCAACTAAAATTGAAATCAAGGTAATGCCACTTAAGAATAGCATGATCTTTTTTAAATCTACATATCCATAACGACGTAAAAGCTGATAAATATACCATAAAACCCCGATATCTACCAAAACCCCGAGAACAACTGCAATCGGTCCCCCTACGATCATCTGAAGAGTTAATTTAAGTATGCCGCTTACAACAAAAACGGCTAGTAATCGTATAACCATTGGCTGCATATAAAATCCCCCTTTACACTTTGGATATTTTATTCTACCATTTTACCAACTAGTTTGGCTATAGCCGCTCTAATTTCTCACAATAAATTTCAAAATCATCATTTATTCAGATCTCTGCATTTACTTATTCACACGCAGCTTTTATAATAGAGTTTATATGTTAATAGAGGAGCTTATATATTTATGAAAAAAAATCGTATTTTAGCCATCGAATATATCCGTGGCATTTCTATGCTTGGTGTCATCGGCATACATACTGGTTCACAATATCTCAGTAATCCCGCGAGTAATATGCATCTGATTGCCTTATTTGAAATTTTGACACGTTTCAGCGTGCCAATTTTCTTTTTCATTTCAGCTTTTGGCTTATTTTATAATATAGATCTAAGTGAAAAATTCAGTTATAAAAACTTTATGACAAAACGTTTCAAAACGGTCTTGATCCCATATTTGGTATGGTCTTTTCTCTACATAACCCATTACACAATTTTATATCACGATACGTCATTGCTATCCATTCCTACTTTGATAAAATTTTTATTTTTTGGTTTTGCATCATACCAATTATATTTTCTAGTAATTTTACTTTGGTTTTACGCTCTTATGCCCGTGTGGATCTATATGATTCGACATATGAATGCTGTTCGTTTGGTGATGCTACTACTATTTCAACTTGCCTTTGACTATTATTCTAGTTTTATTATGAATCCTTATAGCATTGAAAATCCTGTTATCAAGGCTCTCTTTGAATATCGCCTAAACTATTGGGTATTGCATTACATATTTATCTTTCTTTTTGGTGGGTACCTAGCGATCCATTACGACAAATTTGAAATTTATATGAGTCGACACTATAATTCGATTTGTTCTTTTTTCATTGCAAGTTTATCTTCTTTAGTCATTTATTATTACTATTTAATTTACGAATGCTCCTATTCGCTGGAAGCTGCAATCAATACAGCGCATCAGCTATGCCCAGCCGGCATATTTTATACAATTGGTGCTTCACTTTTCTTTTTCACCCTATTTTCCAAGACGAAATTTCCCACATTTGTTCATTCCGTACTATCCGTTCTTGGCAAACATTCCTATTTCGCCTATTTATTTCATCCATTTGCCATTACCTATTTAGCAATGTTTCTTACTTGGCAAGGAAAAATCATGACCGCCCCGATTGCCATTTTATTTTATTTTCTAGTCACAATAATCAGTATTGCAACCGCCTTCTTCTTTCGAAAAATCGGTACATTTTATCCAATAATTAATAGTCTATTAATTGGTATCTACCCTAAAAAGAAATAAGCAATAAAAAACGGTCTCCAAATTGGAGACCGTTTTTTATTGCTTATTTCAATGATTTGCTGCTCCTTGGCAAACAATGGCTTGTGCTTCATCGACTTCTGATTCCAGCACTTGTATCTCAAACATTCCTTCACCAGTTGTTGCAGCAGTACCAACCGGTCGAATATTGGTTAAAATTTCCTCATTACTCAACAAGGTTTTTAAATGGTCGGCCTGCTTTCTGTTATTTGCAATATATATAGACGTCCACATACACTTTTCCTCCAAAAAACATTCTTTATCGACTTTGTAAAAAATATCCTAGTTTTTCACAAAGCATCTGGGTCGCACTTTTAGATTCCACATTCCTCCTTTCAATAAAATTTATATTTTATTTTATATGTTTTTCTCCATAAAAAAAATCATTCCTGCCTGTATTACATAATTTATCAAGCATTTTATAAAATCATACTCGCGCTTACGTAAAATGAACGGCATTTTTGCCTAATAGATTTTCTATCTTCCTTAAAAATTGCTCCGATGGCATAACCCAAAAACCGGGTTCTGTTTTAATAACCTTACGGCTGTCAATCAAATGTAAAAAAACAATATTATCACCATGATATTCATGAAACACATTTTTTAATTCCTCAAAAACATCGGCTCGTTCTTGGTCCTTACGAAGTTTTATCCGCACTTCCGGCTTATAATCAGCAATTAGGCACAAATTTTCCGCAATAATTTTCACACCATCATCCGTTACATTAACACGTCCACTGATTACGACCGGAAAATCTGGTACTAACGTATTTACATTCTGATAAAAAACTTTTGGGAAAACAATCACTTCAATCGCATGTGTAAAATCTTCAATTTCCATAAAACACATTGTATCACCTTTTTTCGTGGTGATCCGTTTTGCCGATAAAATAATTCCTGCCGTCTTGATAACAGTTCCCTCTTTGAATTTACCAGCTAGCAGTTCTTGAATGGATACAAAACTTTGCATTTTATCTCGATATTGATCGAGTGGATGCCCTGTGATATAAAACCCTGTTATTTCTTTTTCCAACGTCAATATTTCATTTTTAGGCAATTCTTCAATATCGGGCAGGACAAGATCATCAACCTCTTCCATTGCCTCAATACCAAATAAGCCCATTTGTCCGCTCGCGGCATCACGCTGCTTAGATCCTGCCGCATCAACAGCTCGATCCAGCACTGCTAAAAATTGTGACCGTTTACCGCCCATTGAATCAAAAGCACCACATTTAATTAAACTTTCCATAACACGTTTATTAACCGTTCGCATATCAACTCGCGCACAAAAATCAACCAGTGATTTAAACGGTCCATCTTTTTCCCGAACTTTGATTAAGTTGACCAAAGCTGCCTCGCCAACATTTTTTACAGCTGCCAAACCAAACCGAATGGCATTTGCATCAACAGTGAAGGATGACTTGCTGGCATTGATATCTGGTGGCAATACATCTATTCCCATATGACGCGATTGTTCGATATACGTACCGATTTTGTCATTGGTGCCCATAACACTCGACAACATCGCCGCCATAAATTCTTGTGGATAATTTGCTTTTAAATACGCAGTCTGATATGCGACCAATGCATATGCCGCACTATGTGATTTATTAAAACCGTAATCGGCAAAATGTGTCAGCAGATCAAAAATCGTGTTCGCTGTTTTTTCTTCCAGCCCTTTTGTTTTTGCTCCTTTTAAGAAGTTTTCTTTTTGTGCCATCAAAATAGAATGTTTCTTTTTCCCCATAGCACGCCTTAAAAGATCCGCTTGTCCTAACGTAAATCCTGCCAGTGTTTGCACAATTTGCATAACCTGTTCCTGATATAAAACGACCCCAAAGGTTTCTTTCAAAATTGGTTCTAATAATGGATGCATATAGGTTACTTCTTTTTTTCCGTGGCGGCCATTAATGAAGTCTGTAACCATTCCACTGCCAAGTGGTCCCGGGCGGTATAAAGCAACTAATGGGATCAAGTCTGCAAAACCGGTCGGTCTCAAATCTTTCACTAGCGTTGTCATCCCTGATGATTCCATTTGAAACACTCCGCCAGTCGCACCTGAACAAAGCATCTGCGACGTTTTTTCATCTTCAAGTGGAATGCTGTCTAAATCAAGATCTATTCCTCTATTTGCTTTTATATGATCCAGACAGTCACTGATAACAGTCAACGTTCGAAGTCCTAAAAAATCCATTTTTAACAAACCAAGTTCTTCAACACGATCTTTATCATACTGTGTTACCAATGTACCATCTGAAACTTGTATTGGGACATATTCCGTCAGTGGATCACGGGCAATTACGATACCGGCAGCATGTGTGGACGAATGCCTTGCTAAGCCTTCTACATCACGAGCAAAATCAATAAGACGTTTTACCGGCTCCTCTTCATTATAAGCAGCCTTGAGTTCTGCATTCATCTTCAAGGCTTTATCAAGCGTAATTCCTAATTCTGTCGGAATCATTTTAGCGATACGGTCCACTTCACCATAGGTCATATTAAGAGCACGTCCAACATCGCGAATGGCTCCTTTGGCGGCCATCGTACCAAACGTTATAATCTGTGCCACATGATCGGCCCCATACTGGCGTTTTACATACTCAATAACTTCTTCCCGTCTAATATAACAAAAGTCAATATCAATATCCGGCATTGTCACGCGTTCTGGATTTAAAAAACGTTCAAACAGTAAATCGTATTTGAGTGGATCAATATCCGTGATGGCTAAAAGATACGCCACAATACTACCCGCAGCTGAACCACGACCTGGACCGACTGCTATTTTATGCTCACGCGCATATTTGATAAAATCCCAAACAATTAAAAAATAACTGTCATACCCCATCTTTTTAATAATCGATAATTCATATTCCAACCGTTCACGTATCTGTGTTGTTTCTTCCTTATAACGTTTTAAAATACGTTCTTCACATAATTGGCGTAAATACCGTTCATCCGTCATACCCTCTGGCAGCGGAAAATTTGGTAAATGCAAATGACCAAATTCAAAATCAACATTGCAGCGTTCTGCTATTTTTACCGTATTTGATAAAGCGCCTTCATACGAATCAAACAGCAGACCCATTTCTTCTGGTGATTTCAAATAAAATTCATCACTGAAAAATTTCATTCGCATTTCATCATCAACCGTTTTATTCATTTGAATACAAAGCAAAACATCATGAAACGCACTATCACTTTTATTCGTATAATGTAAATCATTTGTCGCCACAAGACCAATATTAAACTTTTTTGCAAGTTCAGCCAATCCGACATTCGCTCTTTTTTCTTCGGGAATCCCATGGTCTTGTATCTCAATAAAAAAATTATCCTTACCAAAAATATCAATGTATTCTTGAACTAACTCCTCCGCATGCTGCGGATTATCTTTAATAAGTGCCTGTGGTATCTCACCGGCAATGCACGCACTGAGACAAATAATACCTTTGCTGTATTTACGCAAAATTTCCTTATCAACACGTGGTTTATAATACATCCCCTCTGTATTTGCCAATGATACTAATTTAATCAGATTCCGATATCCTTCATTGCTCTCCGCTAGCAAGATCAAATGAAAATAACGCGTCCCATCGACTTCAAATGCATCAAAACGCGATGCAGGAGCCAAATACACTTCACAACCAATAATAGGTTTGATACCTTCTTTTTGGGCAGCTTTATAAAAATCAATGACACCATACATAGAGCCATGATCCGTTATAGCAATTGCTGGCATTCCCAATTCTTTTGTCCTTTTGACAAGTTCACCGATACGACTTGCACCATCGAGTAAACTAAATTCCGTATGTACATGAAGGTGTACAAACTCTTTTTTATTTTCCATCACACAACTACCTCATACTTTCAAACGAAAACGACTCTTTCGATCTTGAATTTTAGAAACGTATCTAGGCAAATTTCGACATTATTTTCTGAAATCCTTTATTATCAGATTCATAGTACACACTTTTTCTATCTTTTCAAATAAATTTTGAAGGTATTGTATATATTGATGTGGAAGATATATAAGTTAAATTTATCGAAAGAGGTGTATATTTTGTTTCATATTGGGATTTTACAATTAACACAAAATCTTGATGATGCCGTTCGTGGCTTCAAACAAGGTCTGCAAAACTTAGGCATTCAAGCTAAGTTTACATATCTTAATGCCGATGGCAAGGTTGAAATACTGCCAAAGCTCGCACAAAAGCTTATCGATTCAAGCGTCGATTTAATTTTTGCCTGTTCTACACCAGCTGCTAAAGCAGCACAAACGCTAACCGGTGAAATTCCGATACTTTTCACACCTGTATTTGACCCAGTAAGTGTAAAACTGGTTGATAGTATGCAATCGCCTGGTGCTAACATCACCGGAATGAGCGGCATGGTACAGGCACAAGACAAAATTGCGCTCATCCAAGAGCTATTACCGACAGCAAAAAAAATTGGTGTTTTATACCATACAGCAGATGACAACACGCTCATCGAAACAAATAATTTTTGTGCGGCCGCTGCGAATCTATTAACCATTGAAAAAATCGCCATACAAACAGCCGATGAAATTTCTTTATTAGAAGAAATTTTACCATCTGACATCGATGCTTTATTTTTACCAATTGGCCGCATTGTTGAAGAAAACTTTTCCAGTATTGCCTATTATGCAGATATGCTGGAAATTCCAATTATTGCTTCACATGGTCCAAATGTAGTAATGGGTGCACTAGGCGCACTTGTTGCTAACCATACATCGCTTGGTATTGAATGTGCTCATCAAGCAAAAGCCATTCTCGTCGACAATAAGTCAATCCAAGATATTCCAGTTGGTATTACCGCAATGCCAGAAATTTTATTAAATGCATTCGTCGCCAATAATCTTGGAATTGAACTTTCTGCCGATCTGCAGAAAAAAGCGAAAGAAATTTATGCATAAATTGCATAGTTGATATAATTCAAGGAGTTGAACCATTTTGTTATTAACACGTAAATCCGTAGAACTTTTGGCCCCTGTTGGCAATTGGGAAGTCTTAGAAGCGGCAGTCAAAGCTGGCGCTGATGCAGTTTACCTAGGTGGTAAACATTTTAATATGCGCATGCATCGTACCGATACAAACTTTGACAATGAGATGCTGAAAAAAGCGATTGACTATGCACATCAACATGATGTACATCTCTACATTACAATCAATAACCTGTTGAGTGATCAGGAAATTGAACCAATGCGTGAGTATCTGCAGTATTTAGAGACCATCCAGCCAGATGCTTTGCTTGTGCAAGACCTTGCGGTTCTTGAATTAGTAAAAGAACTCGGCATCACAATTCCACTGCATACCTCCGTTATGATGAATACTCACAATGAACACGCGATTAATAAGCTCAAAGAATATGGTATTACGCGTATTGTTGTTGGCCGTGAAATGACTTTATCTGAACTTAGCCTCTTTAAAGAACGTACTGGCATCGAAGTTGAATATTTCATGCATGGTGATATGTGTATATCCGAGAGCGGTCAATGCATCCACTCTGGGGTCGTATTTGGCCAAAGCGGCAATCGCGGTCGCTGTTTAAAACCATGCCGCTGGTCTTATAAATTAATTGATGAAAATACGGGCGAGGTACTGGATGCCAATTCACCGGGTCCATATAAACTCGCTTTAAATGATATGTGTATGTATCGCAACATTCCTGAATTGATTCAAGCTGGTGTATATTCCTTTAAAATTGAAGGTCGTATGCGCACAGCCGCTTTTGTGGAAGGCATTGTGAAAACATATCGTCAGGCAATTGATACTTATATTGCCGATCCATGTGGCTATACAACCGATGAAGCAGCCTGGAAAGATTTATATGAAAATCGATCGCGTGATTTTACAACAACATTTGCCCTTGGACAACCGACAGCAAAAGACATTGGTTTTTCTGGTCGAAGAGAACCCCGCTTTTTCAGCCAAGCTGTAAAAGAAGCTGGGCTCAGCGCACCAATCGTCGATAAAATAAACCCAATCGCTATCAAGCAACCTGAAAAGCAGCAATTAGCAGTTCGTGTCGCCGATTTGGCCGCCGTTAAAGCGGTTTGCCAAAATGGAGCCAACGTAGTCTATATTGGCGGTGAAAGTTTTAAGCCAGTTAAAGTATGGACACTTGTCGAAATTAAAGAAGCCATTCATATTGCCGATTCTTACCAAGCCAAAATTGTTATAGATACCCCTCGGACAACGATGCGCCGAGAATGTGCGGAACTTGAACAATTTTTCACTGCGCTCAACGAAATAAAACCAGCCGGAATCATGGTAAGCAATCTCGGCTCCTTAAGTTTAGCAAAACGCCTTACAAATCTTCCCGTACAAGCTGATTTTTCTTTCAATACATTTAATCATCTAAGTGCAAAATTTCTTAAAGACAATGGTGCTGTTATGGCAGTCGCCTCTCTTGAAGCCTCCTATCCACAAGTAATTGATATGCTCTCAGCATCTCAATTACCAGTTGAAGTAATCGTCCATGGAGCAACTGAATCCATGATCTGCGATCATAATTTACCAGCAATGTCACTTGGCTTTAATCCCTTAGAAAATCCTGAATTTTGTGATCGTCATTATGCTTTATTGGATACTGCCAAAGAAGTACATCCTATCCGCATTGATCAATATGGTCGCAACCATATATTATTTGCGAAGGATCTTTGCTTGCTGCCGTATTTGGCAAAATTACAAGGTGTCACATCCTACCGTATTGAAGCACAACATTATACAGCAGAATTAGCTGGACTTTTAACAAAAACATATCGCGGCGAACTTGATAAAATAAAAACAAATTCGGCAGCTTATCAATATGATCCAGCAGTACTTGAAGCGATAAAAAAAATTAGCCCACGCGAACTCGGCAGCGGTGCCTATCGGTATCGTATTTCACGTTAAAAAACGCCGTTCTTTAGATTCATTAATAAAGGAGTTCCTATTATATGACACAATATATCGGACCTGAAGCTATTCTCGAAAAAAAGAAAAAATATATAATGCCTTGCCTTGCTCATTTTTACAAAGAACCAAAACAATTTGTGCGTGGTTCTATGCAATATCTGTATGATCACACTGGTAAGGAATATCTAGATTGTTTTGCTGGCATTTCCGTAATCAACTGTGGACATTGCAATCCCGAAATCACCAGTAAAATATGCGAGCAAGTGCAGTCACTTCAACATGTTTGTAATGTATATCTTACGGAAAACTTTGTAAATCTGGCCGAACAGCTTGCCGAAGTGACTCCAGGAAATCTACAAAAATCCTTTTTCTGCTCAACCGGAACAGAAGCCAATGAAGGTGCGGCCCTACTCGCTTCAATTTATACAAAAAACAGTGAATTTATCGCCTTACGCAATGGTTTACACGGCAGAACAAAACTCACGATGAGTATGACTGGTATCAGTATGTGGCGCACAGATCCGAATCCAGTTGGTGGTATTCATTTCGCGCCAAATGCCTATTGTTATCGCTGCCCTCTCGATAAAAAATATCCAGACTGTGATCTAGCCTGTGCCAATGCGGTCGAAGATGTAATTAAATATGCTACATCCGGCAATGTTGCAGCCTATATTGCCGAACCGATTCAAGGCAATGCAGGTATCGTAACCCCACCAAAAGGCTATTTCAAACGAGTAAAAGAAATACTTGATCAATATAACATCTTGATGATTACGGATGAAGTACAAACCGGATTTGGCAGAACTGGCAAGATGTTTGCTATCGAAAATTATGATGTTGTCCCAGACATCATGACCATGGCAAAAGCACTAGGCAACGGAACACCAATTAGTGCTTTTATTGCTTCAGCCAAAATTGCTGATACGTATACAAAACCAGGAGCTTCCACATTGGGCGGTAATCCTGTTTCATCAACCGCTGCATTAGCTACAATCGAATACATCAAAACTCATGATTTATGCAGCAAAGCCCTAGCACGTGGTGCACAACTACGAGCTGGTTTAGAACTTTTACAAAAGAAATACCCACTAATCGGTGATATTCGCGGCATTGGTTTGATGCTGGGTGCCGAACTGGTTCACCCTGATAAATCGCCAGCTTCGATCGAACTTGATTTTATTCTAGAAGAAATGAAAGATCGTGGTTTCATTATTGGGAAAAATGGTATTGAACGCAACGTTCTGGCTTTTCAACCACCACTAATCATTACCGAAGAAAATATCAATACGATGTTAAACAACCTTGAAGCTGTCTTTGCGAAAATAAAATAAAAAAATGAATCCCTGGCATGTCTTAAACAAGATATGCCAGGGATTCATTTTTTTATACGCTTTTAAGCCGCGTTAAAGTTTCCATAATCAATTTAACCTGTGGTGCTACCGTAGCTAATTCGATTTTCTCTTCCGGACTATGAATTCCAATAGCTGTAACACCAATTGAAACCATATCAAGATCAGGATTTTTCTGAAAGAACCAGCCACATTCCAGCCCAGCGTGGATACTTTCAATTTTCATTGGTTGTTTATTTTGCTCTTCAAAGATCGAAGTCATCAGCGGCACCAATTTACTTTCTGGTTTTTCAGCCCAGCCAGGTGATTGTGAACCAAATGTAAGATGAAATCCGGTAAGTTCTGATACTACTTGAGCAAATTGCTTAAATTCGCTGACCTTGCTGTCAATTGCACTGCGCGGGAAAAATTGGACATTAATTGCATTTTGTTTTGTTTCCACAACACCCAAATTAGCCGAAGCTTCGACAAGGTTTGAAATCGACTGCGACATCGAATATACACCCGTATGAAGTACACATAATAAGCGGATCAGACTATCTTGGTCTTCTTTTGATAAAACATCTTTTGGCGGATCAATCGTCATAAGATCAATCATCAATGTTTTTTCCACATTGCCATAAATGTGCTGAAAATCAATTTTAAAAGCTTGTAAAAGCTGATCGATTTTTTTATGATTATCCGCTTTAACTAAAATCACAGCGCTTGCTTTGGCAGGAATCGCATTACGCGCCATACCACCAGTAAAGTCTGCTAATTCAAAATCAATTCCTTGTCCCTGCATTTTCTGCAAAATCAGTGCTAACGTTTGAATTGCATTCGCTCGTCCACAATTAATTGCTTCACCCGAATGTCCACCCAGCAAGCCTTTCACCGATATCTGATAAGCTGCTTTGTAAAGTGGATCCCGCCATACCGGTCGGCGTAAAAAATCTATATTTACACTGCCCGCACTGCTGACAGTAACAACGTCATAATTCTCCGAATCACAATTAATCAAATATTTAGCGGCAAGATATTTGGGATCAAGTGCAATAGAACCACTCATCCCCTGCTCTTCATCTACAGTAATAATAGCGCGAAGCGGACCATGTGCAAACTTTGCTTTTAAGATATATAAAATTTCAGCAACACCAATGCCGTCATCTGCTCCAAGGCTTGTGCCTTCAGCATATAAATATTGAGCATTTCGTCTTACTTGGATAGAATCTTTTAAAGGATCAAAATCCACGCCCTCAGCAGCAACACAAACCATATCCATATGCCCCTGCAAAATCGTGACTGGTATATTTTCAAAACCCTTTGTTGCTGGTTTTTCAGCAATAATATTAAATTTTTGATCCTGTTCTACCTTCAGACCCATTGCTTTAATAATGTCAAATAAATATTGACTAATTTTTGCTTCATGCCCTGACTTACGAGGAATTTTAGCAATTTCTTGAAACTCAGCCAAGACCGCTTCCAATATATCCTGATCTTTTTGCATACTAATCCTCCATTACTATTTTTTGCTTGCCAATATTATTTTACCACTTTTTAGTAAAAAGTACAGAAACTCAAAAGAATTTTTCTAGAGCAAATTAAAAATATGGCAGTTACGTATAAACACACACATAACTACCATTTATTGAAAATTAGAATAAACTATTCTTTATCAAAACCACGTACAGTTTTTGCAGAAACTTCTTGTGCAATATCTACATTTTCAGGAACATATAAGACCATTTCAGCCGAGATACGTTTCACTGCACCATTTAAAACATAACATACTCCATTAATGAAATCACAAAGTCTTCTTTGTTCATCGCCATCGACTTTTTCATAATTTACAATAACGGCTTCATCTTTTTTCAAAGCATCTGCAATAACATTTGCCTTATCAAAAGATTCTGGAACATAAACCAAAATATTGAGTTCTGGAACTTTATTGGTGTGCAATGTCAATTGTGGGCGGATAAAAGAACTTTTCTGTTCATCATTGCCATATAGTTCATTACCATTTACAACTTTTTTTTCACACACTGTATTTTGTACGGCAGCCGTTTCTTCTACTTCGTCGATTTCTTCAAGCGGCATTATGATATTTGCTAATTTATTAACAAAACCAGACATAGTTTTCGCCTCCAGTTTGAAATTTATCTAAAATGTAATATCTTACTTTACAATTCGATATAAATAAATAAAACCCTGCAAAAAATCAATAAATGATTAAATTTTGCAGGATTTTATTTTTCCAAGAATTATTTTATACTTTTACGATCGCGTCCACGTTGCGCTTTATTTAAAACTGTTTTACGCAAACGAACTGCTTCCGGTGTTACTTCTACTAATTCATCTTTATTAATATATTCTAAAGCCTGTTCCAAGCTTAAAAGACGAGGTGGTACTAAACGAATCGCTTCATCCGAAGAGCTTGTACGCATGTTGGAAACATTCTTTTTCTTACATGGATTTACATCCATATCAACATCACGTGTATTTTCACCGATAATCATGCCTTCATATACCGGCTGATTCGGGGAAATAAACATAACACCACGATCCTGTAATGTAAATATACCATAACTTGTTGTTTCACCATTTTCAAAAGCAACAAGTGACCCACGAGCACGACCTGGGATTTCACCTTTAAACGGAACATAACCATGGAATACATGATTCATGATACCATTTCCTTTAGTATTCGTTAAGAATTCTGAACGGAACCCAATAAGGCCACGAGCTGGAATAACAAATTCCATACGGAGATACCCAGCTACTTCAGACATATTAGCCAATTCTGCTTTTCTTGTTCCTAACGATTCCATAACAGTCCCCATGAACTGTTGCGGAACTTCAATCGTAAGATTTTCCAATGGTTCACAAAGTTGTCCGTTAATTTGACGGTACACAACTTCTGGTTTACCAACTTGTAATTCAAAACCTTCGCGACGCATTGTTTCAATCAAAATAGATAAATGTAATTCCCCACGTCCAGAAACTTTAAATGTATCCGCACTTTCTGTTTCTTCAACACGTAAACTTACATTGGTTTCTACTTCTTTAAAAAGACGATCACGCACATGACGAGACGTTACAAACTGACCTTCTTTACCAGCAAATGGACTTGTATTTACGGCAAATGTCATCGAAAGAGTTGGTTCATCGATATTAATTGTTGGTAATGCTTCTGGATTTTCAGCATCAGCTATTGTATGACCAATGCTGATATCACCTAAACCAGTAACAGCAACAATATCACCGAGACCAGCATCTTTTACTTCAACACGATTCAATCCTTGATATACAAATAATTTACCGATTTTTGCCTTTGTTTCTACATCACCATTAATTAAGATGACATTCTGATTTGCAAAAGCTTTACCACGAATAATTCGACCAATCGCAACACGACCAACATATTCATCCGCATCAAGTGTTGTAACCATAATCTGCAAAGGACCATCCAATTCGCCCTTTGGTGCCGGAATTTCTTTAACCAGCAAATCCATCAATGGACTGAGGTTATCGCTTTCATCTTCCATGTTCATTTTTGCGATACCAGCACGTGCTGCTGCATAAACAACAGGGAAGTCAAGCTGATCATCATCAGCGCCAAGTTCCATAAATAATTCAAGAACTTCATCATATACATCTTCAACACGTTGATCGGGACGATCAATTTTATTGATAACAACAATTGGCTTCAAACCTTGTTCCAATGCTTTACGAAGTACATACTTAGTCTGAGGCATTGGACCTTCAAATGCATCAACTAACAATAAAACACCATCAACCATGTTTAATACACGTTCTACTTCGCCGCCAAAATCAGCATGCCCAGGGGTATCAACAATATTAATTTTAATATCTTTATACATAACTGCTGTGTTTTTGGACAAAATTGTAATTCCACGTTCACGTTCTAAATCATTCGAGTCCATGACACGATCGGTAACCTGTTCATTTGCACGGAAAATATGGCTCTGTCTTAGCATTGCATCCACCAATGTCGTCTTACCATGATCGACATGGGCTATGATTGCTACGTTTCTTAAATCTGCTCTAATACTCATTATATATTTCTGGCCTCCTAATAAAAATCAAAAAGAAAAAAGAATGCTATCTTTCATGCATTCTTTTTGTGTTTGCATACATTCAATCTTATTATACAAAAGACCTGCTGTCAATTCTTTTTACAACAAATTCAGAAAAACCCTTTTTTTAAAGCATAAGAGAAAGTCTAAATTTACATACTGAACTTTCTCTTTGCTTTAAATTTCATTAAAATAACTTAATTCATATCATTAAATAATTTTTTGAAGTAGTGCCAGCCTTTATTTACATTTTTTGTAATGTCTGGGAATTTTTCTGGTTCTTTGAATACAGTGCGCAATAATTTTTTTCTCAGTTGACGATAATCCGCATCGATCAAAGTCAAAAATTCTTCCAGATCTTTTACGGCGACTTCTTCAATAATCTTCGTTGGCTCAATCTCGTAATCCCGCCCATTGATAATTGCCGTATCACCATAATGCGGTATATAACTATTTTCATCAAACCGTTCCTGGATCGCTTCTTTCAATGCCCCCGCTGCTAGCGATTCACCATGCACGATAAAAATATTAACTGGCTTCGGTTCCGTAAAATTTGCCAGCCAATCCAATATCTGATTGCGATCTGCATGAGCAGAAAAGCCTTCCATGTTATAGATCTTAGCCTTTACCGTGACTTCTTCCCCCATAATTTTAACACGACGAATCCCCTCTAATAGTCTGCGCCCCATACTGCCTTCTGCTTGATAGCCAACAAATAAGACGCTCGATTCATCACGCCATAAATTATGTTTTAGATGATGAAGTACCCGTCCTGCATCCGCCATGCCACTAGCTGAAATAATAATCGCCGACCCTTCGTGGCTATTGATTGCTCTTGATTCTTCAGCGCTTTCACAAATTCTAAGCTGTGGCATTTGTGGGATTTTTCCGTTTTCTTTTAATAATTCGACCATTTCTTCATCAAAATCCTGGGTGTTCTGAGCAAAAATCCGTGTTGCAGCTGCTGCTAACGGACTATCAACAATCACTGGAATATCCTTTATTTTATGGTCTTTCCATAATTTATACAGATAATACAACATAGTCTGCGTACGCCCTACAGCGAAAGAAGGAATGATTACGTTACCGCCCTTGGCAATCGTATCATTGATTATTTCTGCCAGCACTTGCTCTTTATCGTAAACTTGATGTATTCTATCGCCATACGTTGACTCCATAACCAGGTAATCCGTTCCCTTAATAATCGTTGGATCTTTTATAATGGGCTGACTTGGCTGCCCTAAATCACCAGAAAATAAAATTTTAGTTGTTTGATTATTTTCTGTTACATAAATTTCAATAAACGACGAACCAATAATGTGACCTGCATCCTTATAGATAACTTTGATATCTTCTGAAATTTGCAGACATTCCCCATAGTTCACCGCAGAAAAATATTTTAAAGATGCAAGGGCATCATTAACTGTATAAATTGGTTCTACAGGAGACCTGCCCGCCCGTTTCCCCTTGCGATTCATGATCTCCACATCAAATTCTTGAATATGAGCACTATCTGGCAGCATGATCTGAGCTAATTCACAACTTACTTTCGTTGCATAAATTGGTCCTTTAAAACCTTTTTTACATAATTTCGGGATCAGTCCACAATGATCTACATGTGCATGGGTCAATAATACGCAATCAATCTCAGATGGTGTAAAATGAAAATTCTGATAATTAAGATCGCGAATTGTTTTCGAACCTTGAAATAAACCACAATCAATCAAGATTTTTTTGCCAGCTGCCTCTAACAAAAAACAAGATCCTGTAACGGTACGAGCGGCACCTAAAAATTGTAATCTCATAAAAAACCCATCCCCTCAATATGTATTTCTTATAATTTAGTATAACATATCCAATAAATAATTTCCATGTATTGTCATACGAATCCGACAATACATGGAAAATTTTATGACAACTAAATCTAAAGTTTATCTACATCCACCTCGTATTCCATAAAAGCTGCCACATCTTTTGCTAATTTTTCATTAAATAAGATTTTCAATAAATAAAAACCCAATTCCAGTCCCGAAGTCACCCCGGCTGCCGTAATAATCTGACCAGCATCCACTACTTTTTTCCTTTCTATGGTAATTTCAGAATAAACAGCCAATTCTTTTAAAGCGTGATGAAAGGTTGTAGCCTTTTTCCCATTTAACAAACCTGCCTCTGCCAAAATAAAAGCACCTGTGCAGACTGAAGTAATATATTTTGCACATTTTTCTTGCCGAAGAATAAATTCCCGCATAAGAGGATTATGCATTTCTGTCATTCGCCCCTTGCCTCCAGGAACAACTAATACATCTAAATCAGGAACCGACGAAAAATCATACGCTGGAAAAATCATCATACCGTTAAAAGCTTTTATAACCTCTTTTGTCTGTGCAATAAGATATACTTCCGTACTGTTTTCTTTTATTTTATTCACATCACTGAGCACTTCCAATGGTCCAACAAAATCCATTTCAGCGACATTTTGATAAATGATAATACCTATCTTCAACATACGTTCAAATCCCTTTCTCTTGTAGAATTATATACTCGAAAAAATAAATTATACTTTATTTTTTATATACCAAAGAACCTATATAAATTTTTCAACTTATATAGGTTACATTGATAGTTTTATTGTATATTCAATCCGGCTTTTTACACCTTATTGTTCACCAATCATACGAACTTCAGGATATAATTTCACGCCATGTTTTTCAAAAACACGATCCTGTACTTCTTTAATCAAATCCAAAACATCTTTGGCCGTCGCCCCGCCGGCATTTACGACAAAGCCCGCATGTTTCAATGAAATTTGTGCTCCTCCGACTTTAAAGCCTTTAAGACCACTCTGCTCAATCAAGGTTCCCGCAAAATACCCCTGTGGTCGCTTAAATGTGCTGCCGGCACTGGGCATTTCAAGTGGTTGCTTACTTTCACGGCGTTTCGTCAGGTCTCCCATCTTATCATTAATTTCAGTATGTTGACCTTCTGTCAGAGCAAACTCTACCTCACAAATCATTTGCTGATTATCTTGAAAAATACTATGCCGATAGCCAAACTGCAACTCTGCTTTTGAATAATGGATCAGGTCACCGGCCAGACTCACAGCTGTAATAGCATGGACAACACTTTTGATTTCACCATCATACGCACCAGCATTCATAAATACCGCACCCCCAATGCTTCCAGGGATTCCCACTGCAAATTCCATACCGCTTAAACCATGTTCTGCCGCATAAAAAGAAACATCTTTTAACAAGGCACCTGCCCCAGCAAAAATATGATTTTTTTCTTGCCTAAGATAGGAAAGATTTGAATTGAACTTCACGACTACACCACGAACCCCTTTATCAAGGACTAAAACATTAGACCCGTTTCCAATCACAGTAACTGGCATTTCAAAGGTTCGGATAAGTTTAAATACCAACCTAACTTCTTCTAAGGATGATGGAAAAATAAGGCAATCTGCTGGGCCGCCAATTTTAAAAGTCGTATGATTTTTCATCGGTTCATCAAGCATAACTTGTGACTCCGATAATATCTTTTTTAGCTCTACTATAAATGCATTCTTATTTTGCAAAATAAAGTCATTCCTTATCTAAAAATTAGTCTAAATGATCAAAACCCATTTGTTTTAAATGATCAAAATTCTGCTGACGCAACGCTTCATAGGCCACAATCGCCACAGAATTTGATAAATTAAGTGAACGTGCATCTTTAACCATCGGAATTCGAATACACTGTTCCCAGTTTTCTTTTAAAATTGTTTCTGGAATGCCCGCTGTTTCCTTACCAAAAACCAGCATGTCTTTCGGACCAAATTTAGCTTCTGTATAAGAACGTGGCGCTTTTGTTGTATTATAATAAAATGTATGATCTTTATACAAATCAAGAACTTCCGAAAAATTCTCATGATAATGAATCGTGACTAGATTCCAATAATCCAAACCGGCTCTTTTCAAATATTTATCATCGGTTGAAAAGCCAAGTGGTTTGACTAAATGTAGTTCAAGATTTGTTGCTGCACAAAGACGAGCAATATTTCCTGTATTTCCAGGAATTTCTGGTTCAATTAAAACAATATGCACTTACAAGACACCTCTAAATTTTTATTTATCAAACAACGTTTATATTCATATATAATAACTTATATATTATAACCCAATTGTCAATTGAAAAACAATAAAAAAACTGCCACGAAATAGATTTTGCATCTCGTGACAGTTTTCTTTATCTTTGATCTTATTTAAGAACAGCTCCCATACTCGCCGATGTCGTAAGACGTGCATAACGAGATAAATAACCTGTTTTTATTTTTGCCTCTGGCTTAACCCAGTTTTGTTTACGAGTTTCCATCTCAGCTTCACTGATGAGCAGATCAAGTTTACGATTTGGAATGTCGATAGCAATGGTATCACCGTCTTGAACAAGTGCAATCGGACCACCAGCCATAGCCTCCGGCGAAACATGCCCTATACATGCCCCCCTCGTTGCACCACTGAAGCGGCCATCAGTCAAGAGAGCTACTTTAAGCCCCATTCCTGTTATAACGGCTGTTGGGTTAAGCATTTCGCGCATACCCGGGCCGCCTTCGGGTCCTTCATAACGAATTACTACAACGTGGCCATCCTTGATTTCACCGCCCACAATTGCTTCAATAGCGGCTTCTTCCGAATTATAAACTTTCGCGCTCCCTTTAAAAACAAGCATATCCTCTGTTACAGCGCTTGCCTTTACCACTGCATAATCTGGTGCTAAATTTCCTTGTAAAATTGCAATACCACCTGTTTTACGATACGGCGCATCCACTGATTTAATAACATCGGGACGTTCAATTTCAGCATGCGCAATACGATCCCCCAAAGTCCCCGTAACAGTAAGTGCATCCAGATGCAATAAATTTTTCTTAGCTAATTCATGCATTACCGCTGATAAACCACCTGCTTCATTCAAATCTTGCATATGATGACTGCCACTAGGGCTGAGTTTTGTTATATAAGGCGTCTTCGCACTGATTTCATCAAAAACTGGTGGAAGTAATGTAATACCTGCTTCATGGGCTATTGCAATTAAATGCAAAACTGTATTGGATGAACCACCTATTCCCATATCGACAGCAATCGCATTTTCAAACGCTTTTTTTGTTAAAATATCCCGTGGTTTAATATCTTTTTTCACAAGATCCAAAATAACCTGCCCCGCGCGTTTTGCCAGCAGTCTTCGTTCACCAAAATAAGCAGCAGGAATCGTCCCATTGCCAGGAAGACCCATCCCCAAAACTTCGGTTAGAGAATTCATTGTATTTGCCGTAAATAAACCAGCACAAGAACCACAACTCGGACAAGCATGCTTTTCTAAGTCTTCCATTTCATCCGCTGTCATTTTTCCGGCTGTAAACTGGCCAGCAGCTTCAAACGTACTGCTTACACTCACATCTTTACCATGATGTCTTCCCGCCAGCATTGGACCACCGCTAACTACTACAGACGGAATATTAAGCCGCGCCGCTGCCATAAGCATTCCCGGTACAACTTTATCACAGTTTGGAATCATAACTAAACCATCAAAACCATGAGCCGTAGCAACGGCTTCAATTGAATCGGCAATCAATTCCCGACTCGCCAGTGAAAATTTCATACCTTCATGTCCCATCGCAATGCCATCACAAACGGCAATAGAAGGAAACTCAAGTGCCGTTCCACCAGCTGCTGCCACACCAAGCTTTACAGCTTCGGCTATCGTACGCAAATGGATATGCCCCGGAATAATTTCATTAAATGAATTCACAACCCCAATCAACGGTTTATCTAAATCTTCCGGACCATACCCCATGGCATAGAACAAAGATCTATGTGCTGATCGCGTTGGTCCTTTTTTTACAACATCACTTTTCATAGTTAAAACCCCACCTATTCTTAAAAATCCGATTTGTCTTCTCGGAGTATACATATTGATATAATTTATACATATAAAGTTACAATTATACCTTAAATGTATTTTATTCAATAAAAAACGAAAGAATCCTGCAAGAAATTGTAAAGTTTTATCTTATATTGTCAAAACTCTATACCAGCTTGTGCTTTTATCCCAGATTGATATGGATGTTTTATTTCTTTCATTTCTGTCACCAAATCAGCTCGATCAATAATTTCTTGTCTCGCATCACGTCCTGTAAGTACAAGATGAAGCGACGCTGGTTTGACATCAAGCAAAGCAAGTACATCGTCAAGACCGATCAGTTCAAACTTCACAGCATAATTAATTTCATCTAGAATGACCATATCCCATGTGCCCGATTGAATAGCAATTTTCGCTTCATTTAAAATAACTTGAGCCGCAGCGCGATGGATTTCTTTTTCTTCGTTATTCGCTTTTTGGGTAAACCCTTCACCCATTGGACGAATTTCAATTTCAGGTGAAAATCTTTCCAAGGCTTTTAATTCACCATACTTCCAGCCACCTTTTATAAACTGTAAAATCAAAATCCTTAATCCTTGCCCCCAAGCTCGTACAGCCAGCCCCAAAGCCGCCGTAGTCTTACCTTTTCCATTGCCTGTATGAACAATCAACAAGCCTGTTTGTTTTTTCATAAATATACCTATCTCCTTACTATTATAGAATGAAGTAAAAAATTAATACATGCTTTACTTCGTCTATATTTTTAATGAAAATTAAAATGAACCAATTTAAATTTATACTTTTTATTCCTACTGCAGAAAAACGTGTTATACTAGTGTTTATCATTCTTACATTATAGTAACATATTTAGAGGAGTCTTTATGAACAAATTTATTGCTTTTTCGTGTACAATTTTATATATGACCCTGCTCTGTATTTTTTTTACCGAATCAACTGATGTACTTTCACTCAAAGAATTACAGCCTGAAGTTTTAATAAATGAAGATAGTGAAAATGGCACTTTATCTTGGCAGCGCCTCCCATATCCCTGTTATTATGAAGTCGAAATATTAACAAAAAATCCAGATCCATCCATCGATCATGAACAATATCACCTTTTAAAAAAAGAATATACCTTTAAAAACAGCTTCAAAGCACCGTCAACCGGTGTGCCCACCTATTATCGCATATCGGGTCACGGTATGTTCAAAACCGTAGGAAAACCATCGAAAATAATTACTACACAATCTTTTGATGATACACCTTTTGTACCGACTTTGATTTCTCATTATGATGTAACAACCCCAGCAAATACAATGCCATTTTTAATTTGGCATACGGTACCTGGTGGTGTTTATTATGAACTAGAACTGTTATCGCATCCACCTGAAAACCCAAATGGTATCACTTTATCAAACGAGTATAGTTTGCTCAGCACACGAGCGGTCTTCACCAACGGCTGGCAAGCCGACTTGAAAGAATTTGCGTACAGAAAACTTTTTTGGCGAGTCCGTGCTTTAGATTTTGCCGGAAATCCTGTGGGTGTTTTTTCGAATGCAGAAGAAATCCATATGGATAGCCACGCACCACTTGTCCAAAAACCTATCATTAATAACTTTGATCGTATGCCTGATTTTACACAACCACTTTATCCTGTTTATAATTGGATTCCACTCCATAATATATCAAAATATGAAGTCGAACTTTTAAATGCACCACCAGATGAAGAAAATAATACGGAACCTTCTTCACATCGAATCTGGAGTAAAGTAGCGGAAGATGCTGCTGACTGTTACGATGAATATGCTCGTATGGCACCAGGACTTTATTACTGGCGTGTAAGAGCGCTCGATGCAAATGGCAATACCATAGGTGTTTATTCAGACTCAGAACAATTTACCGTTACAAAATCCCCACTGCGCGTAGATTACGCTACTTTTGGCGACAGTATCACCCATGGTGGAGGAGCACTCTCATATTCACCAGCAAACCTAGAATACAGCTATCAGTCTTATCTTGATTTTCCTGCTTTAAACCTAGGCCGCAGCGGTGACACATCAACCACAACGGCTGAACGCTTTGATACCGATGTGCTGCCATATCGTCCGAGAAATTTAATAATCTTATGTGGTTCCAACAGTATTCGTGCGGGAACGCCTGCCAGTACAATAATCCACGATATCATAACCATCCGTATGAAATGTGAGGCTAATGATATTCGTCCTATTTTCCTAACACTAATGCCTATCAATCCAACGAATATTATGTTAGCATTTAACACCGAAACAGCCGATGACTGGCATGAAGACATGACTCAAGTCAATGCTTTTATTCGTAAACAACCTTATTATATTGACCTAGAACCTTATTTTTATGATAATCAAGGCTTTATGGCAACGCAATATGCTACGGATGGACTCCATCCTGATATCAAAGGGAAACAGCTTATGGCACAAATCATCAATGCCCATAAAGATCTTTTCCGTCATTAAAAAAATATAAACATAGGGGGGCTTCCACGCAGGAAGCCCCCTATGTTTATGTGATTATAAAGTTTCATCACTATTAGCTTGTGATTTTCTTCCGACAATAACCAGATACTCATTCTACATAGTACTAACTTTATAGCATGCAGACGAATTATACCATTATTCGATTATTTTCGTATCATTTCAATCATTTTTTACTCTCCATTTTTAATTGCCCCCATAAATTAGATTTAGGTCTAACTTCTGGGTGTCACCACACTCCAGCCTTAGGGAAGCAAATAGACCTTGTTTTACCATGTTTTCAATTTATTAGCCCATTATCTCTCAATATCTTCGGTTTCACCAGAATCAACTTTATGGCAAGAAGCTACACCGAAATCAAAAAGAAAAATTTTTATACTGTTCAGACTGATGCACTTGTCTAAGTGCCGCTATGTAAATTACTGCCGGAATTGTAACTCGATACGCTGGTCCAGCAATATCTACAGCAGTCCAAAGTGCTGTCAAAACCCAACCAATCGGTCCAGTAAGAATTGCTAAACCTCTGCCAATAGCTGCATTGGCAACCAGTGGTAATCCGCGACCTACAATTGCTTTGGCAATCGTATTGGCAATAATTAACGCCAACTGATAAGAAGCGAATCCACCAGCTCTAAAAATTGCAATCAATGCTCCTGCTGCAAATCCGCCTCTATCAAAATTCTGTG
>Ga0302210_10000287_pt1 | contig 23662 bp, 17 predicted proteins | sample II_Fen_E3_2_FD_198793 | JGI IMG/M metagenome (GOLD analysis project Ga0302210, IMG submission 198793) | Peat permafrost microbial communities from Stordalen Mire near Abisko, Sweden - II_Fen_E3_2 | ecosystem: Environmental > Terrestrial > Soil > Wetlands > Permafrost | place: Sweden: Abisko... | reverse complement strand
GGCGTAGGGGGTCATTTTTACAATTTAGGAAGCGAGAAAAGTACATTATCATTTCAGCCACTTGCGCAGATCTCTGATGAGATTGAACGCCAATGGGCGCAGGAATGGTTGTGCGATTATGCTCGTCATGAAAACATAGAAATTACACCAGAAATAAAAAAAACGCTTTGGGATGCGCTGACAACACTAGCAACCCTTCCAGAACGGTTTCGTACTATTTCCGGTCTGATAGATAATATACAAGATCACGATTTGAAAACGACTTTTGATGCACTGTCTATTCGGGGGGCATATGGACATATTTTTGATTCGAATAAAGACACTCTAAACTTTTCTTCATGGCAATCGTTTGAAATGGAAAAGCTCATGCAGACTCCATCCATAATTGGTCCTGTTCTTATGTATATATTTCATCGGATCGAAGCCAAATTAAATGGTGATCCAACCATTATTATTCTTGATGAATGCTGGGTGTTTTTTGATAATCCAATGTTCGCAGATAAAATTCGCAACTGGCTTAAGACACTGCGTAAATCAAATGCTTCTGTTATATTCGCCACGCAGTCCCTGGCGGACATTACGAAATCACCGATTTTTCCTACGGTGCTGGAATCGTGCCAGTCTCGTATTTTTTTGCCAAATAAAGATGCTTTGGAAGAAAGCATCAAAAAAACTTATCTGTCTTTTGGACTCAATAAGAGACAGATTCATATTATTGCCAATGCAGTTCCAAAACGACAGTATTATTACACATCACCATTCGGATCTCGAATCTACGATCTTGCACTTGAATTTTGTCCAGTAAGCTTAGCGTACACAGCTGCAACAGATACGGCAGATTCAAAGTATTGTCAGGAAATTATTGATGAGTTTGGTCAAGAAAATTTCAATACACAGTGGCAACAGTATAAACAAGTTGTACTGCCCAAGCCTCAAATAGAAAGGGTGTCCGCTCTATGACATCAATATTGATATTTTTGATGATTTGCATTTTATATTTTGCTGTACGCCTTGGAAAATTTGAGCACCGGATCGATGAAATGGAAATAGTGATGAAATCGGTTACAAATGATTCTGAGACTGAAATAAAAGATACTGTGAAAAAAGAAGTTTAAAGGAGGCAGTTATTTTGAAATCTGCACTACAAGCTTATAAAGATTTAGCTGAAAAAGAAATGCCAAAAAAAGAAATTAATTATTTATTTCTTGAAATTGATCATAAAATTGCTGCATATCTTGGCGAGGAAGGTTATAGCACCGACCAAATAGAGAGAGCTATTTTGCATGAAAGCCCCGCTGCGAAAAATAAATCGACAGAAGAGATCGATCGTTATTTGCGTCATCAAGTACCGCGGAATCTACCAGAAAATGGTGTAGCTATTCCGGTTAAGGTTTCTTATCGCGAAAAGAAAGAAAAGTTTTACTCTCGTTTCGTAGATCTTTTTTTAAAAAAAGACTTGCATATTTTTTGCAAACTGCTTGATGATGGGTATTCTTTAAAAGAGGTAATGGAAGCAGAACGCAAATGTTCTCTGCTTTCTTCTCAGTTTGATGATAAAAAGGTTTTGAGTAATTACGTAGATAAAGTTCTTGCTTTTGTAAATCCTGAACGTATTCTTCATACCGGCAAACTTTATGATCTTGCGAAAAAAGTCTATCTTGACAAAACATTAAGCATTGGTGATAAATATACCAGTTATTCTAAATCAAACTACAATGCATTTCATGAAGGTAGTATTGTAATTTCTATGATGCTTCAGCATAATTTTTCTCCCGAGGTTATTGAGGAAGTTTTGCGAAGAAACTCGGTTTATCCTCAACTGAATGATCAATATATAAAAGACATTATGGACAAATGCCAAATGATAAAAAAATTCTATACAGATATTAAAAATACGATTTCACCGCGCGAAGTACGTACAGAAGAAGATGCCTATCGCTTTTTTGCACGTGAATACATGGAAAGAACACATACAGAAATTCTTTCGGGACGAGATGAACAATGTATTATTGCACGGATGTATGCTGAAAAATTCCCACGAGAATATGTTTTAAAGGCACTCGCTAAAGCTTCCCCCGTTGCGATTGAACCGGGACGTGACAAAAATCGGTACATTTCCACCGTTATGACACTTGTAGAAAATAAATACGAAAATAAAAAAATATTTGCAATGAAGCAGTATCCTGTGACAGTAAATATGTATGATGAAAAAATTGAGCGATTGTCACAGCGACTCAAAGAGAAAGGTTATGCCTTTGGTGTTGAGAAGAATCGAAGCTATTATGATGCAATTGTCGTCTGTGAATTATTAGAAGAGAAGCAGTCCGCTTTAAACATTATTCGTGTAATCGCAGAAAAAAGCCCATTGGCCATTAAGAAGAATTCGGCAAATCCAGATAAAACGCCTGAAGGTTATGCAAAATGGATTGTTCATTCTGCACAGAAAGTTTTGAAGGCCGAAAAAGATCTAATTGCTTGGGAGAATAAAGATATTCCTCAAAATATAAGCTATAAAAAGATTTTAGAGACGGGGATTACGTCACTGGATCTTTTTAAGCAAGCGATTCATGAACGTTTAGAAGCGTATCCAAGTCTTTCGGCAATGCTGACTGCACCATTTATAGATAAAGATATCTCGGAAAAATTATTGACGCGTTATCCAGATTTCAATAAAGAAGAACTTTATGAAATACTTTGCCAGCAAAGTCCACGTGCGTTAATGCCAGGTATTTCAACAGAGTATCCGGAACACGTCATTCATGAAGTTGAAAATCGTTTGGAGGCCGCTCATAAACAAAAAGACTATACCAAAACGGTTCAGGAAGAATATAACAAACAATGCGGATTAGCCGCAGAAGGGGTTAATACAGATACGAATATGTCACTTTATCAAGATGGTCGTGCTGCCCTTCGCATGCTGATGAATCATATCGATCCGATGGAGGTTCGGAATGCTATCTTTGAAAGTGCAAAGGCAGCGGCTATGATAGAACCGCTTGTTTATGCAGACGGTATTCTGTCTAAAGCAGAGGCTGTTCGGGCTCGCATGACTGCAATTAAAGAATATGATCCGATACAAGCCGTACCGCAAACGGCTGAAGAAGATTATAAAAACCGGATTTCACAAAAGTATCGTGAGAAAAATTTTTTGCAGAGCAGTATGGATGCCGCTATTATGAAGGCGATGCTTTTAGAAAATAAATTTAAGAGCAGTGAAATTCGTCAAGCCATTCAAGAAAATTCACCAATTGCGATTGAACCTGGTCGTGATAATAAATATGAATTTTTCGTTGAAGCACAAGCAAAAGAACGTATTGAGCAGGAAAAGATAAAATTTCGCAATTATAAACCATTGCCTCGTATTGAGCGCGAAGAGAATGCCGGAAAAGAATATACGCATCATCGTCAAGAACTTCAAAAAACAATTGACTTGCCGTATATTCCGCCAATGGATGCATTGATTGCTGAAACCATGCTGATTCAAGGCTATAAAAAGGATTTAATTGCGGAAGCTCTTATTGATTCACCGTGTTCCGATAAACAAAAGAAATACGGACTCGCTGTTGTACGAAATGCCGAAAAATCGCTTACAAGTGATCGGACAAAAGAACACATGGTAAGAACGTTGATAAAAACCACAGAAATAACCACTACCACGACTACGAAGACTACAGAAGTATAAGTATGAAAGGTGCAAGTATAGCAAAAATATAAGATTTTGAAATAGATGTCTTGAGTTAACCTTAAGAAAGATAGTGAAAATTAAAATAGTTGGGAGTTGGGAATGACCATGTACGTTATTCGATTTATAAAAAAGAGCTGTATGGTTTTAGGATTGTGTGCATTTTTATTTATGGCCAATGCACAAGAAGCTAAAGCGGCTGATGCATATTCTATAATCTACAATGATGTTAGTGCATGGAATGGCAATCCAGCGCAGGCAGATTGGATTACGTCTGCAATTTTATATGCAGCAGGAGAATATGGAGTAGATCCTCTACTTGTGACGGCAATTATGGAAACAGAAAGCCATTTTAATATTGCTGCTGGATCCGGTGCAGGAGCAGTAGGGCTTATGCAGCTAATGCCTGCAACAGCTGCTTCAGTTGGTGTAGATCCTTATAATCCATTGGGTAATGTCTGCGGCGGAGTGGCTCATCTTCGAACCCTTTTGGACAGCTTCTCAGGATGGGGATCGTATGGAGTGACGGATGCAGTCGCTGCATACAATGCTGGCGCGGGTGCTGTACAAAAATATAACGGGGTTCCACCTTATGGTGAAACGCGGAATTATGTCGTTAAAGTCTCGAATGCTTATAATCAGCTATCAGCCAATTATTATTGAATGGATGTTCATTTTGGACATCGTTCAGATTTAGAAAGGATGATACGTATGTCGTGGATAAAAAAGACAGCCGTTGGTGTTGGAATTTGCATGGGGACATGTGCCGCTTTTATTGCAATGGTTCCAACATCACGATCGGCTTCAGCTTCTGTTCTTGTCTATGATGCGCAAAATGTCGCAGAGGCGATTAAGACAGCGATTAATACGGCAACTATGCTCACGAATGAGCAAAAACAACTGGCACTGCAAATTTTAAACATGAAAAAAATTGATGCGGAAACGCTTATAAATTGGCAGAAAAATCAACAAACACAGCAAAATGAAGTTCTAACCGAAACGCAGGTGAAAATTGGAGCATTAAATCCAAGTAATTCAGTGAACAATTTTTGGAATACCGAAATGGGCAGTGTAGAAGAGGTTTTAAATGGAAATACTACACTCGTAGATTTTTATTCTTCTACACAAAAAGGTATAAAAGCTCTTGATAAAACAAATTATGATTCTCTTCATAATGCAAAAAATGTACAAATACAAAATAATGTGTTAGCAGATACAGTTTCAAATGCACTCGATGCTTCAAACAATGCGGATGGTAATTTGCAAGCAATTCAAGCAGCTACGACAATTGAAGCGGCGAACGCGCAAGCTACGATTCATGGTAATGCCATTTTAGCAACTATGGCAGCAATGGAAGCTACCAATTATCAGCGTGAAAATATAGAGCGGGCAACGAATCTACAGCTTGAGCAAAATTCTAAAGATAACGTGTCAAACTGGGTGAAAAGTTTTAGTCAAGATGATTTGACACAATAGGAAAGGATGACTTTATGAAAAAATATACGCCCTATCTTTTGCTGAGTTTTCTTCTTGCGCTTGCAATATTTCTCATTCCAGATGTTTCATTTGCTGCGGATAATGCAAGTGTGATTGACGCAGGAACAGGGCTTACCAAATTTGATACAGCCTTTAAAACGATTGCAAATGGCATTGTATCTGTCGCCAAACCAATTGTTCTTATTATGACAGCAATTGCTGGTTGTATGGTTGTTTTAGGAATGCAAGATGGAACCAAAACGGTATGGAACATCATTCTTGGCCTTGGACTCGCTTTGAATTTTGCTGGATTTTTCTATAATGTTTTTGGCACCTATTTTAGCGGTGATGTGACAACAGCGCAAATCTCACAATATCAATTTGCCTTAAAAGGCGAAACGGATGGTGGTATAGATATTCTTTCAGGGTTTATGAACAATTATACAAAAAATGTCATCGTACCTGGTGCAATGGCAATTCAAGTACCCGCACTGAAGATTTTAGGGATACTCACCCTGATTGAAGCAACACTGCAACTTTCCCTAGATCTTATCAGCGGTGATAAAGTAAAATTTCTTATTAGCATCTGCCTGAAAGCAGGTTTTTATATTTTTCTGATTACAAATTGGCTTTCTGGAATTGACCTCATGAATTCATTGGAAGGCGGTTTCCAGGAAATTGGATTTATCGCTGGTGGAGCAGGGGGGGATATGCAATTAAAACCAGATTCTATCGTCAATAATGCAATTGTCATATTCCATGCAATATGGGATAATGCACATTTCAGTCTTGGAAGTATCGGACTTACCATTATTAATTTGGTTAGCCTTATCTGCATTATGGCCTGTTTATTCCTAACGGCTATTGAGATGTTTATGGCAAGAATTGAGTTTTATACGATGGCTTTAATTACGATACCACTTTTGCCATTCGGTATGATCAAACAGTTGAATTTCCTATCTGAAAAAGCCATAGGAGCCATGTTCAATCTTGCGATCAAGGTATGTGTTATTTCTTTTATCAGTACCGTTGCGTGTCCATTTTTGAAAAGTTTTGCAGATAAGATTGCGGCAACCAATAATCCATATACACAAATTGGTATTATCCTTCAATCTGTTCTAGCAGCGCTTATTATTTTTATGCTCACAAAAAAAATCCCTGATCTCATACAGGGACTTTTAAGTGGACAACCTTCATTGGGTGGTTCTGGTATGGTTCAAATGGGTATGACTGCAATGGCTGCTGCTGGCGGTGCAGCTGGTGCAGTTCGGGCAGCGAGTAATATGACCGGTGGCGGAAATAATATGAAAGCGAGTGGCTCTGGCAATATGATGAGCCGAATGGGCGGGACAGCCGCTAATCTTGCTAAATTAGCTTATACACAAAATCCAATGTCAAAAGGTTTTCAAGCTGCAACGGGTAGTCTTCAAAAGCAAGTAGCTGATAGAACGTATGGAAATCGAAGTGAAGCTCCAGCTGATCAACGTCTACCAAACCCCGTAGCTTTTGCTGCAAAAGCTCCAATAAGAACGGCTGGATTTGCTGTCAAACAGTCCGTACGAGTAGCCAAAGCTGCAATGAGTAAAATTGAGGAATACAATAAAGGTAAATAATAAGAGACCGCTTTATTCAGCGGTCTCTTTACTTTTGCTTTCAATATTAGAAAAGTATTGAATCATAGCACTTAAATCGGTTGTTCCAAAGGTTCCTTGAAGGTGACGAGCTACCATATGTGAGTCAAATGGAGCTAGATTAGTATAAGGCCTTGTTGAATCTGTTCCTTTAGAAAAATATTCAACCATGGCATTTAAATCGGTTGTTCCAAATGTTTCTTGGAGATGCCTTGCTACCATATGTGGATCAAATGGAGCTAAATTAGTATAAGGTTTTTTACTTGCTTCTATCGAAGAAGCTTCACAAACCTGATTTGTAGATTTCTTTGAAAAAAACATATTCCAAACCAAAATACCAGCTACAGCACTTACAATAATCGTTACTATATCCATGAGAGTACCTCCTCGTTTCTAGTCAAAAAAATCTTGTTCCAATACATATATTATATCATATTTGCAATATAGGGACTAGGGCATGGAGGCTTATCTTATACACAAATTTTAGAAAAAAGCAAAAACATAAGATTTTAAAAAGGTTGCTGAATGATACTCTTAATTGAAAGAATGAGTATCTAATATAAGAGGTAAATGCAATGATCAAAAAAACAGTTGTTTTTTTTGCTTTAATATTGAATTTGGTGATATTCGTAAATGTCACATTTGCAGAATCAGAAATAATTTCTATGATTTTGCCTTTAGGCGGTGAATGGCAAGAATCTTCTCCTTTTGGATACCGTTATCATCCAATCGATGGAGAATGGAAAGGACATAGTGGTGTTGATTTAGCAGCGAGTGAGGGAACTCCGGTTCTCGCTGCGGCTGATGGAACTGTAGCATATGCGGGCTGGATAAGTGGATATGGAAACGCTTGCATTATTGATCATGGAGGTGGTATTACAACCCTTTATGGTCATATGCTTGATGGTTCGCCAACGGTATCAGCAGGAGATAGCCTGATTCAAGGATATCAAATTGGATCGGTAGGTTCTACTGGGAATTCTACAGGACCACATCTTCATTTTGAAGTTCGTTTATCTGGGATACCAACGGATCCATCCATTTATTGTACGGAAATAATGGCTAAAAATGGAAATGGTAGTGAGGCAATGGATGGAGAATCATATCCTCTTAACTTTGATGCAACTTTTGATTTTGCTAAACCAATACGTGATGCTATCATTGCTTTTGGTGATGCTTGCACAAAAGGATTCCATATTTTAAAAGACATTATGAATAAGTTTTTCATGATTTTAATCACGATTGATTTGGCTATTGGGGCTACAATGAAAACGCTCGATAGCCAAGAAGGTGGTGCGAGTCTATTTAAATGGCTTGTATATAAATTTGTTTTTTATGGGATTTTAATGTACCTATTTCTCAATTGGGGAGATGGTGTTGCGAATATGTCACGGGATTTCTTTTCAACAGTCGGAGCCATTGGGATGGGAGGAACAGAAGAGGCAGCAGCCCAAGCAATTTCAGATCCGACAGCGATTATACAGAAAGGCGCACAAATCATTGCTCCAATTTTTACGGAACTTGGTAAATTCCATGGGATGATCGACTTGATGTCAAAATTGAATTTGATTGTACCGTGTTTGGTATTTGGTATTATATTGTTGGCATGCTTCTCGCTCATTGGAATTCAAATTGCTTTAGCCTATATTGAATTTTATATGGTTATGCTTTTTGGATTTACGTCATTCGTTTTTACGGGGACCAAACAAACCAGAAAGTTTGCAGCAAATGGCCTAAATGGTATTTTTGCCGCATCCCTTAAATTAATGTTTTTTTGCATGTTTTCTTTAATGCTACAGACAACTATGCAAAATATTACATGTGACAGTTTTTTTTCACAGCAAATGCCAAATCAGAATTCGTCAAAATATTCTACAGGTGAAAATATAACAAGTATTGATGAGTTTATGGAGCGAATTCGTTCCGTTGAAACGGAAGGCCATAGTGATCCTTATACTACACCATCTGACGATGGTGAGGGTTTTGGTGCATATCAGATTAGTTATTCAAATTGGAATAGTTGGTGTTCAGAAGCTGGTGTTGAGGATCCACCGTCATTGCCATGGCCAGCTGAAATACAGGATAGAGTCGCGCGACATAAAATGGAAACATATTATGAGATGTATGGTAATTGGCATGATGTCGCAGTTGCTTGGAACACTGGAAGCGCTAGCGAAAGTAGTACTGGCGAAGCCTACTGGGCAAAGGTATGTAGAGCAAACGGCAGTAATGTACCAGTTACGGTTATAAATTTCCTCATTTTGTTTAAGCTTACTATTGTTTGTTTGATTTTTATTTTTATGGGGGATCGGCTTTCAAAATTGATTATGACGCATTTTGGTGGCAGCGGGTTCCATTTCAGCAATGAATGATTTTGAAAGGAGAATTTTTATGAGAAAGAGACTATGTATAACCACGGCAATCATTATCGGGGGCATTTCTCTTGGGTATCATCTAGTCTATGCTTATGCAATACCAGGTATTGATAGACCATTTAACCCACCTGCATATTACAGCGATACGGCTATTTCCTATGAAGACAGTCCATCGCCCTTCTTCTATAAAGATTTAGCAGCTGGTGGCGGTACCGTACTTGATACAGCAAGAAAAATAAAGTCTGTACTTTTTTCAGGTGATTTTACAAATTTATCAGGAATATTTACATCGAAAACATCAAATGATGAAACAAATACAACCCCTTTGAGTACTACGGTTTTAGAAAAGACTTCAAATGATGTAACAGATATTAATAGTAATACTTCAAATCTTTCAACGAGCGCTGCTATTATCAAAGAACGTGATGGAACTTTGTTTCGAAGACCAGATCGGTATGATGAAAGTACAAATTCTTATGATGAAAGAACACAAATGTCTTGGCTTGAAAAAACATATTTAAATTTTGCACAATCAGCAAAAAGTAGTCTTGATGATAGTAACTCGCAGGAAGATGCTTTAAATGCTGTTGCTGAAAATTCCTATGGTGCTAGTGGGGATTTGCAAGCAGCACAAACATCTGCCCAAATAAAGGCCATTAATGAAGCTATACAAGCTCGTCGAAATGCGCTTTTGAGTAATTATGCTGCATTAAAGGCGACAAATAATATGGCAAAAGAAGACGAAGAATTGAAAAATATAAGGATTATAGACAATTCGGTGATACAAGTTTCAGATCCATATAATCAAACAAAGCAGGAACAACAGGTTTACACACGACCAAGTGCTCCTGGGTTTAAAGATTTTTAATTGTGAGTTGAAAAGTATTATGTCCATTATGGACATAATGACGAAAGGAGAAATCTTGAAGATGCACGGAATGTTAAAGGAAATTAAACAAACCAATGATGATGTCTTTTTTGAAATTCTTGATGTCCGGCCCTCAAAAAACGAAGAGTGTATAGAATATGTTCTATTAAATATTAAAGGAAAAGGAATCCGTTTAGCCCGAACACTTATGAAAAACGAACGAATATCTTATTTCTCATCGTCAAACATACTTTTTTCAGATGATCAGGTTGTTTACATTCTGCTCGATTGCATAGAAGGTGATGAAAAAGCAGCGGTTAAGTTATTTGAAAAAAAGATCTAATGATCTTCTATATGAGTTTAGTTTAAAGATGTCTATTATGGACATCCTTTTTTTTGCAAAAATATAAGATTTTGAATTTGTGATTTTGTCGTACGCTAAAGAAGGAACGAGTTATAGAACACAGCTAATTTTTCGTTCACTAAATAATAAAAGGAGATGCTTACATTGTGTACTAAAAATTCGCCATAGCGAAAACAGAGGATAGTTCAATCGGTAAATTACCAACAAAAATAAATTTAATTTAAAAAGACAAGGAAATTAATATGGTATATAATATAGAAAAACTCAAACTAGAAAATGAACATTTTTTGCAGCAAATATCAAGAAACAAAGAAGACTATGTATCATTCCTTACTACAATGTCAAAATTCCACAAATATGATCTTGCCCAACAAGTCGGTTTACATCTACATGCTCAAAAGGGAACTACTGCATGCGCTACGTTACAACAATGGGAAAAATATTTTTTCCGTCAAGTTCAAGATGAAATAGTAGGTATCCCCCTAGTAACTGCCAATGATAAAGAAAAAATTACCTATGTATATGATGTGAAAGATACTGTTGCAAGTTATGAAGAAGCAACAGATGAACCTTTTTTGTGGAAATATAAAAAATCGTATCAGTTTTTATTTGATGAACTTGTGGAAGAGAATATTTCTGTTCCAGAAAAAATTCAATATCTTTGTAATTGTATGGCTGAGGAAAAAACAGTGCAGACGGATTCTTCAATAGATGCGAATTTACTTGCATTTAGTACTGCTTACATAGTTTTACAGCGGCTGGATTATAAGCCCTACGAATATTTAAATGAACCAGCCAATTCTATGATGTCTCAACAAAATGACATAGTAGAAACTTTACGATTGGCAGGCGAAATTTCGCAAAGTATTTTAAATCCAATCGGAAAATATATAAAAGAAGAAGGACGATTTAATCATGGAAAACAACGAAGTGAAAATCCCGTTTTTCGGAATTTGGTCAGATTTAAGAAAGAAGTATCTTCAGAGCAATTATCCAGAGCAGTTTCAAAACATGATGCAATGCGAGGAATTGATTCCCCATCTGAAAGTGATCGAAGAGCAATACAGCAGCAAATTTTCGACTTTAGTGGAACAAATGATGCGACAAGAAAAAATCAGCGAGGAACTGAAGGCGGAAAATCCAATGTTGTGGGTAGGAAAAGTGAACAACGTACGCTCGCGAGTACAGGAAATTCTGACAGCGGAGATTTGCTGCCAGTAGAAGCGAAAAAACAAACTTCTAAAAAAAGAAATACAAAAAAAGACCTATTTCAAGATAATATAAAAGCCATCTATCTACTTAAATTACTCGAAAAAGATGAGCGAGAAGCGACGCCTATAGAGCGAAACATATTAAAAAAATATGTTGGATTTGGTGGTTTAGCAGAGGCATTTGATGCAAATATAGATGTATGGAAAAAAGAATATATGCAATTAACAGAGGCTCTTACTGAGGATGAATATCGTGCAGCGAGATCCTCTGTTTTGAATGCCCATTATACATCTGATGTGATTATTAAAAATATGTATAAAGCTCTTGAAACAATTGGGTTTCAAGGAGGCACCATTTTGGAACCATCCTGTGGTACTGGTAATTTTTTTGCGGAAATTCCCACTATTATGGCTGAAAACCGTCTTTATGGCGTAGAATTAGACTCACTTACAGGGCGTATTGCACAGAAAATTTATCCAGATGCAAATATTACAATTCGTGGATTTGAAAAAACCACTTTTAAAGAGAATACATTTGATTTGGCTATCGGAAATGTTCCTTTTGGTGATTATAAGGTAAATGATCCTGCATATGACAAAGAAAAATTTTTGATTCATGATTACTTTTTGGCAAAAATGATCGACAAGGTACGTCCTGGTGGTTTGTTAGCCGTTATAACAACAAAAGGAACTATGGATAAAAAGGATGCTAAAGTTCGATCCTACCTTGCCCAAAGAGCCAACCTCATTCGTGCTGTCCGTTTACCCAATACAGCCTTTAGAAATGCTGGAACGGAAGTCACAACTGACATTTTGATTTTTCAGAAAAACGAACATATTTTAGATGTTGATGCAATACTCCCAGAATGGGTAAAAAGCAATGAACGTTCAGATGGATGTATGCTTAATTCCTATTTCCAAGAGCATCCAGAACATGTCTTAGGAACATTGACAAAGACAAGTACACAATATGGTTTTGACCTTACGTGTATCCCGTTTGAAAAAAATAATCTGAATGACTGTTTAGAAAAGGCATTTTCGGGACTACCAAAACGATATGAACCTAAAGAAATGACAAAAATTGAACTGGCGGAGCCAGCTGAATCAGCCATTCGTCCTTTTAGTTTTATCTATCAAAAAGGAGGTTTATATTATCAAGGTGCGTCCAAAGAGAAAGTTTCTGATTTATCTCCGGAGCAACAGGAGCAGATGAAATGTTGTATCATGTTGCGTGATGCGGTGCGTTTGGTTATTGACTTGCAAAAAAATGATGGAATGGCTGCAGACATTGAAATGGCACAAGTGAATTTAAATAAGTGTTATGATACATATCAGCAGCAATATGGTTTTATTACTACAGGAAAAGAACTTAAAAAACTTTTTGAAAAAGATAGTTCCTATCCGTTATTGCGGTCGTTAGAAATATTTCATAAAGGCGAATTTGCTGGAAAAAGTGACATTTTTTCAAAAAGAACCATTACACCATATGTTGTGCCGGAACATGTAGACACCTCAAGTGATGCTCTGATTGTTTCTATGCAGGAAAAAGGGAAAGTGGATATTAGTTACATGGAAACACTTACGGGTATTTCTCAAAATGAAATTGTAAAGCAACTTGAATATAAAAGTATCTATTTTAATCTGGAAACAGAAAAATATGAACTTGCGGAAGAATATTTTAGTGGTGATGTTCGCAGTAAACTTGAATATTTGGAGAATGTATTAGAAACTCAGAAACAAAAACGAGAAGAGCGGTTGATGGAACTTGTTCTAAATGGACAACAAAAACCTGAAATTTATGAACCGAAAAATGAAATGGAAAAAAGTATCCTTTCGTTAGGCTATGCTCAACCAAACATTGCAATGCACGCATATATTGAAAACTCACAAGATGCGGATTTTATGGTAGCCGTTTTATCTGCTGCTAGATATATTCGTCTGAAAAAATCTGTGTTTTGTAATGATCCAACTATAGTATTACGTATATTAAAAAATGACTCCCAACCGTTCATTGCCACGACAGGTGGTGTGGTGATTCTTGATGCTTTTAAACAAGTGGGTGTAGAAAATTTTGTGCAGGCACAACAAGCTTGCAAAGATCCGATTGTTTATAATTTTATGTTAAAGAAAGCGGAAGAATATCAGGCTGGTAATATAAAAGCATTTGAAAACACAAGAGAAGAATTGGATCAATATAAACAAACGATTGATACAGAAAAAAACTATATTGTTGAACAACGAACAGATGCTACAACCAGTGAATTATCTCAAAAAATCCATTCAATACAAAAAAATATTACAGCATTAGAAAAAGTCAAACCTCAAGATTTAGATGCGTCAGCAATACAGGTAGAGTTAGGTGCTACTTGGATTTCGACGGAGGATGTTGAAAATTTTATATTTGAAACATTGGAAACAGCACGATGGGCACAAAGAAATATACATGTTCGGTACTCAAACATAACTGCTGTATGGAATATTGAAGGAAAATCACAAGACAGTGGCAATCCAAAAGCGACAGTAACGTATGGAACAGATGAAGTAAATGCATATAAAATTATTGAAAATGCTTTAAATCTACGTGAATCTAAAATATATAAGACCATTTATGAAAATGGAGACGAAAAGAAAGTTATTAATAAAGAAGCGACTTTATTAGTGCAACAAAAACAGGAACTTATAAGAGAAAAATTCCGTAATTGGATATGGGAAGATCCAGATCGGCGTAAACGTTTGGAAGCATACTATAATAGGCATTTTAATAACATTCGTCCGCGCGAATATGACGGTAAGTATTTAGCCTTTCCGGGAATGAATGCTGAAATTAAGCTGCGTAACCATCAAAAAGCGGCTATTGCTCATACCTTGTATGGAGGAAATACGCTTCTTGCTCATTGCGTTGGAGCCGGCAAAACTTTTGAAATGGTTGCTAGTGCAATGGAAGCAAAGAGGTTGGGACTCTGTAAGAAAACGATGATTGTTGTTCCGAAACACTTAACGGAGCAATTTGGAACGGAATTTTTACAACTTTATCCAGAAGCAAATATTCTTGTCGCCAAACAAAAAGATTTTGAGACAGCAAACAGAAAAGAATTTTGCAGTAAAATAGCTACCGGAGAATGGGATGCTATTATTATGGGATATACACAATTTGAAAAAATATCTGTAAGTAAAGAACGTCAGATCCAGCAAGTTCAAGAGGAAATTAATTCTGTTGTGCAAGGCATTGTGGAAATAAAAGAAAATAATGGAGAACGTTTTACTATAAAGCAAATGGAATCACAACGTAAGAAACTTGAAGTACGGTTGGAAAAATTACAAAAAAAAGAGGCGGATCAAACGCTTACTTTTGAAGAGTTAGGCGTTGACCGTTTATATGTTGATGAAGCGCACTATTTTAAAAATCTTTTTACTGCAACTAAAATGCAAAATGTTGCAGGTGTTACAACAACGGATGCTCAAAAAACCAATGATCTTTATGAAAAATGTCGATATCTTAATGAAATTACGAATGAAAAAGGCATTGTTTTTGCAACAGGTACGCCTATTTCTAATTCAATGACAGAACTTTTCACAATGCAACGTTATTTACAACCACAAAGATTGAAAAGAGCCGGACTTTCTTATTTTGATGCCTGGGCTGCAGCTTTTGGTAAAACAACAACGGCTATTGAACTTAGTCCAGAAGGAAAAGGATTCCGCAGTAAGACACGTTTTGCTAAATTTCATAATTTACCGGAACTTATGAGTATGTTTAAAGAAATTGCAGATATTAAAACCGCAGACATGCTCAAATTACCAGTACCAGAAGAAGAATACATTCTGGATCGTGTAGCACCGACTCAAGAACAAAAAAATATGGTTGATGGTTTGGCAGAGCGTGCAGAAAACATTCGTAAGCGTAAAGTTGAACCCGATGAAGATAATATGCTCCTTGTCACGAATGATGGGAGAAAGCTAGCACTGGATCAGCGGCTTATTAATCCAAATTTACCTGATGATCCTGAAAGTAAGGTAAATCATTGTGTTAAAAATATTTTTAACGTATGGGAGCAGACACAAGAAAAAAAACTAGCACAGCTGGTCTTTTGTGATCTTTCCACACCAGGAAAAGGTTTTAATGTTTATGATGATATTAAAGAAAAATTAATAGGAAAAGGTGTTCTGGAAAACGAAATTGCATTTATTCATGATGGTGCGACACGTTCCTGCATATAAAACTGTGTGAAAACGCAGACAAAAGCAGGCACTAAGTAAAGAATGTTAAAAGTTCTGGAATTAGTAGAACTGATAAACTGACAGGTAGAATGAGAGGGTAACGCCTTGAAATACCGCCCTAATACTCCGTTGTGCGTAGACCGGTAACGGTCTGGGTTCAAAGCACGGTGAAGAATTGAGGAAGTACACCCTAGCGTAAAGTCGAGGGAAATCTGACAGAGGTGTCAGACGTGTATGAAACTTATGGGGTCTATAAAATAGCTATGGTGAGAATGGGTAAAAACCCTGACGAACTTGCGAATGTAAGGGTCTAAAGGATCAATGTGTAGAAATGCACATGCTACGAATGTAGAGCCAGTGTGGTAGAGTAAAAATCGTCGTTATGAAATACCATATATTGTTACAGGCAATATCAAGCTGGTAGGCTCAGAGCAAGCACCTAAGGTTATTATGAAAAGATAGGTTTATTGGAACGTGGTAAACCACTTGCGTAGTAATACGTTTGTGACGAAGAAAAATAAGCACATTAACAGGTGGTGAAAGTGGTGGCACAGTACCTATGAAGCAGTGATAACAGGCTGTGGAGGGATAGCCACTAGTCATTAGTTACAAAACATTAGGATTATCATCCAGACGTAGGGTTCGAGTAAGAAAAAAAAGTCACTCGTCTACAAGAAAGGAGTGATGCTCCTATGCCAAAACAAACTCTTAAATCACAGAAACTGCGGAATAATGAATACTACGACACGCAAATGCTATTTGATGAGTTGTATGAACGAAGCTCCAAAGGTGAAGTGTTTACAAATCTTATGAAGCTGATAAATTCAGAAAGTAACATTAGATTAGCCTATCGAAATATTAGAAACAATGGCGGTAGCAATACAGCTGGCGTGGACGGTTACACGATAGAACAGTTTAAAGGCTGTAGTGAAGAGGAATTCATTGCGAATATTAAAGCCAAGTTGAAATGGTATAAGCCAAAGTCAGTAAGGCGAGTAGAGATTGAGAAATATCCAGGCAGTGGAAAATACAGACCACTTGGAATACCAACGATTATAGACAGATTAGTACAGCAGTGCATTTTGCAGATACTAGAACCGATTTGTGAAGCAAAGTTTTATGATAAAAGCTATGGTTTCCGACCGAACAGGTCTTGTGAAAATGCACTAGCACAGGCAAATAGCTATATGTATGCTGGAAAGTTACATTTTGTTGTTGATGTGGATATAAAAGGCTTCTTTGACAATGTCGACCATAGCAAGCTGATTAAGCAGATATGGACAATGGGTGTCAGAGATAAAAATCTAATATCAATCGTGAGGGAAATGCTTAGGGCACCGATTAAAATGCCAAACGGAGAAATTGAATATCCCACTAGGGGAACGCCCCAAGGCGGTATCTTATCGCCTTTATTATCAAATATAGTTCTTAACGAATTAGATTGGTGGGTGCAGAACCAGTGGGTGGAAATTCCTACAAGGCATGAGTATTCCTGTAAAGACAGCAAAATGAATATGCTGAAGAAACATACCAAGCTGAAAGAAATGTATATAGTGCGTTATGCTGACGATTGTGCGCCACGAAGGCGAAGGACTGCATAGCAGTCTGAGCGCCATGCTTAACCGTAGATGAGGGTGGGCCCCTCGGAGCCGCTATACAGGTGGAGGCTCCAAACCACCGTAAGTTGCTGTGGACAAAAACCATGGTGGTGAGCGTTACGGAAAAGGCGAAGCTAGATTTCGTCAGGTATGTGCTAATGGAGACGAACACAAGTGAACCGCTGATAAAGTGTCGAAAGCGTAGGAACGTCATCAGAACCGGGAGGTAGTCGTTGGCCCGGGATAAATCTGGAGGAAACCTGTTTACTGTCCAGATGGTGACCGGCATGAAGGTGGCGTGAACGTGGTACAGGCTTCGGTTAGGAACGTGGGAACCTGCTCCCCGATGGCAAGGGAAAATTCCAAGTGGAAGACCCACAAGGACGAAAGTACCGATGCGGGACGCAGGGGCGGAACGGCCTGTAGTAGTGATGAAGCTTCGTAATTGGAGTGGAGCAAAGGGGCTGTGTTATCCAGTTTTGAACTATGGTCAACCGATAAGGGAGGAACCAATGAACAAAGCAAAGCCATATGAAATCTCCAAACACAAAGTACTAGAGGCATTCCAAAGAGTGAAAGCGAATAAGGGAGCGGCTGGAATAGATGGCGAAAACTTAGAAAATTTTGAGGCAGATCTAAAGAATAACCTTTATAAGATTTGGAATCGAATGTCCTCAGGTAGTTATTTTCCCCCACCCGTTAAAGCGGTAGAAATTCCTAAAAAGGATGGAGGAAAACGTATACTCGGTGTTCCCACGGTGTCAGACCGAGTAGCGCAAATGACTGCCAAAATCTATTTTGAGCCACAAGTAGAACAACACTTCCTTTCGGATTCTTACGGATACCGACCAGGAAAATCAGCAGCCGATGCCCTTAGCATTGTCCGGCAACGCTGTTGGAAGTATGATTGGGTCTTGGAATTCGATATCAAGGGTCTATTTGATAACATTAATCATGAATTATTGATGAAAGCGGTTCGCAAACATACAGACAATCCATGGGTTATCCTTTATATTCAGAGATGGCTTAAGGCATCTTTTCAGATGCCAGATGGAACCATCAATGAAAGGACTAAAGGCACTCCGCAGGGTGGCGTCATCAGTCCAATTTTATCGAACCTGTTTCTTCATTATGCATTCGATATCTGGATGGATAGAACTCATCCAGATAAACCATTTGCACGATACGCCGATGATGCTGTGGCACATTGCCGCAGTAGAGTAGCTGCGGAGAAACTCCACGATGATTTGAAGGATAGGCTTATTGAATGTGGACTGGAATTGCATCCGACTAAAACACGTATTGTTTATTGCAAGGATGATGACCGGCGAGCGGAACACCCGGAAACTAAGTTTGACTTTCTGGGATATACCTTTCGAGCGCGTAGGTCAAAGAATAAATACGGAAAACACTTCATCAACTTCACACCGGCGGTCAGCAACAAAGCGAGTAAAGCTATGCGGCAGACCATTCATGGGTGGCGCATGCATCTGAAACCAGATAAGGCCCTTGAAGATTTATCTAAGATGTTCAATCCGGTTATGCGAGGTTGGATTAACTACTATGGACGCTTTTACAAATCGGAATTATACTCCGTACTCAAGTACATGAACCAAGCCTTGATTCGTTGGGTGCAACGAAAGTACAAGAAATTCGGTAAGCACAAACAGCGAGGGACTGATTGGCTCGGTCAGATTGCCAGACGTGAACAGAAGTTGTTTGCGCACTGGAAAATGGGGATTTATCCTGGGGCTGGATGATGGGAGCCGGATGAGCTGAGAGGTTCAAGTCCGGTTCTGAGAGAGACTCGGGGTGAAATTCCTCGGGTCTACTCACCTTAAACTATTTTGCCGTAACAAAAGCGATGCAGATAAAATCTTCATTGCAGTTAAACAGTGGCTAAATAAGCGGCTAAAACTTGAAATAAGTGAAGAAAAGTCCAATGTAGTCAACTTAAAACGCCATTATTCTGAATTTCTAGGGTTTCAGATGAAAGCAGTCAAGAAGCGTAAAGGGTATACTGTACGCTCTCATATGAATCCAAAAGCTTTGAAACGTGTATCAGATAAATTGGTTGAGCAAATCAAGATTATCCAGCATACAACGGACAGAAAGCACGAAGAAAGAGAAGTAATATTTTACAACTCAATGATATGGGGTATCCATAATTATTATGGATACGCAACAGGGATATCGTTAGATTGTGATGTGCTTCACCGCAGAATAAGGATAGTAACAAAAAATAGGCTTAAAAGAAGGTTATCTAAAAAAGGCAAAATAGGTCAACCATATGTACAAGAAAAGTATGGGAAAAGTCGTCAAATAAGATTTGTTGGTGACATGGTATTTTGCCCAATAGGATACATACGATGCAAGACTCCTATGTTTAAGAAGAAGAAGGTATGCAAATACACTGTTAAAGGTAGAATCGAAATTCATAACAACTTAAAATTTGATACTTCTATACTCATGAGACTTATGCGTATTAATGAACATAACCGAAGTATTGAATTTGCAGATAATAGAATTTCGTTGTATGCGGCTCAAAATGGACGATGTGCCATAACAAGTAAGGTACTTGAACTTAATGAAATCCACTGTCATCACAAAATACCACTTTCAATGGGGTGTACAGACAAGTATTTAAATCTTGTAATTGTGCATGAGAATGTTCATATTCTAGTACACTCTACACACCCAGAAACAATATCTGCATATCAACAACTTATTAAACTAGATAAAGCTATGTTAAGTAAATTAAACAAATTACGCAAATTAGTTGGAAATGAAGAAATTTAATTAAGAGTAAAGTTTCTAAGCTTTGAAGTCTAAGCTAATCTAACGAAAATCAATAACGATGGAACGCCGTGTGCGATGAAAGTCGCACGCACGGTGTGAGGCGGGGGAAAAAGTGGAGATAATCTCAAAACTTTACCTATCGCTCTCATGGCGCCCCTCAGATCTTGAACAGCGCCGAGGTCGAATTATTCGGCAAGGTAATGAAAATAAACAAGCAAAGATTTTTCGCTATGTCACAGAAGAAACGTTTGATGCGTATCTTTGGCAAATTATTGAAAATAAACAACGATTCATCGCTCAAATCATGACGTCAAAGGCACCCGTGCGTAGTGCTGATGATATTGATGAAGCAACTTTATCTTATGCAGAAATAAAAGCTATAGCTACAGGCAATCCGCTTATTAAAGAAAAAATGGAGGTTGATATTCAGCTTGAAAAATTTAAAATGGCAAAAGCATCCTATTTGCAGCAAAAACATCGTCTTGAACATCGAATCGCAGAGTCTTATCCGCAACAAATAAAAGCACTTACCGATAAAATAAATCGTTTAGAACATGATGTGAGCACTTGTACTTTACATACCGCAAAAAACAGTGATGGTAAAAAGAACTTTTGCGTAACCTTAGATGAATCTGTTTATACGGACCGTGTTAAAGCAGGGGAATATTTGCTTGATGCTATCAAAAAAGGGGATGCTAAACACCTTACTGGAACCTATCGCGGTCTGCGAATGCGTATTGACTTTGAAGCATTTAAACAGGTATATGAACTGGTTTTGTCCGGGCGATTATCCTATAAAATAGAAATAGGGAATGATGCTGCTGGAAACATGGTAAGAATAGATAACGTCATAGAGCATCTTGAACCAGAACTTATTACATCGAAAGGAAAGCTCGAAGAGGCTAAACAAAATTTCGAATCGGCAAAAATTGAAGTTAATGTTCCATTTGTTCAAGAAGAAGAATTTCAAGCAAAGTTATTGCGATCAAGAGAGATAGAACTGCTTTTGAATGTGGATCATGAACCTGGTATTGAAAATCAAAAAGAACAACAAAAGCGGTTACAGGACATCTTGGCTTCATCTGAGACAGAAGGGGCTTTTTCAAAACTCGAAAAAAGTTATAAAAAAGCTGCACAGCGAGAATTAAAAACGAGTAAAAAATCGTGGGATAAAAAATATGATAAAAAAATTGTTATAAATCTTTTATCAAAGGGATACGCAGACAATGAAGTAGCTGATGCAATTTTTAAATACTCACCAGCCATATTCACGCAAGAAGCTTCCCGTCAATTGATTAATGAAAATAAAACGATGTGTTTTTCCAGGTGAAAAATAGTTTGTATTTCTTTGTTTTGGAAGATGTCCATAAGGGCATCTTCTTATATTTTAAGAAAAAATATAAGACTTTGATTTGAATTATTTGTAGTAAATTAAAAGAAAGAGGGGGAATTATATTGAAATCTATACAGGAAATGTTATCTATTGTAGCTAAAAAAAAGGGGTCAGATCTGCATCTTATCACAAATGTTGCACCTACAATGAGGGAAAATGGTAGTATTAAAAGTTTTGAAGAGGATGATATATCTATTATGGGTGAGGCAGACAGCAACATTCTTGCAAAAGAGCTATTGAATGAATATCAATGTAAGCAGCTTGATTCTTCTGGTGACGTTGATGCAGCTTATTCTTGTAATAGTATCTTAGAAGATAAGGTACTGCGCGCGCGTGTAAACATTTTTAACGACTATCGTGGGCTATCCTTTGCATTTCGTCTTATCAATGATAAGATTCCCACAATGCATGATCTGGGACTTCCTTTGGGGCTCAGAAAACTCGTTGAACAAAAACATGGGCTTATAATTATTACAGGGCCGACCGGCAGTGGTAAAACCACAACTTTAGCAGCTATGGTCAATTCTATTAATGAAACGCAGCATTACAATATCATAACGCTTGAAGATCCAATAGAATATATTTATTCTATAAAGAATTCGATCATTTCTCAACGTGAAATTGGACCCAAATGCGTAAGCTTTGCAAAAGGATTAAAGGCTGGATTACGTCAAGATCCTGACGTTATTTTGGTAGGGGAAATGCGTGATCCAGAAACGATAGCAACAGCACTAACGGCCGCAGAAACGGGCCATCTTGTATTGACTACATTGCACACGGCAACTGTAATTGAAGCCGTTGACCGGATACTGCAGTATTTCCCTGCTGTGCAGCAAAAGCAGATTCAAGCAACTCTTTCCAATTGCTTTTTAGGAATTGTAGCTCAAAAGCTTATACCTAAAAAGGCTGGTAATGGGCGTGTTGCTGCATTTGAAGTTCTTCTAAAAACAGCAGCGACTGAAAAATTGATACGAAATGGAGAATCTTTCCAATTAAAAGACTATATGCGCCCAGAATGTGGAATGCTTACTATGGAAAATTCTTTAAAGGATTTAGAAAGCCGTGGTTTCATAGACCGGACGACATAGAGTAGAGGCGAATTACCGGGCAATATGGTATAATAAAAGGACAGAAGGAGGGGATTTGCTATGTTGACGCTCGATGACATAAAAGAAAAAGTTGTACCAATTGCACGGAATCACGGTGTAAAAGAAGTTTATCTTTTTGGATCGTATGCACGGATGGAAGCCACAATCGACAGTGACCTAGATCTGCTGATTGAACCTGGGCAAATAGAAACATTCACACAGATGGCAAAATTCCTGGAAGATCTGGAAGAATCTATTACAAAAAAAATTGACATATTAACGATAGAACAATTGAAAGATTCACATATATTAAAAGAAGAGATTGATAAGGATCGTATCTTACTTTACAGAAAGTGATGGCTTATATGATTGAACGAAAAGATCAACAAATCGTGGAGCATATACTGCAATACTGCGAAGATATTAAGCATACAATACAACGCTGCGTAAACTCAGAACACCGATTTTCTACAGATCGAATCTATAGAAATGCAGGAGCTATGGCGTTATTACAAATTGGAGAACTTGCAAAAAATTTGTCGAGTGAATTTCTAAAAGAATATGATCAAGTATCTTGGCGTGAAATTTGTCGTAATAGAGATTTTATTGCACATCATTATGGAAACTTTAACACAACAATTGCGTGGAAGACCATGAAAAATGATATTCCTTTATTAGAAAAATATTGTAAGCAAGTTTTGAAAGAAAATCATATTCGTTATAATAAAGAAAATAAAATAGAACGATAATTGTATTTAAAGGGGCTGCCCTGAAAACCAAAAATAAAACAGATGTAATTTAGACATAACTAATAGCCTCGCACATTTTGCGGGGCTTCCTTTTTTTGTAAAGGAATATTATAGATCTTTCAATGGCATCAAAGAAACTTCATATCCCATTTTTCTCAATATATTAATATTTCTATTCTTAATTCGTTCTTCGTCTAATTTTACAAAATA
>Ga0302210_10000286_pt1 | contig 23690 bp, 18 predicted proteins | sample II_Fen_E3_2_FD_198793 | JGI IMG/M metagenome (GOLD analysis project Ga0302210, IMG submission 198793) | Peat permafrost microbial communities from Stordalen Mire near Abisko, Sweden - II_Fen_E3_2 | ecosystem: Environmental > Terrestrial > Soil > Wetlands > Permafrost | place: Sweden: Abisko... | reverse complement strand
AAGCCTTGGAAATTGGCAAGGGCGAATGTCTCAAAGAAGGAAAAGACGTGGCGGTGATAACCATAGGTACCATGGCCAGCCATGCCCAACCGGCCATAGAAAAAATTGATAAGGAATTCAACACTTCGGTGGCGCATTACGATATTCGTTTCCTGAAACCAATGGATGAAGAAATGTTGCACGAGATCGGGAGGAAATTCAAACAAATCATCACCATCGAGGATGGCGTGATACGCGGAGGATTTGGCAGCGCAGTACTCGAATTCATGTCCGATCACAATTACACCATTCCGGTAAAACGTCTCGGAATACCCGACAGCTTTATCGAACATGGCACTCCGGACGAACTGTACACCATGCTGGGACTGGATACAGATGGAATAACCAAAAGTATAGCGGAATGCCTGGAAAGTTCAAAGAGCCTGAGGTTTGAAAAGTTTGAGGTATAAAACAGAATATTCAAGCTGAAGACCCCGAAGCCGCAGCTATTATCTGTGGCTTTTGTGTTTCCGGGAAGAACAAATGCCGACCGGATAAGGTTATTAAGATGATTCCCGCCAACACCTACGTTGAGGGAATCAATAAAACCAATTAAACTTATAGAGAATGGATTTAAATATAAACACGTATCAGTATGGCGAACACCCCGAAGTTAAGAAGCCTGATCCTGAATTTTACAACCTGCTCGGTGACGAGGGTATTCGAAAACTGGTGAGCCGTCACTACGACCTGCTCCGGTTGAGCCCCATCAAGGACTTATTCCCTGTTGAAGATGCTGCATTTGAATTAGCAAAGCAACATTCGGCCGATTTTATGATTCAGATCTGTGGAGGCCCCGATTATTACAACCAACATAGAGGAAGACCTATCATGGCCGAACGTCATGCCCCCTTTACCATTTCACCCAAAGGCCGGATTGTATGGCTTACCTGCTACAAACAAGCCTTGCTCGAGCTCAACATTCCCGGGGAGGCAGTATTCTCCTTTTGGAATTACATCAATGTTTTCTCCAACTGGGTGGTAAATGCACCTGCCGATCATTTTAAAATTGATAGAAAATTGTAATTGAAACCTGCCTGTTAACTCCAGTCCACGTATAATGAAACCCTGCATCATCGTTTTTCTTATTGTTTTTTCCCTCCAGTGTTTTTCACAGCCCCAGGAAAGTACCCCCACTCCACTAAAGATATCGGTGCAAAGACCTGGAAAAACAACATTAACCCGCTTCCTGACCGAAGCTAAGTGGAATAATCTTTTTCCAAACAGGCATGGTCGGATTGCAAAGCCGGGAACTAAAAAATCAGGGGACTTCTATTCCTTTAAATCCTTTGTGGCAGCTGCCCGTTATTTTCCTGAATTTATAACCGGTGATGTGGTGACACAAAAACGAGAACTGGCCGCTTTCCTGGCCAATATTGCCCAGGAAACAAGTGGGGGATGGAACGAAGCCCCGGGGGGATACTTCAAATGGGGACTCTATTTTGTAGAAGAAAAAGAGGATAATACCAGGAATAAATATGTCGACTCCACCAAAAGAAACTATCCAGCGGTTGCAGGGAAAAGTTATATGGGGAGGGGACCCAAGCAATTAAGCTGGAACTACAATTATGGACAGTTCAGCCAGGCCTGGTACGGTTCGAAGGATACCCTGCTGAATCACCCTGAGCGACTGGCTCATGAACCCGTGCTTTCGTTTGCCTCCGCTATCTGGTTCTGGATGACCCCTCAGTTTCCAAAACCATCGTGCCACGACATCATGTCCGGCAGATGGAAACCTACTGCCAACGACCTGTTGAAAGGACGGACACCTGGTTTTGGGGCTACCGTAAATGTGATCAATGGAGGTGTGGAATGCGGAAACGGAATCGAGATGGCCAAAACAGGAAACCGATACAGGTATTATGAGTATTTCTGTCATTACTTTCAGGTATCTCCCGGCGAGAATGTGAGTTGTGATAATCAGAAACCCTTTGGGCAGTAATCCCGTTCAACAGCCATTTCAAATCAACCCTTTCCTGACCCTGCGTATGAAAAAACCCTTGTCTAAATCACTGGTTCCGATAATTGGAATAACGCTTATCCTGTTGGCTGTTTTATCCCGCAGATTATTTATCCGGAATTATTCAATGAATTCAGCGTTAAGCTTTCTGGCCGGATTTGCAGTGATAGTGCTGTGTTTTTTAATGCTGAAAGTGTTTCTTAAAAACAAAAAATAAATCGAAGATTTTCTCTGTCTTTTGAAAAACATTTACTACGATTTCACCCTGAAATTATAGTAAATATTGTGTTCCTTCAAAGTCCAATTTTTCTTACACATAGAACTGATTAAAATCCACCCTTCGGTTCTTTTCCCACTTCAACATGTTACCATGATATCGCCTTGATGTCGTCACGATGTCTTAGATGTTCCATATATATTCCATATATGTTCCATATATGTTCCATATATATTCCATACTTATAAAGAGATGGAACATCTATGGAACACTTATGGATTACGACTTCGTCACATTTAAATTAGAAGCGACATCATGGTGACATCATGTCGGTATCATATTACACATCCAGGGAATATACATATCGGGGAATTTGAAGAATACTCGGCGGGATTAAATTAAAAAAAATACGGACATTACTTTTATCCGACCCGATTATAACTCTTTATTTCTTCTTTTCACATTCATGCTTTTTTGTATCTTTGCAGTTTGGGGATTAAAAGTCTATTGTTGAAATAATTTCAGAGTATGAGTAAATCAAAAAAGGCAGTTATTATCGGGGCAGGCGTTGCAGGAATTGCCACGGCGGTTTTCCTGGCACAGAAAGGAATTTCGGTTGAAGTGTATGAAAAGAATGCCAATCCGGGCGGCCGCTGCGGACAAATGATCCAGAATGGGCATCGTTTCGACCTGGGGGCAACGATTTTACTGATGCCCTCCATCTACCGGGATGTATTTGCCAGCCTGGGACTCGACATGGATCGGGAATTGGAAACCAGTTCACTGGAACCTGTTTATAAATTATTTTTTGGCGACGGAACTGACTTTGCGTTTACCCGGGATAAAAGACTTATGAAATCACAACTGGAAGGGATAGAACCCGGAAGTTTTGATCACTATGAACGCTATGTGAAAGAGGGGTATGATTTTTTCAATATGGCGAAACTAGGGTTGCTGGGTCGAAATTTCTATCATATATTCCAGTTTCTCAATTTTAAAAACGTGGGGTTGCTGATCAGACTAAAGACCTGGATCAGGCACACCAATTACGTAAAACGGTTTTTCAAAGATCCGCATTTACAGATGGCTTTTACTTTTCAGAACATTTATGTCGGGCAGAATCCGTATAAACAACCCGCATTCTTTTCCATGCTACCGGGTGCCGAGATTGCTGAAGGGGCGTTATTCCCGAAGGGTGGAATGCACAGGGTAGTTGAAACACTTCTGTCAAAAGCCCTGGAACTAGGGGTTCAGTTTCACTATTCACACCCGGTATCCAAAATCATCCTATCAAACAATAAGGCTGAGGGCATTCAACTGGAAAATGGAACTACGATAAAAGCCGACCTGGTAATTGCCAATGCCGATTTACCGTATGTTTATAGCCGGTTATTGCCTGAGAGCAGGATGTCACGCAGGCTAAAGAAAAAGGAATACTCCTGCTCGGCCATTGTTTTTCATTGGGGCGTTGACAAAGTGTATCCTCAACTGAATCATCACAGCATTTTTCTGAACGAACCGTACCAGGAAGGGATGGAAAAGATTTTCAATGAGAAATCCTTATCTGTCAATCCAAGTTTTTATATTCATGCACCGGTTCGCACGGATAAAAGCGCAGCCCCCGAAAACCAGGATACACTTTCGGTAATTGTGCCGGTGGGACATCTAGATGAAAAAGCGAGCCAGGACTGGCAAGAGCTGAAACAAACTGCCCGCGACGGAGTGATACGACGTTTAAAAGAAGCCGGGTTGACCGACCTGGAAGAACATATTAAATTTGAAACTTGTTACCTCCCTAAAACCTGGGAAAGTTATTGCCATGTGACTAACGGTTCAGTTTTTGGAAGCCTGAGTCATACTATTTTTCAGATGGGATATTTCAGGCCTCACAACAGGCACAACAAGTATAAGAATTTGTATTTTGCAGGGGGAAGCACCCATCCGGGAAATGGAATACCCCTGGTACTTTTATCGGCAAAACTAACCAGTGAAAGGATTTTAAATAATTCAGAATTTAGAATGCATAATTCATAATGAAGACAATTCCGTTCGAAAGTATATTTTTAATGATAAGCCTGAAATATTAAATTTTGAATAAATAATGAGAACGCAAACAGAAACCAAAAACAGCATTTATTGGGATGTATTTCACTCAATAGATTTTGATAAAATCATTGATCATCCAAATATCCTGATTGCTGCCCATTTCTGGGAACCAGAACGGTATGAAGCTGCAAAAGCATGTTATAAGTTCATGCGTTCCATCGATGATTTGATTGATAATTACAAAGCCGAACACCAGACCATTGCACTCATCGAAAAGGGCGAGTTGGAAAAGGATGTGAACACCTGGATAAACACGATTCTACTGGCATCGCAACAGAATCAGGAGCCATCTGAACTGATACAGACTGTCCATACATTCGGCATTCCATCATGGCCTCTCGAGGCATTTGCAAGGGCAATGATTTACGACATATACCACGATGGATTCCCGACTCTGAAGGATTACCTGGAGTATGCCGGGGGAGCATCCGTAGCTCCCGCTTCTATCTTTGTGCACTTATGCGGATTAACCCGAGAAGATGGGAAATATACACCTCCGGCTTTTGACGTAAAACAAGCAGCGACACCCTGCGCCATTTTCAGCTACCTGGTGCATATTATCCGCGACTTTGTAAAGGACCACACCCATAACCTGAATTATTTTCCGAAAGACCTGATGAGCAAATATGGGCTGGATCGCAAGGAATTGTTGAATATGGCTACAGGAAGTACAATCACTCCGGGATTTCGGAATATGATACGGGAACTGTATGTGGTTGCTGATGAATACCATAAGAAGACACTGGAGATGATCCGGATCATACAGCCACAATTGGAGCCACGCAGCCAGCTGAGCCTGGAGATTATCTTTGATCTCTACCTTATGGTTTTTGAACGGATTGATATTGAAAAAGGTACATTTACAACTGGAGAATTAAATCCGACACCGGAAGAAATTAAGGAAAGAGTAAGAGAGGTAATAATCAGGTTTGAGTGTTAAGCCTGAACTAAACGGAAATGCCTCTTTCTATTTCAGAAATAGATTTTCGGAGGAATGTACGCCCATGTTTCAACAATTGCACAGTCCGTTCTGTTATTTATAGTACCAACTATCGGTTAGAACTGCATTTAAATATAGGAGGTATTAAAATGGAACAGACTAAATCATTTGTGATTACCATCAGCCGCCAGTTAGGCAGTGGAGGTGCCACCATTGGGAAACAACTGGCAAAAAGCCTGGATATCTTTTTTGCCGACCGTGAGATTATTGCCAAGGCAGCCAAACAGCTCTCAACACTGGAAGAAAATTTAGAATCACGGGAAGAGAAGAAGCTCTCTTTCTGGCATTCGTTCATGAACTCCACTCCTCAACCCAGGGGGGTCTATATGGCTCCGATCCCTCCGATCATTGAGTTTACGGATAATGAACTGTTTGATGTAGAATCGGAGATCATAAAACAGATTGCCGGCGAAGGCCCGGCAGTAATCATTGGACGGTGCGGGTTTGAGATACTGCGAAACCATCCGAATCATGTCAGCATCTTTATGCACGCCAACAATGAATTTCGGAACGACAGGATTCAAAAGTTGTATTCACTCACGGAGGAAAGTGCCGGGAAAATGATTGCAAAAAGTGATAAGCAAAGAGCCGCTTATTGCAAGTCTTTTACCGGAAAAGAATGGGCAGATGCCCGGAATTATGACCTTTCGGTAGATACCGGCAAATTGGGTATTGATAGAACGGTAGAGTTTATCCTGAATTACCTAAAACATATTCCTGTTCTTGACCTGAACTGAAAACAGGGCTCGGGCAATTAAAACAACAGGAGTTCCCGGAAGCTGACTGACAGATATTACCGGGGACAGACTGACAAAGCAGATGCCTGGCACCTTTTTTGTCCAGTGTTCATCCAGGTTATACAAACAGCATAGGACTTTGTCCCAAAACAAGGTACAGAGTAAGGTGCTTTTTGTGTATTTTTTTTATACAGAGACTTCCGGTGCAGACAGAACGGATGCACCGGACATTCCTTCTCCGCCAGCATGAACCGTAAACCATTGTTTATGGATAAAACAGTTCCGGATTAAAACAAAGAAAAATTAAAGCAATAGATATTCAGCTAACGTTTAAGGTTAGGGGGTTAATGAATTTACAACATAATAAAACAATCATGGAACAAAAAAGAACAAAAACAATCAACCAGATCATGCGTGGCTTGCACCGGGATGTTGGATTTTTTATCATTGGATTAATCTTTATTTTTACTTTAAGTGGAATAGTCTTCATCTATCGGGATCAGGACTTTTTAAAACAGGAAACCCGGATTGAGAAAACGGTATCGCCCAATATAAAACCCTCAGACCTTGGTGCAGCACTCAAAATTAAAGACTTAAAGATTACAAGAACAGCAGGAGAAACCCTATATTTTAAAAACGGATCGTATAACACTGCAACCGGAGCAGCCAGTTACAGCAGCCAGGAATTACCTTTTTTACTCAAGAAATTCAGCGACATTCACAAGTCTAACTCACAAAACCCGGTTCATTGGATCACCACTATTTTCGGGGTACTGCTTCTATTCTTAGCCATATCATCCATGTGGATGTTTAAAAAGGGAACCAAATTATTTCGCAGGGGTATTATCATTGCTGGGGCAGGGATATTATTTACCATGCTTTTATTTTTCTTATAGACTCGATTCAATGCCGGTAAGTAAAGGCAAATAAAAAAAAATAAAAAAAACGCAGGTTTACATTCCATTATTTTTCGGAAGATATACAATCCACGTTTCCATGTTTCTTTGTATATTTGCAGCCCCTTTAGGGAAATTAGTTGATTGGTTCAATAGTTCATAGTTTCATGGGTGAAATGAGGGAATAATCAATTCCCTGGAGTACTTGACTACCGTTTAGTCTGAACCTTCCAATTCAACCAATACCAAATTACCCTTTAGATATTTAGCCAAAACCGAATCAAGCAATTCACCAATCAACGAATTCACGAAAATCGAATTAACCACCAACAAAATTACCAACAATGGCCGACGATAAAAAAGTTATTTTCTCAATGGTAGGAGTCAGCAAGGCTTTTTCACCACAAAAAAAAGTATTAAACAACGTGTACCTTTCCTTTTTCTACGGGGCTAAGATTGGAATTATCGGGTTGAATGGTTCAGGTAAATCCACACTGTTGAAAATCATTGCCGGAGTAGAAAAGACATTCGATGGAGAAGTAGTGTTCTCACCCGGTTATTCAGTAGGATACCTGGAACAGGAACCACATCTCGATCCGGCTAAAACGGTAAAAGAAATTGTACAGGAAGGCGTTCAGGAAATAGTAGACATGCTGGCTGAATACGAACATATCAATGATCAATTTGCTGAACCGGATGCTGATTTCGACAAACTGATAGCCCGCCAGGGTGAATTGCAGGAGTTGCTGGATCATGCCGATGCCTGGAACCTGGATAACAAGCTCGAAAGGGCTATGGATGCCTTGCGCTGCCCTGCAGAGGAGGCCCTGGTATCCGTACTCTCCGGAGGGGAACGTCGCCGTGTGGCATTGTGCCGCCTGTTACTTCGTCAACCGGATATTCTGTTGCTGGATGAACCTACCAACCACCTCGACGCTGAATCGGTGGAATGGCTGGAACATTACCTCCAACAATATGCAGGTACCGTTATTGCCATAACCCATGACCGGTATTTTCTGGATAATGTATCCGGCTGGATCCTGGAGCTTGATCGTGGTGAAGGTATTCCCTGGAAAGGAAACTACACCTCGTGGTTAGAGCAGAAAACCACCCGTATGGCCGGAGAAGAGAAGCAAGCCAGTAAGAGGCGCAAGACACTGGAACGTGAGCTTGAATGGGTGCGTATGGCTCCAAAGGCACGGCATGCAAAAGGGAAAGCACGTCTGGAAGCATATGACAAGTTAATTAATGAAGACCAGAAAGAAAAGGAAGATAAACTGGAGATATTCATCCCCAACGGCCCTCGCCTGGGAAATAAGGTAGTGGAAGCTATTGGTGTCTCGAAAGCATTTGGAGAGAAGCTGCTGTTTGAGAACCTAAACTTTATGCTTCCACCCAATGGGATTGTGGGAATTATAGGACCCAATGGTGCCGGGAAGACCACCTTGTTCCGGTTGATGATGGAACTGGAGAAAGCTGACAAGGGGACGTTTGAAGTCGGAGACACCGTAAAGATCGGGTATGTGGATCAAAACCATGCCGACATCAATCCAGAGAAGACAGTTTATCAGGTTATTTCAGGCGGAACCGAGTTTATACGGGTGGGTGGAAAAGAAATAAATGCACGCGCCTACCTGTCGCGATTCAACTTTACGGGAGGTGATCAGGAAAAGCTTTGCGGTATACTTTCAGGTGGGGAACGCAACCGGTTACATTTGGCGATTACCCTTAAATCAGAGGCTAATGTTCTATTACTGGATGAACCTACCAACGATATTGACGTGAATACCCTTCGTGCATTGGAGGAAGGACTTGAAAACTTTGCGGGATGTGCCGTTGTTATATCCCATGACCGTTGGTTCCTGGACAGAATTTGTACGCACATTATAGCCTTTGAAGGTAATTCGGAGATCTTTGTGTTCGAAGGTTCATACTCGGAGTATGAAGAAAACAAACATTTGCGTCTGGGCGATGAAGGACCAAAACGAATTCGATTCAAAAAACTGATCGTATAAAAAGATCCTTTAGATTCTCTGCATTCTAATATGATCCAAAAATAAAAAGCATGCGCTATCCCGGTTAAAACAGGATAGCGCATGTTTGGTTTAAAAGGAATGACCTGATGTTAAATTACATTCCATCTTCGATATTCCATACGAAGGCTCGAATACCCATTCTATCGGAGGTAGCATCCAAAGCCCGTAAATCGGTAAGCACCGGCTTTACTTTTTCGTCCTCTACCACGGTAATAATAGCTGTATTCAATGCAGGCCAGGCATGTGTTCCATAATGAGGATCGCCTGTCAGGCTTCCACGACCAATAACCGATTCCCATCCACTATAGCCCCGTATATGATTGATTGACAAAATAGCCAGCACCTGATCGTAATAGGCTTGATCGAATGATATAAATATTGATTTCATCTTGATTATTTATTAGTTTTTGCCTGTAATTCGTTCATTTCCTTTTCACGTGCAATACGTTTCAACTTTTTGTGTTGACGTTTAACACCACTGGCAGCAAAGAGAGTATACATAGTCGGAACCACAATTAAAGTCAGAATGGTTGAAACAGACAACCCGCCAATTACTGTTACAGCCATAGGTTTCCACATTTCAGAACCTTGCCCGCGACTTACCGCTAATGGCAACATACCCAGAATAGCAGTCAGACTGGTCATCAATACAGGACGTAAACGCGATTCGCCACCGGTTACCACTGCACGGATAATTCCCATTCCACGTTCGCGGTTCAGATTAATATAATCCACCATAACGATACCGTTCTTTACTACAATCCCCACCAGCATAATCACACCAACGAAAGTCATTACATTAAACGTAGTTCCCGAAAGCCACAAGGCCAATACGACCCCTGAGATTCCAAACGGAACTGAGAACATGATAATAAAAGGATAGGTTACTGATTCGAACTGGGAAGCCATCACTACAAACACAAGCAGAATAATGATCAGGAACAAAGTTCCCAAATCACTGAACGATTCTTGTTGATCTTTAAATGAACCTGCAATTTTAGTTGTAACCTCTGAAGGGATATCTATCTGGGCAAGTTGTTCATTTATATCTTTCACAGCTTTATCAAGCGTTGTCCCCGAAACAGTAGAAGAAACAGTAATGATTCGCTGGCGGTTTTTGCGTTCAATGGTAGGCGGAGTAAAACGTTCTACCACCTTGCCCAAATCTTTCAGTCTGACAGCCTTACCCTGAGCATTGTAAATCATGATATTTTCAATAGCTTCAATGGATTGCCGGTATTCAGGTGCGTATGCGACCACAATAGAATACTCTTCCCCATCTTCCCGAAAAAGAGAAGAAGTAATACCGTTAATACGGTTATTTAAATAATTGGAAGCAGTACTGATATTTAATCCGTTTAGTGCCAGTTTCTCTCTATCAAAATCAACCTGGTATTCAGGAGTATATTCTTCACGGCTAATAGTTGTATTTACCATTCCTACTACCTTAGATACACGTTTTGATACTTCTTTGGCAACTTTATCCGTCTGATCAAAATCATACCCATAAATTTCTACATCCAGCGTGGACTGTCCACCCATCATGCTCATACCACCACCCGCGGTTACAGTCGATTTACGTATCTCCGGTAAAAGCTTCATATCTTTACGAATGCTATCCGTAATAGCAAAAGCTGATCGTTTACGATCCTTCAGATTCACCAACCTGACGGAAAATGTTCCAACATTACTTGAATTTTTACTAAAAAGTGATCCGAATATATTTTTACTGCTGGCCTGGCCTACACTAAAGTTAATCATATCAATCTCAGGATATTTCTTTTCCCATTGTGTGTATAGGTTTTGACAAACAGCTTTTGTTATTTCCATCCTTGTCCCGACAGGCATTTCAATCGTAGCAGAAATCACACCACTATCCTGGGCCGGGAAATTTTCAGTACCCACCCAACCTACTGCCAGTGGGATAATACTGATAAAGAAGAACACTGAAGCGGAGGCCAATATTGTTTTTTTATGACGAACTGCCCAATTCACCAACTTAGCATATTTCTCATCTAACTTATCCAGAAAGCGTTCAATGGGTCCATAAACCAAATTAAATCCTTTGCTGCGTTTTGGATCCATACGTAATAACTGAGAAGCAAGCATTGGAGTCAGGGTCAATGCACAAACCATCGAAACGGTAATAATAATAGTTACCATCCATCCAAGTTGTGAAAACATAACACCTGCCATTCCCGAAACCATGGTTAGGGGTAAGAATACAGCAATAATAGTAAGCGTAGAAGCAACTATTGAAAGTCCAACCTCATTAGTACCGTTCACAGCAGCAGTCTTTGGCCTACTGCCACGTTCAATATGAGTAGTTATATTTTCCAGTACCACAATGGCATCATCCACTACTAAGCCTATGGCAAGCGACAATGAACTAAGTGAAATAATGTTCAGGGTACCACCCGTAAGAGCCAGGTATATAAAAGCCGCTATTAACGATATTGGAATTGTCAGGATAATAATTACCGTTGCACGCCAGCGACCCAGGAAGAACAACACCACAATCATTACAAATATGAGTGCATAAATTACCGTTTCAGCTAAACTATAAATTGTGCGAATAATATTATCTGATGTATCGCCGATAACACTAAGTTTCACATCCGAAGGAAGACTCTTCTTTATCTGAGGCAACATCTTCAGTACTTCTTTGGCGATCTGAACCGTATTGGCTCCTGATTGTTTTTGGACAATGATAGCCGCACCCTGGACACCATTGGTATAACTTTCCTGCATGCGTTCTTCATGTTTGTCACTGATCACAGCCACATCCGAAAGCTTCACTGTTTTACCATTAAAATTGCCTACGACAATATTATTCATTTCCGACGGATCTTTAAACTCACCCTGAACCCGCAAGGCATAGGTATCACTACCCACATCCATCGACCCGGCAGGAGTATTCACGTTCTCCATACGAATAAACTGGGATAGGGCTTCGATAGTCAAGTGATATGCTTCCATTTTGACAGGATCTACATAAACCTGGATTTCACGCTGTGGAGCACCACTAATTGAGACTGATCCTACTCCATTAATACGAGCCAATGGATTTGAGACTTTGGTATCCAATATTTTGTAAAGTGCGGGTAAGCTCTGATTTGCAGTAGCTGAAAGCATAATAACAGGAATCATATCCGTACTAAGCTTGAAGATAATTGGATTTCCTGCACCGGCTGGCATGTATGACTTTACCAGATCGAGCTTATTCCGGATATCATTCGTCACGACATTCAGATCCAATCCATATTCAAATTCCATCGTTATGATGGAACGGTTTTCTTTAGAAGTAGAACTTATATTTTTCAGGTTTGAAACTGCATTCAAAGAACTCTCAAGCGGGCGCGTTACATTTGTTTCAACATCGGAGGCACTAGCACCATCATATGTCGTCATGACCATGATCGTGTTAGTCTCTATTTTGGGCAACAAATCAATCGGTAATTTATTGTAAGAGAATAGACCCAGAATGACCACTGCGATAAAAATTATCGAAGTCATTACTGGCTTTCTCACCGAACTTTCGTATAAACTCATATCAACTTATTTACAATTTATTTATTTACAATTTACTATTTGTGCTAACCACAATTACAGAATTAACTTAATCAACTCAAATAATTCAATTACCTTACTTCACTAATTTAGCACTGGCTCCATCCACTAATTTTGACTGACCTGCAACAACAACCTGATCACCTGCCGAGATTCCGGATATAATTTCATAGTCACTGTCGACACGACGGCCAATTTCTATCGGTTTATATTTCACCTTCCCGTTGTTATAAACATAAACGTAACGTGCTCCTGAACCTGACTGTTTAATGACAGATTGATCAGGCACTAGGATACGTTTCACTTTTCCGAATTCAAGTGTAACCCGGGCAAACATTCCTGGGCGAATCTTATTATTATTGTTATTCAATCGAATCTCCACCGGGAAGGTGCGTGATGATTCATCAATAGTCGGATAAATAAGACTCACTTTCCCCTGAAATTTAGTTCCCTGGAAAATATCGAACTTCACATCAATAGACATCCCCAATTTCACTTGTGAATAATTTGATTCGGACACATTGATCAATATCTTGACAGGGTTTATGCTCATAACTACAAGAACCGGTTTTTGGCCTGAATACATATCTCCGTTATAATAATTACGTTCAGTAACCACCCCGCCTATAGGGCTTAACAAGAAAGTGTTTTCAGACATATTTTTCAAATTTGTATGAGCAATGTCCAGTTGAAGTTTTGCATTATCCAGTTCCTGTTGCGAGGCACCCCCGACGTTGAACAATTCCTGCGTACGTTTATAACTACGCTTTACATTTTCAATTTGGGATTCAAGGTTTGAAAGATTAGCCACATCCATTTGTACCAACTTTTGACCTTTTGAAACATGTTGACCAACTTCAACCATGATATGACGGATACGTCCTGGAGCCGATGGAGCAATGCTGTTCTTATCCTGTGGTTCAACAGTTGCAGTGATTTCATTACTTTGTTCAACAATCTTCTCAATTGCTTCCTGAATTCGTACATTGGGGACTTCAGCTGCAATAGCTTCTTTATTTGCATTTTTCTTGCAAGAGCTCAATCCTAAAGCAAATGCACAAACTATAATACCTATTAGTTTAATCCTTTTCATTTGTATAAATTTAGTTTATATAGTGATTGATTTTATTATTTTTATTTTACTATTGATTCGTTTCCAAATAATTTATCTAAATCCGATTTTGCAGATAAATAGTCATAAATCGACTGGTTATACGATAAGCCTGCCTGAATATATGCTAACTCTGAATTTGTAATATCCAGGAATGTTCCGGCCCCCACATCATACCGGGTTTTAGAAATTGTCATTGCCTTTTCAGCCTGACTCATCGCTTTCTTATCTGATTCGATCTTGGCAATGGCTTTTTTGATATTGTCCAGCGATGTAATCATTTGCAATTCAACACTCTTCTTTAAATTTTCGCGTTGATCTTTTAATTCTTCCTGCTGAATCTTAATTTGTTGATATTTATAATGTCTGGTACCTCCCTGAAAAATAGGTATAGACAACGAAACGCCCAGCATACTTGCCGGGAAAGTTGTATAATCAGAGAGTTTGTCGGCATCGTTTCCCATAGAATTGTAGGAATAATTCAGACTGGCCCCAAGAGTAGGATACCATGAAGTTTTCTGAATCTGAAGCGTTTGGTCTAACTGTTTTGATTTAATATCAAATTGTTTCAATTCTGTATTTGACTTTAATGCAACAGTATCCAGATTCAGTACATCTCCATACATGATTTGTTCAAAATCTGATAGTTTGCCTTCTACCTTTATTTCAGAAAACATGTTCAGGCCCATCAACATCTTTAATTGTTGCTTGCTCAGGTTAACCGCACTTTGAGCTGATACTATGTTTGACTGGGCATTACGCGACTGTACATCAGCCCGAATCCATTCATATTCAGAGACTACTCCTTGCTTGTATTTATCTGATATCACCCGGGTATTTTCGGCTGTATTGTGATAACTCTTTACAAAAACATCATACGAGTCTTGCATCAAGAGTAAGGTATAATACGCTTTGGTTACCTGATTCACAAGGGCTATTCTGGAGGAACGTGCAGATTCCAACACAAACTGCGCCTCGAATTCATTCATTTTTAACGTAGCCCATAATGTAGGGGCTATAATCGGTAAAGTTGCCGAAACTCCTGCTGAGAAGTTATTATCGACACCAAACTCTAAGACAGTAGGACTTCCGTTAAATGATATAACCGATTTCTGGTTTTTTAGGTTCCTGGAATATGTCCCCGATCCATTTATTGTTGGGAACAAACCTGCAAGCCGTTCTTTCTTGCTATAATCCACCCTCCTAATCTCTTTATTAGCTATTTTAATGGTAGGACTTTTGCTCAAGGCTATTTCCAATGCTTTTGGAAGTGATACCGTTAATGTATCCTGTGCATGTATCCAGATTAAAGGAAACATACAGATCATGGTTATTACCATTACCTTCTTTGTAATATTTTTTTTCACAATCTTATTCCTAATTAATGAGTAAATGTTAATTAATTTGAGAGTATTATTTAAAACAGATTTCTGTTAATCCAATTTTATACAAAAGTACCCTGTTTAGCCTGTTTGGGCAATGAAATATCGATGAAATCAACTTTTTATACGATGAACAAAAGAAATCTCGTCTTAAAAAGCTCACCAATACGGTAGAATACCCAACCTCAATTTACAGGAGAATAACAGAATGCTCCTGTTGTAAGTTTTTGAATTGTCTTATTCCGTAATGTATTGTTTCTTGATATATTGTAATCCCTTTTCATTGGCAATTAAATGGATCATCAAGTCAATAAAGAATTCTACTAATCGTTTTTTTGTGTACTTTTTGGGAGATTGTTGCATCAACTCAAAATTGTTTTTAATTTGAATGGAATGAAACAGCGATATTAATTCAACATCTAAATCCTCGCGATAAAAACCTTCTGTAATACCTTGTATTAAAATTTTTTCAAAACCTTCTCTAATTTCGCTTCTCCTAAGTATCTCGTGTTTTTCGAATACCTTTGGATAGTATTTTCTCAAATCGTAACACAGACATAACGATTCTGATTCCATGGTCTTCTTTATTTCCCGGATGATAAGAATTAATGAGTCTATTGCATTTTTATTTTTGAAAAGCTTCTCGAATTTCTCGTAATTTTTCTTATTGATATACATCAAAACTTCATCCACCAGATCTTTTTTTTGTGGAAAATGTATGTAAAAGGTTTTTTTGGAAATATGTAATTCTTTGCAAATGTTCTCTATGGATACACTCCGGATTCCAAATTGTTCAAATAAACGACTTGAAACAAGTATTATATTTTCTTGTAGTATGTCCATGGAATTATACTAATATCGCTGCAAAATTATAAAATAAATCTGTCATTAGACACATAAACGAAACACTTTTCCAGAAGCAAACAGATTTATCAAATTATTATCCTAATATATAGTGCTTTAACACTTTGCATAAGGAAACTATGTACAATTAATAGTTTCCAGGTTTCCAATTGCCCATAAAAAAACCCTGAATGAGATCATCCAGGGTTTTTATACTATTTATTTTCGAATCTTATTTATCAGACTCATTTTATTCTCATAATCTTTTTTAGCTTGTGATTTTGATCCATAACCATAACCATAGCCATAACCAGAGCTTTCACTGGTTCCGTTTAAAACCACGGCCATACCATTGAGACGGTTATGTTCATAGATTTCGTTGATCAGGCTAGTGGCTTCCCGAGGTGTATAATTTTGACGGGCTACATAGATACAATTATCAACCAACCTGTTTAGTAAATAAGTATCCGAAACCAATCCAATAGGTGCTGAATCGACAATGATATAATCATATACTCCTTTCAACTGTTCAAACAGATCGTCCAGGCGTTGATTCATAAGTAATTCTGCAGGATTGGGCGGTACAGGACCTGCGGGGATTACATCTAGATAAGGATGTAGATTTGAAGGTGTGATAATATCGTTCATGGTATAACTTTCATCGGAGATATACATCGTAATGCCCCGTTCTTTGGATAAATGCAGGTAATCGCCAAGCATTGGGCTACGTATATCCAAACCAACTAAAACTACCTTCTTTTTCATCAAAGCTAACGACATGGCAATGTTTATCGATGTAAACGATTTACCTTCCCCGCTAATACTGGAAGTGATTAATATCACCGGTTTTTCTTTTCCAGCCAGCATAAATTGCAAATTAGTCCGGATAATTCGGAACATCTCTACAATTGGAGTTGTTTTCCCTTCGCGTACAACAACAACATCTGGTTCTTTTTTAATTCCGATAGAACCCAGATAAGGCACTTTAACTAGTCGCTTCAATTCTTTACTATCTAAAATTTTATTGTTGAGCATATCTGCCACATAAATGTAAAGCAATGGCAGTATTAACCCAAACATCAGCGCCACGAGGTAAATCATCATTCTCTTGGGAGATACGGGAACCAGTGTGGTATACGAAGCATTGATTGTTTTTGCGGACGGGATGGTACTGGCCAGGCTGAGTTCATTCTCTTCCCTCTTCTGCAACAAGAACAGATACAATTTCGATTTAATTTCCTTCTGGCGGATAATTTCAGTCAATTCCCTTTCCTGGGTTGGTACACCGTTTATCCTGGATGTAAATTGACTGGACTTTCCTAAAACATCTCTTTTTGCAATCTTCAATCCATCTTTAATACTTACAATACTTACAATAATACTTGTCCTCAACTCTTTTAATTGCTGCTCCATTTGAACTAGAACCGGATTTTTTTCGTTGGTCGTACGTAAGATTTTCATACGTTCCAATAAGGCCTTGTTATATTCCTGCATTAACAGAAGTAGGGATTTATCTTCAATTCCTAAGTTTGCAGGTACTAAATCGTAACGATGTTTATTATCTTTTACATATGCTTCAATATAACTCACCAGATTTACCTGAGTTTCCAGTTCGGATAATTTGGTGTCATATTCACTGGCCGATTTTAAAAATATATCGGCATCGGTAGTAATATCGGTCAGCTTATTTTTTTTCTTATATTTTTCAACATCCATTTCCACATCTGATAATTCAGAACCAATCAGCTTAATACGTTCCTGAATAAAGGCAGCTGTGCTTGTGGCAATCAAATTCTTATCAATTACCGCATCTTGATTATACATTTCTATCAGTTTATCCAATACCACTTCCGATTTTCTGGGACAAGCCGATACTGTGGATACATTAATAGCATTGGCTTTCTTATTGACAGCACTTACTTTTATGGAACTACAATAAGCATCAATCAGGTTGCGGGTTGAATAGGAAACAATTCTAAAAGTTTCTTTCTTTTTGATTGGAAGGATTTGCTGGAGTCTAAAGACACCAACAGGAGTTTTTATTTCATCTCTAAGGTCAGCCAGCTGATATTGTTCCGATATTCTCCCATATTTGAAATCAACCTGATATCCCTTGTCATGCCTAGCCAATTTAAATGAAGCCACTTGTTTCATGGTATCATTGAACATGAGCGGAGTAAATAATTTTACAGGAGTTAACGGATAGATTTCCTCGTATCGTAATCCTTGTTTTTCAAAATACTCCGTTTCAATGGCTAACGATTTTATGACATGTGTCATTAACGAACGCGATGACAAAACCTGAATCTCATCCTCTACTTCCTTTGAATTTCCTGACATGCCGCCTAATCCATCAAGCATAGACATATCAATCAGCCCACTGGTCGATTTATCTTTTCTGATTAATATGGTGGACTGAACTGTATACTGGTCATTTGTAACCTTCAAATAGAAATAGGCGATGACCAGACAAACTACAGCTGAGATTAAAAACCAATACCATTTTTGAAGATATTTGATTATAATTTCTCTAATATTAATAGTTTCAATATTCGACGACTTTAAGTTAGGTGTATTATTTTCCATGCTTTTAAAATGCAGTGTTTTTTACTAAAAAGTTGAATTGGATTGATTTGCTTTTATGGTCTTGTGATCGAATAAATCACAGCTACGACAGTCGCTAGGGTTGACAAAGACGACAAATAGAGTGAAGTGTTTTGTGAGGCTACTGATTTAACCGAGTTGGGCTCTACGTAGATTACATCATTCTGCTGCAGGTAATAATACGGAGATCTAAAGACTTCATCAGTATTTAAATTTAACCTGACAAATTCTAATTTTCCATTATTTTCTCTCGTAATAAGTACATTATTGCGTTTCCCATAGATAGTCATATCTCCCGCCAATCCCAAGGCATCCAGCACCGTGACACGCTCATTACTGATAGAATATTGGCCGGGACGTAATACCTCCCCCAATACAGTCACCTTATAATTCAAAAACTGAAGGGTCACAATGGCGTTTTTCAAGTAGGGTGCAAGTTGATCGTTGATAAATTTAATTGCCTCCGATTTCGATAATCCTAACAATTTGAGGGTTCCAATAACCGGGAAATTGATATTTCCGTTTATGTCCACCAAATACGACTGTAGGGTTGGGGCTGAATATAGTTGATCGGTACCTGGAGTGGCATACGAAACCAATGGGAGGTTAAACGGAGCGACTGCCAAAGGATCTAGACCGGTAACTGTGATAGAAAGCATATCTCCGGCACAAATCCGAGCTTCATGTATTTTTTTAAATTTCTTATTGATTGAGTCTGCCGAATTGGAATTTAGCCCGTTGAAATAGGCAACATCTTTCTGAGTCGCGCAACCGGTTAACATAAGAACAATAACGACAAAAGGAAAAAAATAGATTTTCTTCATGTAAAATGTTATTTTAACAATATTGTGAACTGAAATATTTTATGTGAATAAATAGACAATCAATTACTTAATTTTATTAACCTATGATTTCTTACAAAAATAAGGTACAAAAGTACCTAAATCCAATACAATATACAAACTCAAAAAGCGAAATTACAGGATTTTTTTTAATAATTATTGTAAACCATTGTCAAGCTATTACCCAGTCATTTCATTTATGAAGCTTAATAGCCTTATCTCGTGTGACTAGGTTCAATGAATATTAATAATGCTTATTGAAATGAAATTTTAAAAACAATTCTAACAATGAACGTAAGAAAACTAATAATAGTATATTATCCCCATAGAAGAGAAAAAAAATATGAGTTCAGTTATAGATAATGTAATTCAGAGCAGCTCAAAAACAGAATAAGTATTAAACACAACCGATTGAATTTCGAGTACAACGTTGGAAAAGCGAATTCGTATATTGGGAGGAAAGCTCATTCTTCAGGGTTCGTAAACCGGAACATCAATGCAATTAACTTTTTAATCCCCTGTACTAAAGTTTGTAGATTGAATTATGGATGGATTAAAATTCGGGAACAGACATTACCACGCGGCTAATCAACTCCATCCCGGGAATGGAATCGCAGTGAATACTCTCCATTGATGGAAGGTCGGATGGGTTTTCCAAATGGAAACAACGTTATGTTTTTGTTGTATTTCGGATGGTATCGTAGACATCCTACGTTAACCTTTTTTTCTAGTTGCATTTTATGCATTTCCAAACCATATATTCAAAAGGTAATAATTTTAACCAACCCTTCAGAATTGAAGGTAAAAAGTAAGGAATTGCAGCACTTTTTCAACACAGAATCCATATAATTCAGTCTTCATTTGCTCTAGCCAAAGTGTGGGTTAATTGAGTGTTCATTGAGGGTCTGGATGTGTAATAATCAATAAACAAACTATTTGAGATATCTTTAGAGGATGAATGTATAGCGTTTTAAATCAAGACCTATTTCAACGAGATGAATTACAAAAAAAATGTAGCAAAGTCAGGAATGATTAGGATTCAAGGTAAGCATAGACTTCAACGTCACCCAGCATCTGATAATGGCAGAAAACAGAGTAAAGGACGACCTAAATCATTAAAATGGATAAAAAGAATCATTAAATGATTCCACCTTCGTTACAAGAAGCACAAGCGGGGAGCCTCTTGTAAAAAAAAATGTTGGTCTAAAATGGACTTAGACTAACTAAAAAAGAATAAAAGGATAAATGATATACTCGAAATTTGATCATGGATGGACATACCAATTGATTTGCGAATTTTGACAAAAAGGTTAAGAAAGTCAATTTATCCTATACTAGTTCAAACCAACGGTAATTTATGAAAAACGAATAAAGTATTAAGAAACAGAAAATAACAAAGTAGTTCAGACCGTAAATTTTACGAAATAAATGCTTTTATTCACATACAAACACCATCTTATATATCAGTTAGTTAATAATACATTGTACATTTTTGTGTTTTTTTTAAATAATTATTTTGAAATTATTTTGTAAATTAAAATTAATACTGTATGTTTATTGCACAATTATGAATCATATTTTTACAAACAATTCTAATACTTAATGTCATGACGAAAACGATAACATTCAACGAACTTCGAAGAGTAAAGGATGCGCTTCCAAGTGGGAGTATGACCAAGATCGCGGAAGAACTTGGTCTGGAAAAAGAAACAGTGCGTAACTATTTTGGTGGACATGACTATAAAGACGGTAAAAGTTGTGGAGTTCATATCGAACCGGGACCTGATGGAGGATTAGTCATGTTAGATGATACTAAAATTTTAGAAATTGCTCATCGCATTTTAGAAGAACAAGCATAATTGTAAATATATATATTGTGAAAGCAGTGGCACTAAAAATCTCACTGCTTTTTTTTATTCGGGATAATCTTTAAAATTATGGTCGAATTTATTACCTTTACTAAAATTTAAAAAAAAGACATATTCATGGACAAATCGACTGATTGCCTCTATTGCCAACGAAACGAATTACAAAAAAGTATCATGATTGAAATTTGTAATTTAAAAACCTCGACCCTATTTTTATTTAAAGAACAAAGTTACCCCGGACGATGTGTAGTTGCCTACAAAGATCATGTAAAAGAACTATTCGAACTTTCAGAGACCGACCGCAACGCATTTATCGAGGATGTATGCAGGGTGGCAGCAGCTATGCAAAAGGCTTTTTCACCTGCAAAAATCAATTACGGGGCCTATTCCGACAAATTGCCGCATTTACATTTTCATTTAGTTCCAAAATATGAAGGCGGGTTGAGTTTCGGTGGTACGTTTGAGATGAATCCACAAAAAACCTATCTTTCGGAAGCCGAATATGTAGAAATGAAAACTAAAATCGTGAATGCACTTTAATTAAATGACCAGAAAAATCTATTTCAACCGGAAATTATCCTGCTATAACCAATGAATTTACCTGAAAATTTTGTGATACGTACAACTACCCTGTTAGGAGATGAATTCCATGATTTGGAAAAGGCACTCAATGGGATCGCACCAACAAGTATCCGGGTAAATAACAAGATGGATTATGTACCTTCGGACGAAGGGGTTGCCTGGTGCGGGAGTGGATATTATTTAAAAGAACGCCCGCTCTTTACAGCCGATCCGCTTTTTCATGCCGGAGTATATTATGTTCAGGAAGCCAGTTCCATGTTTCTGATTCAGGCTGTAAAACAACACTTTTCCGATGCCCGGACTGTATTGGATCTGTGTGCTGCTCCCGGCGGGAAATCGACCCTGCTGTCACAGGCGTTACCTGAAAACAGTTTATTGGTGAGTAATGAAATCATTCGTTCAAGGGCCTATATACTGGCTGAAAACCTCATAAAATGGGGGAATCCGAATGTGATAGTATGCAACAATGAACCAAAAGACTTCCAGGCATTACCCGGTTTTTTTGATGCTATAGTAATCGATGCTCCGTGTTCGGGAGAAGGCATGTTTCGGAAGGATGCAGGAGCTATCCAGGAATGGTCGGAATACAATGTAACTTTATGTGCTGCCCGGCAACGGGAAATACTCACGTCTGTGTGGGACACCTTAAAAACCGATGGCATCGTGGTGTACAGCACCTGTACCTTTAACCGAGAGGAAAATGAAGAGAATGTGCGATGGATTTGTGAAAAACTAGGAGCTGAAGTGTTGAGTATGGATTTAAACGAGAACCCTGATATCACGGTGACAGATTATGGATACCGGTTCTATCCGCATAAAACGAAAGGCGAAGGTTTTTTTCTGAGTGTATTAAGAAAAGTTGCTACCACACAGGGTACTCAGAAAAATAAAAGGGACGAGAAAAAAAATGTAAAGGTTGTAACAAAAAGCAATGATTTTACGTTTTCCTTAAAGGATTCATCACGATGGTTTATTATCCCGGAAGATAATTTAATAAAAGCATACAACAGGGATCGAATGAATGATTTCTTATTTCTCAAAAAGCAATTGAGATGCATGCATTCAGGGCTTTTTCTGGGAGAGACAAAAGGGAAAGACCTGATCCCGTCGGCAAGCATCGCGTTATCGAAAGCATTGGACAAAGAAAGTATCGAAACTATTGAGGTGGATTACAGAACAGCAATCTCCTTTTTAAGAAAGGACGCTATCACCTTACTTAATTCCTCCCGGGGCTATATACTGATTAGTTATCAAGGACAGCCACTAGGTTGGGTCAAGAATTTAGGAAACAGAACCAATAATTTATATCAGCAGGAATGGCGCATCCGGATGAAGATATAAAATACGAAGAGGATGATAAGATGAAATAACGAGTGTTGAAATGAATAAAATTTAATATTTAATATGGATTTTCTTTTTTTGGGATCTGGGACATCTACAGGAGTGCCTCAAATTGGATGCAAATGTAAAACCTGCCTGTCTACCGACAGTAAAGATGAACGTTTACGAGCTTCTGTCCTGATGACCGAAGGGGAGACCAAAATATTAATTGATTGCGGACCAGATTTACGGCAGCAATTGCTTCGAAATAATATAGAATCACTAACAGCCATTTTACTAACACATGAGCATTATGACCATGTGGGTGGGTTGGATGATGTGAGGCCATTAGGTGAAACAGAGTTGTATGGAGAGAAAAGAGTTTTAGCAGTTATACGCCGCAATATGCCATATTGCTTTATGGATGTTAAGTATCCGGGGATACCATTAATTCAACTACATGAGATAACAGAAACTGATTTTTTCATTGGCGGTCTTAAAGTACAACCCATCAGGGTGATGCATGCAAAACTTCCAATTTTAGGATTCCGGGTTGGGAAAGCGGCCTATTTAACTG
>Ga0302210_10000285_pt1 | contig 23691 bp, 21 predicted proteins | sample II_Fen_E3_2_FD_198793 | JGI IMG/M metagenome (GOLD analysis project Ga0302210, IMG submission 198793) | Peat permafrost microbial communities from Stordalen Mire near Abisko, Sweden - II_Fen_E3_2 | ecosystem: Environmental > Terrestrial > Soil > Wetlands > Permafrost | place: Sweden: Abisko... | reverse complement strand
TATTGCGAGTTTGACATTTAAGATTCATTCTGTTTTTCATAGTTTGAATACAGAAAAAATGCAGGATTTAAGGGGATAAGTTATGTTGGCAATAGGATTATTTGTAGTTACGCTTTTGAGCGGTGTTCTGGGCGGGCTGTTTAGCAGACACAAATTTGCTGATTTCTTGCAGGCAGCGGGTTCTTTTGTTTCATTGCTGCTCGCCGGCTGGATTGTAAAATTTGTCATTTTTGATGGGAACATACTTATCTATTCAGATCATTTGATTTATATTGATGCCCTTGGTGCTTTTAATATTATGTTGATCGCTATGGTCGGGTTTGCGGCAGCTGTTTATTCGGTTGGTTATATGCGTTATGAAGTGGCCGAAGGGTTCATAACAAGAGTGCAGTTGGGCAGATATTATTTCTTTTTTCACTGCTTTATTTTATCGATGATGTGGGTTAGCTCGGTTGATAATTTGGGGATGTTATGGGTTGGCATAGAGCTTACCACATTGATTTCAGCATTATTGGTATCCTTTTATGGAACGCAACATGCGCTGGAGGCAGCTTGGAAATACCTTATTATGGGAGTCGTTGGGATTGGTTTTGCTCTATTGGGTATTGTATTTCTCTATATGTCAGGGCTCAATACCATGAATCCGGCATCGGCACTGCAATGGTCTTCACTTATGGTGGTGGCGGATCAACTGAATCCACAATGGGTTGAAATTGGGTTTATTTTTATTTTGATTGGTTTTGGTACCAAGGCAGGGTTGGCACCTATGCATTTTTGGCTGCCGGATGCACATAGTCAGGCTCCTGCACCAGTTAGTGCTGTTTTATCTGGAGTGCTTTTAAATACGGCTCTTTATGGTATTTTTCGTATTTTTGCGATTGCCAATATTACGTTAAATGGACAGGCCGCCAAATATTTGATTGGGTTTGGACTGTTTTCGATTGCGGTGACAGTACCTTTTATTATGGTGCAGAAGGATTTAAAGCGTATGCTGGCATTTTCAAGTGTCGAGCATATGGGGATTATTACATTAGCGGTTGGTTTTGGCGGACCACTGGGGTTATATGGAGCATTTTTGCATATGTTTAACCATTCCATGACCAAATCTTTACTGTTTTTTGCTGCGGGGGATGTGGCGCAAAAGTACCATACAAAATTTATGGATCGCATTTTTGGGGTACTTAAAGCGTTGCCTTTTACGGGAATGGTCATGCTTATTGCCGCGTTTGGTGTTGCCGGGGCACCCCCGTTTAGTATTTTTTTGAGTGAGTTTACAATCATGCTTGCGGGTGCGGCTTCTGGTAACCTTTTAGGTGCAGGTATTTTTGCTTTGCTGATTGTACTCATTTTTGCGGGAATGTCTTATTATGTGTTAAAGATGACTTTTGGGAAAAGGCCGGTTCGGACAGTTCATCAAACGGATTTTTGGATGAAAACTGCCATGAGTATGCTGCTTGTATTTGTTGTAGTCGGGGGTCTATATGTACCAGCTCCACTGGCTTTTGCAATTCATGCAGCTGTTGCTATATTTCAGGGGGGGATTAAATAATGGAGCGAAAAAGACGGATCTTAAAAGAAATAGAGCAACATATTCAGCCGTTATTGCTTGCCAAAATAGAAAAAAAACAGGAAGTACTGTTTGAGGTGCATAAAGAGCATTTGCTGCCAGCATGCCAATATATTCATGGTGAACGCAAAGCGCGCCTTTTCACAATGGTTGGTAATGATGAACGGCAACTCAATGGAAACTTTAGCTTATATTATGTATTTGCAATTGATGAAATACATTTTTTTGTTACAATCAAAATTGCCTTGTCACAGGCCGATCCCACATTTCCTTCGCTGTCTGCGTATATACCGGCACTGGATTGGTATGAACGAGAAGTCAATGACTTATTGGGGCTTCGGGCGATAGGTCATCCCAATCGTGTACCATTGATTTTACATGGAGATTCTCTGGGAGTGCATCCGCTTTGTAAAGACTATGTTGATACAGGTTTATTGGTACAGACGCCGGATAGCATGGATACCATAGAATACATGGGTGAAGATGTGACACAGATTCCGGTGGGGCCGATTCATGCGGGTATTATTGAACCTGGACATTTCCGCTTTGGCGCGGTTGGTGATACGATTTTACATCTGGATGCCAAACTTTTTTATACACATCGTGGGATTGAAAAAATATTGGAAGGCAAGACATTGAATGAAGCCAGATTTTTAATTGAACGTATTTGCTGTGTTTGTAATGTTTCTCATTCGGCTTCTTTTGCGCAAGCGGTGGAATCGGCAGCTGGAGTTGAAATTTCGCAGCGAGCTAAATTTTTGCGGTGTCTATATTTAGAATTAGAGCGGCTTTACAATCATGTGGGAGATGTTGGGAATATTTGTTCGGGCTATGGTTTTGCGGTCGGAAGTAGCCAGGGCGCTAGGCTGAAAGAACAGCTTTTGCAACTAAATGAACGGCTTACGGGGCATCGCTATTTGCGCGGAATCATCGTGCCGGGCGGGGTTAATTGTGATCTGGATGAAGCAGAACTTGCCTTGCTGATGGAGTCTATTAATGAAATTGATGTTGATTTCCAGGAATTTGTTGATATTTTATTGGGTCATGAAATTGCCATGGATCGTATGGAGACAACGGGAAAACTGTCACTTCAGCAGGTTGATGATTTTGAGGCAGTTGGTATAGCAGCTAGAGCATCAGGGCGTGATGTTGACTGCCGACGTGATTTTCCTTATGCTGCCTATGAACAACTTGATTTTGCGGTTGTTTTGCAAACAGAAGGCGATGTTTTAGCACGAATAAAGGTTCGAATTGTTGAAGCTTTTAATTCGATGCTTTTAATTCGGCAAATTTTAAGTCGCTTGCCAAAGGGGGCTAGCCAAATCGATATTCCTTTGATTGAGCCGTATACAAGTTCACTCGGTTGGTCGGAATCAGCGCGTGGTGAAAATGCCCATTGGATTATGTTCGATAAAAACAATACGATTTACCGTTATCGGGTGCGATCCGCTGCTTATAGCAATTGGCCGGTTGTACCTCTCGCAGTAGAAGGAAATATCATTCCAGATTTTCCGCTCATAAATAAAAGTTTTGAATTATGTTATGCGTGTTGTGATCGGTAACGCTTAGAAGGAGAAATAGGTATGTTTGATATGATTCGCAAGATATGGAAGATTGGCACGGTAACTCGTAAACAGCCATTTTCTGAGGCACCGTTAAAATATAAGGGGAAAATTAAAATAAAATTTGTGCCTAAGACGAATTGGGCCGAGTGCGTAGCGGCTTGTCCAAGCAGAGCGCTTATCATGGACGCTGAACAGGTAAAGTTATTTTATGGCAATTGTATTATGTGTGGTAATTGTGTACGAATCTGCAATACCGATGCAATTAGCCAAACGAACGATTGCTATTTAGCCGCTATGGATAAAAACAAACTTTGGGTGGCTATGACGATATAATGGTAAAAAAAGGAGAAATTCTGATGAATGAAGAACTAGGGAAAGGCATGAAAGCACGAATTAAGAAAGTCTTAGGCGGCTCCTTGCATATTCGTCATGTCGATACGGGATCTTGCAATGGCTGCGACTTTGAGATGGGCGCTTTGTCTAATCCCATTTACGATATTTCCCGTTTTGGTGTGAGTTTTTCGGCATCACCTCGTCAGGCTGATATGCTAATGGTAACGGGGGGCGTGACGAGGGCACTGCAAAAAGCCCTGCTAATCACATATGCTGCGGTGCCAAATCCTAAAATTGTTTTGGCGGTAGGGGCTTGTGCGATAGGCGGCGGGGTTTTTGGTGAAACCTATGCCAATGCGGGCGGCGTTGATCGCTTTGTACCGGTTTATGTCTATATACCAGGTTGTCCGCCAAGACCGGAAGCCTTGATGCAGGGGATCTTGAGCGCAATTGATAAATATGAAGAAGTTTTAAAGCGGGGGAACTAATATGGATTTAACGGTGCAACAATTTAAAGCAGATTTTTTCAAAGCTCTGGCACATCCACTGCGTATTCGGATTTTAGAAGTATTGAGTCAGGGAGATAAAAATGTCAATGAACTGCAAACCATTATTGGTAGTGAAGGGTCGGCTGTATCACAACAACTGTCTGTTTTACGCAGTCGAAATATCGTGAAGGGGACAAAAGATGGTAATAAGGTGACGTATTCACTTTGTGATCCCGCGATTCCTGAACTTTTGAATGTAGCAAAACAGATTTTTAACCATCATTTGATCGATGCGATTTCTATGTTGGATAAAGTGAATGATGATATGAATACTATGCCTTGATAAGCCTTAAAAAGGTAGTGGGTGGTGTTTTGTTTTTAGAATGTTCCTAATTGATAGGCCGAATAAATTAGTCGTTTAAAACTCTTATGGTTTATTTGAAAGTGACTTTGTGTTAAGCTAATAAAAGAGCAATCATGGCTTATTATAGGAGGGACATCATGGCAGTTGGTAATATTTATACAGCAAAAAAAATTTGCCCCGTATGTGGCAAAGAAATTTCAGTAACAAAGGTGAGATCGAGAATCATCTCCGTAAAAACAGATGATGATTTTTGTGTACATTATAAAGATTTTAATCCTTATTATTATACGATTTGGATTTGTGAAAAATGTGGTTATGCAGCAGATGAAAATCATTTTACGGGACATATGCATCCCAAACATCAAAAGTTGATACGAAATTTTTTAAATGAGCGAAAAATCAGTCTGGAACATCGTGAGGAGAGAACTTTAGCTGAAGCGGTTAGATCCTACAAATTAGCGATTTTTTTCGCGGAACTTATCAGTGCATCCGCAGGACATATTGCTGGGTTATATTTAAAGCTGGCTTGGATCTACCGTGAGGACGAAGATAAAGAAAAAGAAGATGAAGCCTTGGCAAAAGCAGTTGTCTATTATGATAAGTCCTTGTCGACAGAACGTTATCCGATCGGAAATATGACTGATAATATGGTGATTTATCTTATCGGCGCAATCTACAAACGTATTGGTAACTATGAATCAGCTACACAATATTTGAGTCGTGTAATTGGGGATCAGAGGGCTCGTTCGGAAACAAAAATTTTTAATAAAGCACGTGATCTGTGGCAGGATATTCGTTCTGATAAAGAAACTCCAGAACACATCTGATCGTTTATTTTTAAATAACGTACAGGCGATCTTTTTATGACATAACGAGTGAATTGCTGTATAATAAAAATGCTATGGCAGGCACTTTCAATCGGTGTATGCAATAGCATAAATTTAATGATAAAGCAGGGATTGTTATGGATATGCCTACAGTTATTTCAGCAGAGGCACTGAACTCAATTGATTTTAATGATATAAGCAGTAAAATAGAAAACTATAGTCCGGTTATTGATGTGGTAAAAAAGACTTGGACAAAAGAATCTCTTCTGGACATTTTATCTGGGAAAATTTCCATACCGGATGATGTGATTAATGCATCCATTGCCGAACAAATTGATGAAACATCTAAGGTGAAGTCACTTACCGTTTCCTCGCAAGCTAATGGGAAATTGAAAATCAATGCCGATACCAAAGCAATGGGGCGTTTGGAACTTACGGGAACAATTGATGAATTTGTTCATAAGGGGGATACATCCTATGTGAAATTTACGGTTAAAGAAAGGGAACTTCCGGATCATCAAGTAATGTCATGGATCTTTTCTCGAATTTCGCTGTCGATGGCACAAAAGATAGTGGGGAAGATCGACCTAGCTGATGACTTGAAAACGGATATCAGCCATAATACAATTACCGTGGATTATCAGGATCTTTTATTGAAATCAGAGTTTGGACAGGTTTCATTTCAAGGCTATAATCTTTTGGATGCCCTTGTAATTGAGAAGGCAGAGCCTAAAGATGGTTACATCGAATTTACAACAGGCTTGAATCTTCCTGAACCGGTCAAAGCGATGTTGTTGAATATACTTTTATAGAGGGGGTTATGTTTTTGAAAAAAATAGTTTGTTTGTTGCTTATGTGTTTTTGTATCGTGGCGCTAACACTGCCAGTATTGGCATCGCCGCTTAAACCAAAAATTTTGTTTGTACCCCATGATGATCGACCTGTTTCGTTTGCGCAGACTGCAGATACCGTGCGTAACCTAGATTATGATCTAGTTTTGCCACCGCAAAATCTCTTGGGAAATCGTGTGGATCTTGGACATCCTGATGAACTTTGGCAATGGGTATTCGCTCAGGCCAAGAGTTCTGATGCACTTATTTTATCTTCGGATTCGCTGCTTTACGGAAGCTTAGTAGGGTCCAGAAAGCATGCTTATACACAGGCTGAAATCATGAAACGGGTCGAACAGTTTGCCCAGCTTAAAGCGCAAAATCCCCGTTTAAAAATCTATGTTTTTGGTTCGATTATGCGCACACCTCGTGATGGGGCAGCATCAGGATCGGAAGAACCAAGTTATTATGCTAAATATGGTGCTTCGATATTTCGTTTGACAGAACTGCAAGACAAATCTGAAACGGAAGGTTTATCAAGCAGCGAGAAAAAAGAACAGACCAGTTTAGAAGCGTTCATTCCAACGAAGGCAATTGGGGATTGGATGAAGCGTCGTCAGACTAATTTTGCGGCGAGCAGTCGTCTAATTGAATTATCCCGAGCAGGAACTTTTAATTATCTTGCGTTAGGCCGCGATGACAATGCACCGTATTCGCAGACGCACAAAGAAAGTAGATTATTGTCAAAACAGGGCGCGGATTTGGGCGTTACGAAATTTCAAGCTTTAGCAGGCATTGATGAAATCGGTATGGTTTTGATGACACGAGCAGTAAACGATTTAAGTTCTAATATTCCCTTTGTAACAGTTCGTTATGCCGATGGCATAGGTGCGGCTACGGTACCGTCTTATTCCGATGAAGCCATTAGCCAATCGATTCGATCCCATCTTTTGGCGGCTGGAGCAATTCAAATTCCAGGACTCAAACGAGCGGATCTAGTACTTTTGGTGAATACGAATAAAGATGGTAAGACTTTAGAGGCAAATTGGCCGCAAAATACGATAATACCAAGAGATAATACGATTTCATTTGCCAAAATGGTGGATTCATATGTGTCACAAGGTTATCATGTTGGCGTCGGGGATATTGCCTTTGCCAATGGAGCTGACAATGCGTTGATGGCGGAGCTCGCAAAACGTAATCTATTGCCGAAACTTACAGCATATTCAGGCTGGAATACGGCGACAAATAGTACAGGTTTTGTGTTAGGACAGGGAATTATGGCTCAGAAAATGACGCCGCAAGCGAAAAATCATTTATTAGCAGTTCGGTATTTGGATGATTGGGCTTATCAAGCCAATATTCGGCAAAGTGTTGCGGGAGAGTTATCCAAGATACCGGGAACTGGCAGTTATGGGCAGTTGGATCAAAAAAAGGCGGCTGTCATAAAAAGTACAGTCGAAAAAATGAATATATTTGTCAATCATAATTTGTCAGATATGAAAATTGATAACATTTCGATAGATTTTCCTTGGAATCGAATGTTTGAAACGGAAGTTATAGTACAATCTTGATAAATAAAAAACCTGCTGAAATTTTAGCAGGTTTTTTTATTGGAAGCACGAATAATAAATGAGTAGTGACTCACGAATAAAGAAAAATCTGGAGGAAGTTCACGTGCAGTAAAGGAGCTTGAGTTTGCATAGATTAGATTGTATAAATTGAAAATGGAAGAGGGCGGAAATTTTGTTTGATTTTTTTAAGAAAAAAACAGATCGGCCGTTTCAAAATGAAGATTTATCGAACAGACAGCAGACGGTAAAAGAACAAATGGATTCCGTAAATCATAAAAGTCATGTAGCGGAATTGCACTGCAAGGTAAACTATTTTTCAGAACAGGATATAAATGCACAGAGTTTAACGGAATTTCTGGCCGTGGCGGGTGGTCCAGCTCTTGTTTTGGGGTATGTTTCCCCTGAGACATCGATGAAAGAAATTTCAAGTAAACTCAAGAGTTTGTTGCCACAGACGGTAAAGCTGTTATTGGTTTCAACAGCGGGGGAGCTTTGCAATGTAAATGCACAAGCTTCTTTATACCAAAGTGATGATGCTGGCCGCAAAAAAGTTTTATTACAAGTTTTTTCCAACCAAATGATTCGGAATTGTCAGATCATATCGATTCCGTTGCCAAATGAGGATATTTTGGCGGGGAAAGATACATTTTCCATGAAAAAACGAATTGATGCTATTAAAGCAGAGCTGGCTCATCAACCCATTAAATTTAAGATATCTTCGCCCGACACGATAGCGATTACCTACATCGACGGTGTTTCAAATTGTGAAACATTTTTTATGGAGGCAATTTATGCAAGTCATAAGTATCCTTGTACTTTTATTGGTGGTTCGGCGGGCGGGAAATTTGATTTTGTAAGCACGGATATTTTTGATGGCACGAAAGTACTGCATCATCATGCAGTTATGTGTTTTGTCCAGCTAAATAAAGATTTCCGTTTTGGAATATTGAAAACGCAGGGATTTAGTAAAACGGATACAAAATATATTGTCAGCAGTTCCAATTCAGCCTTACGGTATGTAAGTGAGGTTCTCGATGAAAACGGTAATAGCGTTAGCTTGATTGATATACTGAAACGTAAATTTAGCTGCCAGAGTATCGAGCAGCTGGAGAAGGTTTTAACGGGTTATAGTTTTGCGATTGAGATCAATGATGAGATATTTATTCGCAGTATAGCCAAGATAGCAGCGGCTGAAAATCGAATTTATTTCTTTTGTGATCTAGCACCAGGTGAATATCTGCATTTGGTTAAGCGTGAAGGTTTTGTAAAGAATATGCGTGATGATTGGCAGAAGTTCTGCTTGAATAAACCCAAACCTTTTGGCGGGATTTTGAATGATTGCGTAATTCGTCGGTTAATGAATCCACAAGAATTGAAAGATGTTCCTAAATTTGAAGGGATTCCAGTTGCAGGCTTTTCGAGTTTTGGTGAGCTGCTAGGCATTCATATGAATGAAACATTGACAGCATTGTTCTTTTACTACGTTCCCAATGATGAAGATTTTTATGATGAGTATTATAATAATTTACCAATCCAGTATGGTCTGTTTCAAAGCTTTTTTATGCAAAGGCGTTTAGCTCGCTTGCAAGTTTTGAGTGAACTAAACGGCAAGGCACTTGATTTGTTTGATCATTATCGTAGTGCGATTCCGGAAATTATTGCATCCGTAAGTAATATTCATGAACGAACAGAGAGTATTGATAAATCAGCTAAAGCGCTGACCGAAGTTATGGGGACGAATAAAGATAATATCAATCAGCTTATGGATCATAATACAAAGATTATTCCTAAAATAGAACAGCTGACAGAAAATACGAAAGAAATACAAAATGTCATGGCAATGATTTTAGAGATTGCTTCACAAACAAATTTACTTTCATTAAATGCAGCGATTGAAGCTGCACGAGCTGGTGAAGCTGGCCGTGGTTTTGCTGTGGTTGCGGAAGAAGTACGCAAACTTTCGCAAAATACAGAAACAAGCCTTGATACAAGCAATAAGGCAATCCATAAGCTTTTAGTAAGTGTAAATGAAATCAATGATATTCTCCAGCGTAATAAGGCATTTGAAGGCAATATTGAAGGTAATATGAATACGTTCCAACAAAGACTAGAGGCCGTTACGCATGATATTTTTAATTCGATTGATTCGATTTCCACCTCCATGCAGGGTGTGCAACGTTTAGAAGCGCTTAATGAATCTACGCAGCGCGAACTTGAAATCATTCAACAGATTACTCGGCAGATGGAATTTTAAACAATAAAATTTAAAAAAAAAGAAGCGGCTCCGGTTGGTAGGAGAGCCGCTTTTTTCATGCTCAGGGGGAGCATGAAATTGGGGAGGGACAGGAGAATAGCCCCTCTGCCCGTATTTTTTTAGAAGATTATATATAGTATTTGATAAAAACATGCTTTCTTTACCAAATATTATAATTCAGTTCAAGCAAACAAATAAGTTATTACATCATGTCTAATATAATAACATATTGTATTAGTATAACTCAAGTAATTTGTGTAAACTTTACAAATAAAACATTAGAATATTAAAGGATCATTATAACGTCTGTTCTGTTCTGGCGATAATATCATCTTGTGTTTGTTTTGAAAGAACATTAAAAAATGCACTATAGCCGGCAACTCGAACAATTAGGTCACGATGCTTGTCGGGGCTTTTTTGGGCATCAATGAGTGTAGCCCGTGAGACAACATTGTATTGAACATGAAATCCATGGAGTCGATTGAAAAAAGTACGCAGCAGGGCAATCAGTTTGAGCCGATTTTCCTCTTTGCCTAGGATTTGTGGGGTTGTCTTTTGATTTAACAAGACACCACCGGTAATTTTTGCTGTCGATAGTTTTGCGACGGTTTTAAATACAGCTGTAGGGCCATTTTTATCCATGCCATGTGCTGGTGAACAGCCTTCGGCTAATGGATCATGGGCGTTTCGACCATCTGGTGTTGCCATGGTGCACGCACCTTGTGGGACATTGGCAGAAATAGATGATGTACCGGCATAATAGGTGCCGCCGATTGGACCCCGCCCATAGCGTGTATTATGATAGTGAGACAGTTCATCAATATATATATCATACGCTTGGCGAATGAGTAAATCGACATAGTCTTCATCATTACCGTATTTTGGCGGATCGTTAATCAAATGCTGCTGAATTTTTTTATTTTTTGCTCCGGCAAAATCATGCACCAAGGCATCCCACAGCTCAGCCGGGGTAAATAGCTTGTCTTCAAATACACATTTTTTTATTGCGGCTAAGGAGTCACCAAGATTGGCGATTCCGACTTGAAGATCACTGATGAAATCATAAATGGCACCGCCTTCTTTGATGGTCAGACCGCGTTCAATGCAGTCATCGGTGAGTGATGAACAAAGAATATCAGCAGTATCTTCCTCAAGAACCATATCACAGCAAGTGTCGATGATAACGCAGTGATGGGTAAACTGACGAATTATTTTATCCCAAGCGGCCATGACTTCATCAAAGGATACCATATTGGAAAAATGTCCGTTTCCTTCACAAAGTTTGTAGCCAGAGTCGGTATCAACACCATTATTTAGAGCAATCATAAGTGATTTCGGAAAGTTCAAAAAGCTCATGCCAGTACAGCGATAGCCCCATTTTCCCGGTACAGCTACTTCCACGCAGCCGATGGCACTGTAATTATAAGCATCTTTTTCAAGGACACCTTTTTCAATAAAAGATGGAATGATGATTTCATCATTGTTAAAGGCTGGCATGCCGGTGCCGAGGCGGACTACTTCGATGCATTCTTTCATAAAAGCATCATCCAGTCCCTTATGATATCGGACGGTCAGATTGGGTTGTGGCAGCCTTGTTTGGGCAACACTGCGTAAGATAAGATAAGACAGTGGATTGACAGCATCTTTCTTTTCTGTCGTTTGACCGCCTATTGTGACATTTTGATATAGGGGACTGCCAGCACTGAATTTTGTATGGGACCAGCTGCGGATTTTATTTATCGTGAAGGTTTTTAACCAAAGATTGGTAAGCAGTTCACAAGCACTTTGGGGTGTGAGGTTTTCGTGTTCAAGATCTTTTTTATAATAGGGATAAAGAAATTGATCCAGCCGTCCGTAAGATAGGGAGTGCCCGTTCGATTCGATTTGGAGAACAAGATGAACCAGCCATAGTGATTGGAGTGCCTCGTGGAATGTATCAGCCGGAGCATACGGAACTTTTCTTAAAATCCGGCTTATTTCATTGAGTTCCGCTTGACGCTGCGGATTTTTTTCTGCCGCCGCTAGCGTTTGAGCTAAAGTCGCATACCGTTCAGCGAAGGCTTGGACAGCATCAATTGTGATAAGAATCGCCCGATAAAAATAAGATTTTTTAAGATTCTGATAACTTGTGAGGTCGAGTGTTGCTAATTTTGTTTCAGCTCGTTGTTTGACAGCGAGGAGGCCTTTTTTTAACAGTCGTTCATAATTGACTGCGATATGGGCATCCCCCGAGGTGATATTGCCTTCGGCTTTGATGATGCCAAGATCATAAAAAAGCTTGCTATCTGCTGGCATGGCGGCAAGTCCACGATCTTTTAATGTATTGTTATGCCAAAATGGAGCAATTTTTCGTAAGTTGTTTTTTGTTTCTTCCGTGATAAAAAATACGTCTCCATCTCGTTTTTCGAAGTCATCGAGTTCATCGATGACCCAGTCCATTGCATATTCAGGGAAAATTGGTGCGGAACGATTCGAACTAGCCTGATTGCCGGCGAGTATGGATTCAGGTTCAATAAATATTGTCATATGCTCAAGTATGTTTTTCAACATATAGGCACGGCGCAAGGTTAGTGGATCTTGAAAATGGTCTTGATATGACTGTGTGGTTAACAAAGCTCTTTCGGCACAAACTTGTGGTTTGGCGGTAATGAGTTTTTCTCGAAAAGATTGCATCCTGTTTGTTAGTTGACCAAAATGATTCATAATCAAATACCTCCCCAATAGACTTTTATTCACAAGGAACTGTGTAAATCTTTGTATTTAGATTTTGTAAAAATTGTTTTTTCCCTTCAGGAATATGATCATCTGTAAAAATAGCAGCGATTTCTTCGGGCTTGAATTGTGTAACGACACCTTGTTGGGAGAACTTTATAGATTCTGTTAAAATGATAATTTTGTTGGCATTTTCTGCCATTGAGCGAATTGCTTCGGTTCTTAGAAGATTATTACCAGTAAAACCATGTTTTTCTGTAAATCCATCAGTGCCGATAAAAACTTTATCAACAAAAAAATCTTGGACACATTTTTTGAGCATCGGCCCAACCATAACTTGTGATTCATTTTGGTAATCACCACCAAGCAGAACAATTCGGGCTGCTGGTGATTTGCGAATGAAGGCTGCGATGAAGGCGGAGTTCGTAATGATGGTGATGTCGCGTCTTTTTGTGGCGAGCTCTTCTGCGAGCAGAGCACAGCAAGAGCCAGATTCAATCATAACGGTTTCGCCATTTTTGACACTGGCAGCAGCTTTTTGAGCGATGCGTCTTTTGGTGTCATAATTAAAAGAGAGGTGATGTCCAATGTCATCACTGGCAATCATTACGGCAAAACCGTGTTCTCGTCGCAATAAGCCTCTCTTTTCCAAGATATCTAAGTCTTTGCGAATTGTAACCTCTGAAACCTGAAGCTTTTGTGATAGGACCGTTACGCTAATGCGATTTTCAGTATTTACAAAATCCAGTAATTGGGTGTGCCGAGTATGCATATTTTTTCATTCCTTTATTAAATTTGAGTTTGTTTACGGCATTGAATAAGATATTTTATTTCAAGTGAAACATAAAATCCTTCATTTGATTTTAATTATACGCTATAAAATCAATAAGTCAATGTACTAAAAATTTCATTTGAAACAAAATTAGATTGCGTTTGCTTAGCGATATGATATTATGAAAATATAGATACTTTGCATGAGCTAATATTGTTGGGAGTGTTTTTATGGAAAAAAATATGGGCTGTATTTTTAATATCCAAAAATTTAGTTTACAGGATGGACCCGGAATTCGAACCGTTGTATTTTTTAAAGGCTGCCCACTGCAGTGTGAGTGGTGCTCTAACCCTGAATCACAATATAGCAGGCAGGAAATTACGTTTGATGATACAAAATGTGTCAACTGTTTAGCTTGTGCCGCTGAATGTCCGGCTGGAGCTATTACGGTTCAGAATAATAAGCCGCTGTTTCATCAAGCGGTTTGCCAGGCTTGTCTGGGATGTATTGAGATTTGTCCCGCTGGAGCGTTGGGGATTCAAGGGCAAACCATGAGTTTGCAAAAGGTTAAGCTGGAGGTTATGAAGGATTTGCCTTTTTATGAAGAATCCGGTGGTGGGGTGACACTTTCAGGCGGTGAGGTTTTACAACAGTCTGAATTTGCCATAGCCTTATTAAAAGAATTGAAACAAGAGGGGATTCATACAGCCTGTGAGACGAGCGGTTATGCTGAGCAACGTGTTTTTAATGATTTTATTGAATCGGTTGATTTGCTGTTGTTTGATATCAAACATTATGATCGTGTAAAGCATTTGCAGGCAACACATGTCTATCCGGATAAGATTTGGTCTAATTTGCAGGCCGCGGTTGTAGTGGGAAAAGAAATTTTGTTGCGGATACCCGTAATTCCGGGTATAAATGATTCACTTGTCGATGCACAGGGGTTTTGCGATTTAATTAAAACTTTTGGTTTGAAAAAAGTTCAGTTGCTGCCATTTCATCAGTTTGGTGAAAATAAATATTCTTTGTTGCATAGACCGTATAGGTTTCAAAATAAGCATGGACTACAAGAAGCGGATCTTTTGCCTTATTGTGATATATTTCTTAAAAATGGACTTTCTTGTACGTTTTAAACAGACAAAAGATCCCGATTCAATACGAACCGAGATCTTTTGTCTATATTATATATTTATTTTTCGACGTAAGCACTTACGATTTCACCATAATAGAGTACATGCCAGTCCTGATCGCTATACCATTTATCACAAAGTTCCGGGCTGAACTTATCAGCACTTAGTGTTTGTTGATAGCGTACTTTGCATTCAAGATGAAGACCGGCTCCCTTGATTACAGGCGGTGTTACTTTTTGTCCAGCCAAAATTTCAAGCTCGGCTTCTTTGAACTTATCGATGTTGCGGCCAGATTTTGATCCGCAAATACCGAGGGCTTTTTTTAAATCATCATGGATGGGGATACTGACGGTAAATTCAGGATTTTTCTCGATCAGTTCATAGCTGTAACGAGATTTCCGAATCATGACAGTGAGAACTGGTTTACCCCACATAAAACCAATACTGCCCCAGCCAATTGTCATTGTATTATTTTTTCCATTGGCACAAGTACTTAAAAAGACTCCGCCGTGGCTTTCTTTTTCGATAAATAAATCGGCATAATCGGCATAGGGTATTTCTGTAATTGCCATAAATTTAAACAACTCCTTCGTAGAATTAAATAAGATCTTTAGATTAAGTATACCTTATTTTGTTTTGTATGCAAAATGATATGTAAAAAAAGCCGAGCATAAACTCGGCTTTTTTTTACATATCAAGCATTGTGCTTTTGGAATTTTTCCATGAAATTGGCTAGGGCTTCACATCCAGCCAAAGGCATAGCGTTATAAAGGGAAGTCCGCAATCCGCCAACGGAACGATGTCCTTTAACGCCGCTTAAGTTATGCTCAAGGGCTTCTTTGACGAATTTTGCTTCAAGCTCTTCTGTCGGCAGACGGAAGGTGATATTCATATACGAACGACTGTCTGGCTCGGCGTGCCCGCGGTAGAATCCGGCACTGGAATCTATGATATCGTAAATAAGTTTCGCTTTATGGATATTGCGTGTTTCCATGGCTGCTAAGCCGCCTTGGGTTTTGATCCAGGCTGCAACTTTACCAACCATATAGATTCCGAAGGCGGGTGGTGTGTTGTAAAGTGAATTGTTTTTGGCATACGTATCATAACGAAGCATCGTTGGGACGGCTTTTGGACTATTTTCGATGAAAGACTTCTTGGCGACAACCAAACATACACCGGCTGGCCCTAGGTTTTTTTGGACTCCGGCATAGATTAAATCAAATTTGGCGAAATCTAACGGACGAGATAACATATCAGATGACATATCGGCAATGAGCGGGATACCATTGGTTTCAGGTATATATTTGTATTCCGTGCCAAAAATTGTATTGTTATAACAAACATGAAGATATGCGGCATTATCGCTTAAGTTGATTTCGTTTTGTTGCGGAATATACTTAAAGTTTGAGTCTTTACTGGAAGCGGCAACGTGGGCATCGCCAAGCAAAGCTGCTTCTTGATAAGCTTTGGTAGCAAAACTGCCCGAGAGTATGTAATTGCCGATTTTGCCATCACGAGCGAAATTTTGTGGAACCATTGTAAACTGCATGCTGGCACCACCTTGTATGAAGAGTACTTCATAGTCATCACCAAGCCCCATGAGCTCTTTGATATCGGCTTTGGCTTGATTGTGAACGGCTTCGTATGGTTTCGAACGATGGCTGATTTCCATGACGGACATACCACTGTTTTTGAAATTGAGCATTTCGCTTTGTGCTTCTTTCAAAACTTCCAACGGGAGTACGGCTGGACCTGGGTTAAAATTATAAATACGATTTTCCAAGATAGTGACCTCCTAAATTTTGCTTGTTTATGTTTTGCAGTAGTCGATGTCTGCGATAATATTAAGTGATTGTGTTATATTCTAACGCTGATTTTCAGTAAACGTCAAGACAAAATTTTAAAATGTTTTTTTGTGAAATACACTTGACGTTTGAAGGGAGATAAAATATAATTGCATATAAGCATATAGACAAGTGCATAGAAAACGCGATGATGAGAAATCAAAAATGATTGTTCTTTTAGAGAGCCGGCGGAGGGTGTAAGTCGGTAGATAATCAAGTTTGTTCCAGCTCGAAGCGGCTAATGATGAATTATGACGGGAACGCCCGATACAGCGAACTAGAGTTGGCGCGATAAGCGCATAAACTTGGGTGGTACCGTGGAGATAAAAGCTTCGCCCCAAATATTATATTGGGGTGAGGCTTTTTTTATTTAAAAATGTTTTGCGTGTGAATTTTAGTTAGGCTATATGCGTTGGACAAAGATTATTTTAGGGTATACATTTTAAATGCAAAATAAAAGGAGCGAATGAATTGATGAAAGTTTTAATTGCCGATGGAGTTTCACCTAAAGGGATTGATATTTTAGCAAAAGATTATGAAGTGGTGGTAAAAGACAAGCTGCCAGCAGAAGAATTACTGGAGATCATTCCCCAGTTTGATGGTCTGATTGTTCGTAGTGCTTCTAAAGTTACACAAGCAGTTATCGCAGCAGCAACGAACCTCAAAGTTATTGGACGGGCGGGGGTTGGCGTAGATAATATCGATATTCCAGCGGCTACGGCTCGCGGGATTATTGTTCTCAATGCTCCCGAAGGAAATACAATTGCGGCTACTGAACATACGATGGCTATGATGCTTTCCATGTCGAGAAATATCCCTGTTGCCAATGAAACGATGCAAAAAGGTGAATGGAATCGCAAAAAATATGTAGGTGTAGAACTTAGAGGTAAGACACTTGGCGTCATTGGAATGGGGCGTATCGGCAGTGGTGTTGCAAAACGCGCTTTGGCTTTTGATATGGACGTGATCGGCTATGATCCGTACATCAATGAACAACGGGCACAGGCGTTGGGTATTGAGATTGGGTCGTTAGAGGATGTTATTGCAAAATCTGATTTTATCACCGTACATATGCCATTGACGGCGCAAACCAAGGGCATGCTAAATAAAGATAATATGAAAAATATGAAAAAAGGTGTGCGTTTAGTCAATTGTGCGCGTGGCGGAATTATTAATGAAGTTGATCTTGCGGCAGCTGTGAAAGCGGGAATTGTGGCTGGTGCGGCAATTGATGTGTTTGAAAGTGAACCTGTTCCAGTCGATCATCCATTAGTTGGTCTACCTGGGGTAGTACTTACACCACATCTTGGCGCATCAACTGTCGAAGCACAGGTTGGTGTTTCGATTGATGTTGCGCGTGGCGTTGGGGCAGCACTTCGCGGTGAACCTGTTTCGACAGCTGTAAATATGGCACCTGTATCAGCTCAGGTTATGAAGGTGATCAAGCCGTATTTTGATTTAGCGGAACGTTTAGGCTGCACGGCTTGTTCTTTGGCAGAAGGACCGATTGAAAAAATTGAAGTTGAATATAATGGTGAAATTACTGAAGTTGATACAAAAATGATTACAACAGCTGTTATTAAGGGCGTACTCAATCCAATTCTTGAATTTGCCGTGAATTATGTAAATGCACCGAGTATGGCTAAACAACGTAATATTAAAGTGAAGGAAATGAAAAATAAAGAAGCCGAAAATTTTGCAAATCTTATTACAGTTCGCGTAACAACAGCAGCTTCTGAAATAAGAGTACAAGGCACATTGTTTGGTGATGAAGGCCGTATTGTAATGATCAATGACTACAGGGTAGATGTCGATCCACATGCAAGAATATTAATTTGTCCACATATTAATCGTCCGGGGATTATTGGTAAAGTCGGATCGGTTATGGGTGGAGCGGACATTAATATTTCGGGAATGCAGGTTGGTAAAACGGATGTTTCTGGTACCAATATTATGGTTGTTACGGTTGATAATGATATACCACCGCATATCTTAAAAGCGGTCATCGGGATTGATGGGATTTTTGGAGCAAAACTTGTAAACTTTTATGTTGTATAAGAGTTGATATATAATAGAAGGATCTATCCTATTGAGCGATGACTTTTTCGTATAAAATATTTAATAGTAAAGAAAAACGTCCTTATTAATAAGGGCGTTTTTTGCTTTTATAATTCAGTTTTTACTAACATCGGTGAAAGAAAAGTTACAGTTATACAATGGATTGTGGTAATATAATAAAGTGTAATTGAAATAGAGAAATGAGGGAGATTTTATAGATGGAACAAGAGATTAGGCAAATGAAACGAGGTTTGAAAAATCGCCATATGCAAATGATCGCCTTGGGCGGGGCAATTGGTACGGGTCTTTTTTACGGATCAGCACCAACGATTGCGATGGCAGGTCCGGCTATCACATTATCTTATCTTATCGGTGGGGTAATAATATTTTTTATTATGCGGATGCTTGGCGAAATGGCTGTTGAAGAACCAGTATCGGGTTCTTTTAGTTATTATGCAACGAAATACTGGGGCGAGTTTCCCGGATTTTTATCTGGTTGGAATTATTGGTTTAATTATGTGATAGTAAGTATGGCGGAACTTACCGCTGTTGGTATTTATATGAATTATTGGTTTCCCGATTTGCCGCAGTGGACTTCGGCATTGACCTGTCTTATTGTTATTACAATTGTCAATTTAATCAATGTTCGTATGTATGGTGAATTTGAATTTTGGGCAGCCATTGTTAAAGTAGTGGCTATTGTTTGTATGATTGTTTTTGGACTTTATATTATTTTTACACAAATGGGGTCTTTCCCTAACAATTTGAGCAATTTATGGCAATATGGCGGATACATGCCCAATGGTATCGGGGGCGTTGCCATGTCACTGGTTATTGTCATGTTTTCATTTGGCGGGATTGAATTGATTGGTATTACTGCTGGTGAAGCAGCCGAACCGACCAAGACGATTCCTAAAGCCATCAATCAGGTGATTTGGCGTATTTTGATTTTTTATATTGGGACACTCGCCGTACTTATGACGTTGTATCCATGGAATAAAATCGGCATGGAAGCCAGTCCCTTTGTTCAGATTTTTTCTAATATTGGCATTCCAGCGGCGGCTAATCTTTTGAATATTGTAGTCCTCACCGCGGCGGTGTCAGTATATAATAGTGCGATTTACAGCAATTCACGGATGCTATTTGGTTTGGCATCACAGTCAAATGCACCAGAATCATTCAAATCCTTATCGAAAAATGGTGTTCCGGTAAGGGGGATTTTTGTTTCCTCTGGGGTTACCCTAATTGTTGTGGTGATGAATTATTTCTTTCCCGGGAAAGTTTTTATGTATTTGATTTCTATTGCTGTTGCGGCAGTTGTGGTTAGCTGGTTTGTCATTGTTGTAACACATATGAAATATCGTCGCCTTCGGGAAAAACAAAATACAGTCAAGCTGATTCGTTTTAAATCATTAGGCTATCCGTTCATCAATTATCTTTGTCTGGCTTTTTTAGCAATGATCGTTGTCCTTATGACGCAGGTCGAAGATATGCAGCTTGCAGTTGCTTTACTTCCGGTATGGATATTATTATTGTGGGGCGGGTTTAAATTTAAACATCGCAATAAATAAAAACAAAAATAAAACGAGATAAACTCATTTGAGTTTATCTCGTTTTATTTTTGTTTAGCTAAGATGAAAACAGTGCTTAAAATACATAAGCCGCCAACATAATCCATAAAACCAAAAGGAATATCCAGTAATATAATCGATAAAAAAACAGCGGAAAATGGTTCTAAGGAGGCAATCGTACTGGTTTCGGTTGGCAGGATATATTTAATACTCTCTAAGTAAGCCCAAAAAGCAATGACTGTGCCAAAGATAATGACAAAAGCAAGTCCAAGGCCAGCACCCAAGTCAAATTGACCGACAAATTCCCAGGGCGGTGCGATTGGACTCATGGCGATACCGCCGATAAGCATGCCCCAGCCAATAACCAAGGGGGATCGCCAGCGACTTAATAGACCTTTGGGCTGAATTGTATAAAAAGCAGCACTAAAAGCCGATGTGATGCCCCAAAATAGTGCCAGTGGTGAGATTGCCAGGGAACTGAAATCCCCTTTTGTTACTAAAAGAAGTGTACCTAACATCGCTAAACAGATAGAAAGAATTTCGAGAAAACGTGGACATTTTTTATAGCGTAGTGCGATATAACCCACGATGATTACAGGCATGAGGTATTGTAGAATCGTCGCTGTAGCAGCATTGCCATGCTGAATTGCGGCATAATACGTATATTGTACACTAAGCATGCCAACGACACCAAATAAAAGCAGTTGATATCGATCTAGACGATTTTGCCATATGGTAAAAATATCGCCAAAGTGCGTGACAGAATCGATGGTCAGCAAGATAAGCCCCGAGCAAAGCAGGCGGACTACGACTAACCATTCGGCACTGAACTGCTTATCATGGAGCAAAAATTGACCAGCGACACCAGAAGCTCCCCAAAAAATAGCACCTAATGCTACTAAACAATATCCTTTTGTACGATCCGTCATAAAAAAGAGCCCTTTCATTGTAAAACATAAAATAATTCTTTTATTCGTTAATTGTCACTGTGAAGCCGCAAGTGAATTCTTTGTTTTGCGGAAGAGACAAGATGCCCTCTTTTGCTTTTAAATCACCAGTGAAGCCATCATAATCAGCATGTCCCTGCCAAGGTTCTAAGCAAAGAAATGGCGCACCATTTTTTGGAGCCCAAATGCCGAAAAATGGAAATTCGTGAAAATCCATCGTTAAAGACTTTGCGGAGTGCTTGGATTTTAATGAAACTTTTGAGGATTTTAATGTATCAAAAATCAAAGCATCGTTTTCAAATAAGTCTTTGTGCAGGGCGAGTTTTTTTGTATCGATTAAATAAGGTGTATGCTGATGTGTCAAAAAACCTTTATCGCTTAAAGGAATGATAGAGGCAGTTTCTTTGTCACTAAATTCCAGAAAACAATCATCCAAATCATCGGCGGGATCAATCGGGCACATAAAAGCAGGGTGTGCGCCTACCGAAAAGAGTAGTTGCTCAGAAGCTGGATTTTGGATATTTAATGTCGTTTGGACTGCATTATCCTGCAAGGTATAGGTGATTTGAAAGATGAATTCAAAAGGATATACTGTGAGTGAAACGGGGGATGATTTTAATTCAAAGGTCAACGTTTGTGGACCTTGTTTAATTAAGGTGAATTCAGATGTTCTTGCCAAACCATGTTGTGGGAGTTCATAGGTTTTTTCATTGACACGATATTTGTTGTTGATGCAGCGCCCTACGATTGGAAAAAGAAGTGGCGCATGATATTTCCAATAATTTGGATTGCCTTGCCAAAGGTATTCTGTATTTGTTTTTTTGCTGTATAAAGAATGGAGTTCGCCGCCGTGTGTGGAGGCGGTGAGTTGGAAAACATCATTTTCTAAAGTATAAAGCATAACAAATCATCTCCATTAAAATTTAGTGAAATCAACTTGTCTGAGTGTTGGTACAACAAGGTCGGCAGCACTTAAATCCTGGTCACCGCTGTTTAAGTTTTTGAAGCCGATACAAAACATCCCGGCTGCTTTTGCGGATAACGTACCGTTTTTGGAATCTTCGATAACGACACAGTCTTTAGGCTGTACTTGCAGTGCTTTTGCAGCGGCCAGATAAATTTCTGGATTAGGCTTACCATGCCGGACTTCTTCACCGCTTAGTAAAAACTCGAAAGAAGCAGCGATATTCAGTCGGTCGATTACGGTTTTTACCAAATTTTTTGGTGAAGAGGAGGCGACTGCCGCGGGAATTTTGTGCTGTTTTAGATAGGCTAATATTTCAGGGATTCCAGCAATTGGTGTTTGTGGATCTTCAAGCGTGTGTTTTAGCATTCCAGCTTCTTGCCTAGCCAAAATGGATTCAATCGGATCTTTAATATTATTTTCACTTTTTAGTGTTGAAAAAATCGACTGCATTGTCATGCCGGCAAACCGTTCCATATCATTTTCATCTATGGTTACTCCATAATAAGCCATTGTTTCAATACTAACTGCTGTGTGCATTGGTTCGCTGTCGACGAGGACACCATCCATATCAAAAATAACTGCTTTCATATCAATACCTCATTTTCATAAAATCAAATTTAATCATAGCGTAGATAAGTCTCTTTTGCAATATCGACAAATGTGATGATGAATTTTCAATGACGGAAGAATTTTAATAATTTATCAAGATTGGCAATCAATATAGCCGATAAAATCATGGTACCACCAAGCAGCTGGCTGGGTAAGATTCGTTCATCAAGGACAAGATATCCCGTAATAACACCAGTTATAGGTACGAGATTTAGGTAGATCGTGGTTAGGGTTACATCTAAAATTTTGAGTGCATAGATATAAAGAAAATAACAGGCCGCTGAACAAATAACGGCAAGATAAATAATTTGCAGCAAAGCGGAAAATGAAAATAGATGCCATTGTTGATATTCGGTTATGGCAAAAGGCAGCAAAAATAAAGTGCCAAAAATTGTCTGATACGTGACGATTGCCAAATCAGAATTGTTCGATTGTTGTTTTTTGCTAAAAATTGTATAAAAAGACCAAGAAATCATTGAACCGATAACAAATATATTTCCCAAGAAATTATCAGAAGCGATATCGAGAGCACCGTTGGCTGTGATCGTCAGATAAGATCCACCTATGCCTAGCAAGACCCCCAGCAGCTCACACAGCGAAAGCCTTGCTTTAAAAAACAACATATTCAAAGTGATCGAAAGTATGGGAGTAACGGAGGTTATGAGTGATGCATTCGAGGCTGTCGTAAGTTTTATACCAATATTTTCAAAGCAAAAATAAATTGTTATACCAAGCAGACCCGTTATGGCAAAACGAGATTTCCCACTTTGATCAAGATGGGTGGTGGGTTCATATTTTCGAAAAATTGGCCATAAAATACAGGAGGTGATTGCCAATCGAATGAAGGCAATTGTAAAAGGCGGAACTTCAGCAATGGCGATTTTTGTACTAATAAAAGATGTGCCCCAGGCGATCATTGTGAAAAAAATCAAGATATTTGCGATGAGTGTGGGAGAATAATTGGCTTGCATGTTTTGTAAAATTTTTGTCATGGAAACCTCCTTATTTTTTAAAAGAAAAAATTATAAAGTCATTTATTATTAGGCTAAATAATAATACCCCGTACAACAGCTGCTGTACGGGGTATTTGTTTATTTACTTTCTTTTACAGACTTTTCTTTTGCTTTCGCTTTGTCTTTAATTTTTTTCTCTTGTTGATGTTTTGCATAATCAATCCCCATGCTCTTAAGCTTGTGCTTTATGGTCATAATAGGATGTTTAAAGAACATTTTCCGTTGGGTGCTTTTCATGATTTCTCGGAATTCTTTCGTTTGTTTGT
>Ga0302210_10000281_pt1 | contig 23808 bp, 17 predicted proteins | sample II_Fen_E3_2_FD_198793 | JGI IMG/M metagenome (GOLD analysis project Ga0302210, IMG submission 198793) | Peat permafrost microbial communities from Stordalen Mire near Abisko, Sweden - II_Fen_E3_2 | ecosystem: Environmental > Terrestrial > Soil > Wetlands > Permafrost | place: Sweden: Abisko... | reverse complement strand
TTTACACTATTAGCGATATTCTCGTTAACTGCTGTACCAACATTTGCAACTAAGAGTTCGTCAAATGCAACAGAGACTACTACTGAAACCAGAAGTAAATTATCTGAAGAAGAAATAAGCAACTACCGCTCACGTGTTGAAGAAATCCGCGATATGGATAAATCTGAAATGTCGGCAAGTGAAAAGAAGGAACTTAAAAACGAAGTAAAAGAAATTAAAGCTACCATGCACAAAGATGGTGTTTATCTTTATGTCGGTGGAAGTACTATCTTGATTATTATTCTTTTGTTGATTATCCTTTAATAAAAAGGAGTCTTTAGTTAACCAACTACGGTAACCCTTAAAGTTATTGCAGTGAATAGAGTCCTGTATTTGTTGCAGGACTCTATTTTCAAATAAACTACTTCATACTAAACGGCCTGTGAAAAATAAATGGAATATTTTCAGTACAAACACATTCAGACATTCAGTGCTGGTTTGTATAATGATATTCGGCATGTTTCCGAACGTATTTTCGCACCCGTATTTTCAACAAAAAACAGCTTATACCATTGCAGTTACACTGAACGACAGAACTCATGAGCTTTCTGCTTTTGAGTCGGTGGACTATACCAATAATTCACCGGATACCCTGCAATTCGTTTATTTTCACCTGTGGCCGAATGGTTATTCAAATAATAATACAGACCTCGCAAAGCAACTTTTCACTTCCAAGGGTAAAGAACGATTGTTCAACGACCCTGCACTCAGGGGATATATTGATTCGCTGGACTTTAAAGTCAACCTGCAACATGTTAACTGGGAATTACTGCCCAACCAGCCGGATATCTGCCGGATCGTTTTGAATAAGCCCCTTTACCCGGGAGCAAGCATAACCATCTCTACTCCTTTTCATGTAAAGATTCCAAAAGGTGTCACTTCCAGGTTAGGCCATATAGGTGAATCCTATCAAATTTCACAATGGTATCCCAAACCGGCTGTTTATGACCGTACAGGCTGGCATCAGATGCCATACCTTGACCAGGGTGAGTTCTACAGCGAATTCGGAAGCTTTGATGTGCGTATTACACTTCCTGACAATTACATTGTTGGTGCAACAGGGGACCTTCAGGATAAACCTGAAATGGCTATGCTCGATAAGCTGGCTGAAGATACAACCTGGATATCCGCTTCTAAAAAAGAAACTGTTATCTTTCCTCCTTCGTCAGCTCATCTGAAAACAATCCATTTCACAGGGAATAATATCCATGATTTTGCCTGGTTTGCCGATAAGCGGTTTCATGTACTTAAAGGCAGTGTTATCCTTCCAAAGTCAGGCAAGCAAGTGAATACCTGGCTGATGTTTACCAACCAGCAGGCTGATCTCTGGAAAAATGCCATACCTTATATCAATCATGCTATCCTGGATTTCTCTTCATGGATAGGCGATTATCCTTACAACAGTTTCACCGCTGTACAAAGTGCCCTGAATGCAGGTCTTGGAATGGAATATCCGGGAATTACAGTGATTGGACTTACCAAAGATGGGTATTCGCTGGATAAAGTCATTGCCCACGAAGCCGCTCACAACTGGTTTTATGGTGCGCTGGCTTCCGATGAACGCCGTTATCCCTTTATGGATGAAGGTATGACCACCTCGTATGAAGTGCGGTACCTGACAGGGCGGTATCCCGATAAGAAGCTATGGGAAAATTATTTAAGCAAAGAGAAGCAGGCAAAGTTTTTTCATGTGGATAAGATCCCCATGGAGCGAATGATGGAATACGAATGGCTTATAGCTGCTCGCAGCAATATGGAACAACCGGCTAACCTTTCGTCGACGGATTACAGTGAAATGAATTATACCCTTATCCCGTATAATAAGGCTGCTATTAGTTTCAACTACCTCAGGGCTTATCTGGGAGATGCATTGTTCGACACTATCATCCGCGATTATTACCATCAATGGAAATTTAAGCATCCACAACCTGAAGACCTTCGACGGGAATTCGAATCACATACAGATAAAGAGTTACGCTGGTTCTTTGACGATCTGTTGGGTACAACCGAACGGCTTGATTATAAGATGGTGCGTATTGAAAACAGAAAACTGCTTGTAAGGAATGCCGGTGAATTGGCCTCACCCCTGCTTATTGCCGGGATGATCAATGATTCGGTCTGTATCAGGCAATGGGTGGATGGCTTTAAGGGGGAGAAATGGGTTGAATTGCCTACCGGCAATTATACTGAATTTAAGATTGATCCTGATCATGTGATGCCCGAAGTGGACAGGTACAACAACAATATCCGCACAACAGGACTCTTCCCGAAAGCCGATCCTGTGCAACCACAGCTCTTGTTTAGCCTCGAAGATCAGGAGAAACACTCGCTGATGTATATCCCGGTAGTAAACTGGAACCAGGAAAACGGCTTTATGGTCGGACTCGCTTTACACAACGGCTTTTTGATTCCCAAGCCGTTGGAATATCTTATTATGCCTTTCTACACGTTTAATAATTCTAAATTTGCAGGGTATGGAAAGGTTTCGTACAACATAACCCCTTATAATAAACTGATCCGGCTGGCTAAAGTCACCCTTGAGGGTACACAGTTTGGTGCTCCGGGCGATAGAAGCTATCATAAAATTATGGCTGGCTTAGATATTTATTTCAGACCGGATATCGTCACCAATCCCCTCAGGCAACGTGCGTACGGACAATATATCCTGGCATCCGACCTGTTTCAGGTTGAGAATATAGGGAATGACAAACTCAACCAGTTTCTCCTGCTTGGGTATGAAATTCAGAAAGTAAGCCTGGTCAATCCCTGGAATTTGTTACTTTCTGTTGAGTCGGGAAGTGCATTTCAAAAGACATCTGTCGATTTTGATTATAAACAAAGCTATACCGGAAGGGATAACGGACTGGAAATACGCCTGTTTGCAGGTGCCATGTTAAGCAACACTTCGTCACATTCATTTTATTCACTGGCCCCATCGGGACGTAGTGGCCGGGAACAATACCTTTATGATGGAGTTTATCCTGACCGTTTCAGCATATTCCCCAGCACCTTCTTTTCCCGACAGATGACTGTTTCAGAAGGAGGTCTGGTATCGCCTGTCAACGAAAGGCTGGGATACAGCAACTGGTTGGTTTCCCTTTCCCTGTCGAGCAATCTGCCGGGTAAGATCGGGCATATCGGGGTTAAGCCTTTTGTCAATTTGCTGTTAAATGACCATGGCCTTGGAGGTACTGATAATTCCCCTTTTTTCGGGGAAGCAGGAATTAAGGTCGGTTTGTGGAATCTTTTCGAAGTCCATTTCCCATTGTTGGTCACCGGTAATATCCAAACCATTGCCCCCCTTGTAAAGGATCGTCTACGCATTGTTTTTAACCTTGATTTTTCCAAACAAGGCAAAGTTGGTAAGTAATTAACAATTAACAATTAAGAATTAAGAATTAGCAGAACACTAAAACGTAAGTTTTTGTTGATTAACAAATATATCATTAAATATCTACGATTGCTTAACTAAATAATGTTTAGTGACCGATTAAAATAAGAATAGAACACGGATATACGTCAAATCAGCGTATATACATGTTCTATTCTTTTTTTTCAAATTTATTTAATTACCAACATGGACCTGGCCAGTACACCATGATCGGTAGCCATTTTATAGATGTACATTCCACCCGGCAGGACACTGGTATCCACATCAAGAACAACCTTATCGGGTACATTGCCGGCAAAGAGGGTTTTCACCTGGGAACCATCGATATGAAACAATGTGATCACTACTTTCCCGGGAGTCTTGACACCAAATTCAATACGTGTACTATGTCCGGCCGGATTCGGTATATTCTGATTCAGGAATGAATCAGGTTCATTTCCATTGACTGCAGGTACGGAAGCAGTTGTCAGTAAACCATATACGCTTACATTTCCGGAGAAAGTAGGTTGGTATACCTTACCATTCACTATGACTGCGGAATTAAACTTGGCAAAAGTGCCAAATGAATCCCTGCCTGGGTTCTGGTCGCTGTTCCACAGTTCTTTTGTCAGGTCGGTAGCATCAAAAGCCCTTAAAATACCGGTAATAGTCGTTATATTGGCATCTGCCGAAAGCGGGACGTTGGTCCATACAATGCCTGAGCCCGGATTTGAGCCGTTTGACGAGATGGAAATTATTCCCCCGGGAATCTCTGCTCCTGCTGCGGTTTCCCCTGTCGGTGCAATAAATGCGCTTTGTGAAGAAGGTTCGGTGCCAAAACCATTGCCGTTCCTTTTGTACGCTTTCAGGTTTTCGCCTGCGGTAATGCCATACAGGTAACCTCCGTTGTCGCTGTCCCAGTAAGCCGGTGATGCCTGCAACTGTCCGTTAAATACCTGCAGACGTTGGATAATCTGATCATCACAATTGCAGGCAGACGTATTATATCCTCCAAAATTGGTGCGGTCTACAACATAAAGTACCCCTTGTTTGCTGCCTCCTACAATCATGTTGCTGTTGGGTATCTGTATCGGGGCGTCCGATCCAAGGTCGCCATCTACCGAATTCAGGAAAGCCTGATTGTATGGAGTAAAATAATCGGTTACAGTGAGTGTTGTATTGCCCGGATGGAGCCTCAGGAAACTGTTCCCATATTCCGTTCCCCCTGAATATGCCGTATAGTCGCCATTGGCAACTGTCAGGTAAAGGTCGCCGGTGTCATCCACCGAAGGGCCTTGTCCTGACATCCAGATTCCCCCCTCAGCACCATTTGGTGTTGTGTTGAATACATATTTCTGAACCAGATTGCTTGCATTATATCCCAGAATCCATCCATGGTACGGGTCGATATCTGCATAACTGGCAAACATGATATAGATCACCCCATTCGATAAAACCAGGGCTGTACGCTGTAATTCACGTTTGCTGTCAAAGGTTACTACTCCGTTCGTGCTTCCGGCACCTGTACCGGCTATGGATGCCTGCAGGGTGACAGGACTGTTCAGTTTAAAATTTCCAGTAGCAATATCCAGAGCGTACAGTTTGTGGTAGAATACACCGTTTTCTTTGCTGAATGCAACCGCGTAGAGTGTATTGGTGGTAATATCAATTACCGGAGTACTCATAGTACCAATTTCAACTTTAATGTCATGGTAAGGCCCGTATACATCAAAGTTAGCATCAGGCAACGGACATGAAGGTCCCAGGTTTGCCTGCCACAAAGGGGCTGTCAGTGAATCGGCATCGTACGCATAAATGGTGTTGTGTTGTGTGGTGACAAACAACACATTTCTTTTTCCTTTTCCCGCTACATTCAGTCCGGAAACATACAGTGGCTGGGCATAAACCTGACCATCTACGGGATAGCTGTAAAGCTTTCCAAAACCAGTCACGTTCACATTCGAAGTGGTCAATATTCTCTCACTTGTATTCGCACCGGTCCTCTTATTGTCACCGCGTTGCGTCAGTATATTGGTTTGAGCCTGCAGTGTTAGCAGGCTGGCAGCGCATATTACGCTTAAGATGTATTTTTTAATCATAGAGTGTTTAATTTATTTTATAAAACAGCTAAAGAATACTTTTGTTTACAAAGGGCCCATCCATCACTTCCAAAAGAAGTAAATTCTTCTGAATTCGCTTACCGGGATAATAAATAAAAATATGATTTTGTTTTTCGATAAATATTAAAGCAAGTCTCTTATCCTTAAATGAATATGGATGAAGAATTATCCCCACTTGCTACTTTATTTATCCACTTCAAATGGATTGTATTTCGTGGTCATAGCCTGTTTTACATCTCTTTGCTCTTTTTCCGCCGGTAACCTATCCTTATTCATCCCATAACCCACCCATATTCCACCTTATTATATGATATGCGATATGGGTGGGATATAGGTGGGATATCTAAGGGATAACTAAGAAACAACGCCAAAAGCGTGACAGAGAGATGATGAACGGGTAATAGTGTTCCGTGTTCCGTGTTCCGTGTTCTGTGTTCCGCGTTTGGAGGGTTTGAAGGGTTTGAGAGTTTGAAAGTTTGAAGGGTTTGAGAGTTTGAAAGTTTGAAGAGTTTGAGAGTTTGAAAGTTTGGAGGGTTTGAAAGCGGGTGCAAATTACAAACGAATCTAAAAACTATGTTTGATAGCATAGAAAACAGGGTTATTTAAAATAAAAATGATCCGGATTCTTCAAAAATTATATCTATTTTTACGAGTGCAAAGACAGATGTCTTTCAAAATGGTAATCCGGGTAATCGGAGTCATTCATAACAGGATAAGATTTAAATGATATGCAACTAAAAAGAATAACTGCCGTATTGATGGCGTTGATTATAGTAACAGGGCTGGCAGCAAGAAATAATCATAAAAAAAATCACCCGAAAGATCTTAACGAGGCGATAATTAAACTGGATCATGCTTATTCGGATAAAACAAAAAAAGAGATATTCGATATGAGCGAAAGTGAATACCTGACGAAAAGCCAGTTTTCTTCACGTTTGTGGATCCGATATAACTGGGGATTATGGCATGGCACGAAGCTTTCAGTCTATTTTAATGATTTGGGAATCTATCATCCAAATGATATGACTGCTATCATTATACGTTGTTATTACCGTCACTTACACCATAAGGATTATGAACTGGAGAAACTAATCAAATATTATCAGAATCGTCGGAAAAAGCATTTATAAGTCCGGCCAACACATGAACAAGTGTCCTCTCCCCGACTTCCCGTACCTACTTCCTTCTTTATCAGCATTACAGAACCCCTCGCCATATGGCCGGGGGTTTTTATTTTTTTTTCCGATCCTCTCCATTGCATACCGGCATCGCGCGTACCTCCTTCATCGCTTTATAGCAACCGTTTTTCATAACACACCTAAGAAAAACAGAACAATTATTAGCAATTATTATCTAAAATAGGGTGCTAGTATTAAAAATACCGCTATCTTTGAAGCTAGATTTAATTAAAAAAGCAGGCAGGGATATGCGTGAGTTTTTTCAGGCAACTAACCCCCTAAATATAAGTGGAAAATTGAAAGGTTGGTTGCCAAATGTGATTCCCGGAGGTGTAAAACCATTGAAAGCAATTCTCAATATTTATCCTAATATTGAGAATGCAAAGAAAAATTATACTGAAGATGCTAACGGAAAACCTTCGCTTTTTTCAACCAATATGTATTTATTAGCAGAAAACCTATTACCATTAATTGAGCCGGAGTTAACAAATTACATTAATGAAATGAAACGAACTGAAGCTGAATTTCGAAAAGGAAAGAAGAAATAATTTGTATAATCGTTCAACTGTAATTCGTAATTAACAATTCATAATTCATAATTCATAATTCATATTGGGCAAGATGCTGAAATGTAAACTTTTGTAGATGGACAACAGATCATTAATTCCTATTCATATCACATTTAACTTCGTTGGATTCAGGACGGTAACTTTATATCAGGACATATTGCGGATATTCATAATTTAAAATTTAAACGACATGAGATTCACCCGATTTATTTTATTGCTCGCAGTATTGACAGGACAAAATGTCTATTCTCAAACAAAGTATAACATTAAAGCAACCAACTATTTAAATAATATACTTTGGTCGCAAATATTCAACAATTTTGATGTAAAAACACCCATATTATTCGTATCTCCATGGCTATTTGTATCTGGAAGCATTCAATACATAGATAATGATGTCTTTTTAAAACAAAATTTCAGTGAGGATGACCTTTTTACTGAAAAGGAAATAATTTTGAAAGAGTTCACAAAACAATTAAATATGTCTTTTTTTAATTACATTCCTACTGATACAACCATGGTATTAAAGGCTTTATATAAAAACAGGTTGTTGTATACTGTCAATTTGATGAAATCAGATTCTTTAATTAAATCTGAATACCTTCTTCCGGATAATGAAACAGGTGAAACAGTTGAATTTGGGAAGAATGAAAAATTAATATCACGATTTAAATTTAGTCCATATACTAAAATTACAACAACGACGATCAATAAACCTGATTCACTGATATATCGTACTTCAGACGAACTTAAAAGCTATATCGTGATTGATGAAAATCAGTATTTGAATGATACTTTAATAAATCAAAAAGTTTTCAAAGAAAGTTTTGAAACAAAAAAAAGAAAGTTTGTTTCGGGTAGTCATTTTCAATACAATGACATTGGTTCATTAGCCAAAGTTCTGACTTTAGACAAGAATGGTATCACTACAGACTCGATTGAATATTTTTACACGAATGATACATTAGCTTCTATAATGCAAAGTGTATTCAGAGATACTCCGAATATAATTTATTACAATTATAGCAATGGCCGGGTATCTGAAAAGAGTATCAGGAAAAAAGAATTTTCGTTTAAAATTGAGTATGAATACCTCAAAGACAAGATTTCTCGCATTAAATTCAGTAATTTATCAGATGATACAAAAGAAGAATATGCATTTGGGTATAATATCGGAGGATTCCTGATGTCAGTGATGTGCTACTCAAAGAATAGCCTGGAATTAAAACGACAAATCTTTTTTGCCTATGATGTCAAACAAAACATTAAAACGATCAAGGTTGTCAACAAGAATGGTTTGATTGAAAAGGAAATAAGCTATGATTACGATTTCAAATAAAAGAAGAAACGTTTCGCTTATGTTTTGACCGTTTTTGCGCTATTCCGGCATGGTTAGAACAGCTCAAGAACTTTAAAACGAATAGGTATGCCCATAACAAGTTCTTAGTCAAGCCATCTGACCGGTATACTTAGGTGCAGGATGGTGCAAAGAAGCTGGTCGTTAGTCAGATTTTAATAAAACACTCTACAAACAATGAATAGACTTGACAGACTAACAAGCAGCTTATACAACTTCAATCTAAACGACTGATAAGTGACCGGGAAATAGCTATCCGGTTTGAAGTGACAACCAGGACAATTTACAGGGAAATTCAAACATTACGGCTTGCAGGTGTTCCCATTGGCGAAGAAGAAGGAAAAAGTTATATTGGCTATGGAACACTTATGAACCAAATGCAATACGCTTATGCCGATGCACAACGATTAGAACAACTGAACAATAAGTTGTACTTAATAAACAGTGACGGTTTCCCAGCAAACGAAACCGGACTGAAAAGCCATTGTAAGAATGGTTTTCAGGTGGAAACGATCGCTGAAACCGGCCATTATCCAATGATAGAAAAACCGGCAGAGTTTAATTTGATATTAGAAAAAGTACTGGCAGGAATGAAATAAACTGCTGCTAACACCTGCTAACCCTGCCATAACGTCATACCGGGAAAAAAAACAAAAAGTACAAAAGCACTGTTATAGGTGAAACGGATTTATTCGTATGAATAATACATTATTTTATAGTTAAATCAAAAATATGGTTCGATTCATTCTCTGTGTGACAATTCTGTTGACAATGGCAAGCTGTCAGAATAATCAACGTAAGGATTTTGAAACAGCCTCTTCAGTCATCAACGAAAAGGATTTTGCACGTAATCTGACTTTTATTTCATCGGATGCCTATCAGGACCGAAAACCAATGACCAGGGGAGAAGATAACGCGGTAACATATATTAAAACCCAACTACAAAAATTAAAACTGGAACCTGCTTTTGGTAAGAGCTATTTTCAGGATGTACCCCTGGTAAATATCGTTTCTACATCTTCCGGCATGGTATTCAGGACAAAAAAAGGATTGTTTACTTTAAAGACTGTCGTCGATTATGTGGCATTTACGGAACAGATAATAGAGAAATCGGATCTTCAGAATGCAAAACTGGTTTTTGCCGGTTATGGCATTATTGCCCCGGAATACAACTGGAACGATTATAAAGGGCTTGATGTAAAAGGGAAAGTAGTAGTGGTTCTTGTAAATGATCCGGGTTTTGCAATCGGCGACACCACCCTTTTTAATGGCAGGACAATGACGTACTATGGTCGCTGGACGTATAAGTATGAAGAAGCAGCCCGTCAGGGTGCCATAGGGTGTATTATTGTTCATGAAGAAGCTGCTGCCGCTTATCCATGGAGTGTTGTCGTAAACTCTAATGGCTCTTCCCTGCACTTACAAGCCAAAAACAAACATCTTGATACCTGCACCATCGAAGCATGGATGACTAATGATGCCGCACAGAAGTTGTTTGCAAGCTGTGGGTTCGATTATCAGACTGCAAAACAAAAAGCATGTATAAGAGGCTTCAAATCCTTCGAAATGAACGCAACAGTTTCAGTAAGTCTAACCAACACACTTCATCCAGGCATATCCAAAAACGTTGGAGCAATGCTGATCGGTACTGACAGAAAAGATGAATGTATCGTGTATTCTGCGCATTGGGATCATCTGGGTATTGGAAGGCCCATACAGGGTGATTCTATTTATAATGGCGCCGATGATAATGCTTCAGGTGTAGCTACCGTACTCGAAATTGCTAAAGCTTATTCAGAATTAAAGATAAAACCAAAACGTTCTGTACTGTTTCTGTTCTTTACATCAGAAGAATCAGGTTTATTGGGTGCTCAGTATTATGTTAAGAATCCATCATTTCCAATGGCAAAAACAGTTGCCAATATAAATTTTGATATCCTTAGTTTTTCAGGTAAAATGAAGGATGTTACTTTAATATCCTATGGTCAGTCGGAACTGGATAAGTATGTAACTACAGCTGCTAATAAACAGCACAGATACATAGCACCGGATCAGATGCCTGAGCATGGAAGCTTTTTCAGAGGTGATCAATTCTGGTTTGCACGTGAAGGAGTGCCTGTTATTTATGGAAATGGATTGTTCGATCACCGCGAAAAAGGAAAAGAATACGGCTTGCAAAAAATGAAGGAATATACAACCCTGCATTATCACAGGCCATCCGACGAATATAATCCTAAAATACACGATTTATCAGGCGCAATAGAAGATGCAAAGCTATTTTTTGATGTCGGATATGTGCTGAGCAACGAGTCTTTTTTTCCAACATGGTATGATAAGTCACCATGGAAAAAGATCAGGGATAAAAGTAATTGATCATTAGCCATTTTAAAAAGCGAAACGAAAAATGCATCACAATATTCTGTAACCTTTAAAAATCATTTTAAATTATGAAGATTCTGCTTACGGGTGCTACCGGATATATTGCACAACGATTGTTGCCTGTTTTACTTGAAAACGGTCATGAAGTCATTTGTTGTGTCCGCGATAAAAGCAGGTTTGATATTTCAAAGCATGCCACCAAAAGGGTAAGCGTTATAGAAGTCAATTTTTTAAAAGCTGAGACACTGGCTGCAATACCATCCGATATTGACATTGCGTATTATTTAATTCATTCCATGTCAGCCCAAAGAGGAAATTTTGAAAACATGGAAACCATATGTGCAAATAATTTCAGGGATTATATGGTAAAAACCAACGTTCAGCAGGTAATTTATTTAAGTGGGATAACCAATGACAGAGTGTTATCAAAACATCTTACATCACGTAAAAATGTAGAGACAATTCTTTCAACATCCACTTTCCCCTTAACAACCCTGAAAGCAGGGATTATTGTAGGATCAGGAAGTGCATCCTTTGAGATTATTCGTGATCTGGTTGAAAAATTACCTTTAATGATTGCTCCCAGATGGCTGAAAACAAAATGCCAGCCTATTGCTATCCGGAATGTTATTGAGTTCTTAAATGCAGTGGCAGGTACTACCGATACGTACAATCAAAGCTACGATATTGGAGGTCCGGATATATTGGATTACAAGGAGATGCTCTTGCGTTTTGCCTTCATCAGGGGTTTGAAAAGGACAATTATGGTGGTGCCTGTTATGACACCTAAAATATCATCCTATTGGCTTTATTTTGTTACTTCTACTTCTTATTCGTTGGCAAAAAACCTGGTAAATAGTATGAAAATAGAGGTAATATGCAGACCGAATGATTTGGCTGCAAGGTTAAATATTTCGTTGATTGATTATAATATGTCAATCAAACTCGCATTTGATATGATTGAGCAAAATCAGGTGTTATCCAGCTGGATTGATGCTCAAACGAGTGATATACTGGAAAAAGGAATAACACAATATATGGAAGTCCCGATAAATGGATGCTTTAAGGATATACGCATAATGTCTTTGAAGAATAGTGAATTATCCTTCCGTAAAATATGGTCAATTGGTGGAAAAAACGGTTGGTATTATGGTAATTGGCTTTGGGAAATAAGAGGATTTATGGATAAATTAACAGGAGGCGTCGGGATGAGGCGCGGTAGAAAAAGCGAAACAGAAATATCTCCCGGTGAATCATTGGACTTTTGGAGAGTATTATTAGCCGATAAAGAAGAAAGACGATTGTTGCTATTTGCAGAAATGAAATTGCCTGGTGAAGCGTGGCTTGAATTTAAAATAGACGATAATAAGTTAATACAAACAGCCACATTCAGACCGTTAGGCGTTTTTGGTCGATTCTACTGGTACTGTATGCTGCCCTTTCATGGTTTTATATTTAAAGGAATGATCCGAAATATAGCTGATTAATTGTTGGGATATTTAAATAGATTCTTTCCATATCAAACTTTTGGTCAATCAGCAATAGCAGAAATTAGATGCAGATATACTCAATAGCTTATTGAAGGTCACAATAGAAATCATTCAACTTTTTCAGGAACTGAAAATAACTTATAAAAATCAAAGTAGTGGATCAGCACCATCATTCGAACTATTTATATTTTTTTTTGTTATAATTAATACTTTGTCACCTACCTTTTTGATTTCTGTTATTTTACAAACAAAGAATTCCAACTAAATATTTAGTTTTTATATGCAACCTGAATTCGAACATATCCTGCAAATTCTGGCTTCGCTGGCTGCCGGTGCTATACTTGGACTGGAACGTGAATACCACAGCAAACCGGCAGGGTTCAGGACCATGATTCTGATTTGTGTCAGTTCGTGCCTGTTCAGCATATTATCGGCTACCATGCCGAGTGGCGACAGGATAGCATCCAATATCGTTACTGGCATTGGTTTTATTGGTGCAGGGGTAGTATTTAAAGAAGGAGCTACAGTAAGGGGTATCACTTCAGCGGCTATTATATGGATGTCAGCAGCTATCGGAATGTGTATCGGATTTCAGCATTATGTGCTGGCTTTATTTGTGGTAGTGCTGGTTTTACTGGTAATGATTGCGCTTTCCAGGTTTGAAAGACTTTTTGATACCCTGTATCAGGTGAAAATATATGAAATCCATTTTATTTCAGCTGACTATTCGTTGGAAGCGCTGGAAAAAGAAATGAAGGGACTGCAAATACGTTTTGTCAGAAAGAAAATCGGAAAACAAAACAATGTGGTGAACGTTGAATACAGCATCGTGGTATCTCCAATAAAAATCAGGGAGAAGATAGATAATTTTCTGATTAATAATACCCATATTAAAGGATTTGAAGTATAGCAAAGGATTTTAATGAACAAGTAATCGGCAATGGCAAAAAAAGAAAAGTTGGATTTTAATGATTTCATGATCAAAGAAGGGATGAAATTTTCGTTGTCGGATTATCCAACGGAAATAAAGCATAAGGAGATTGACAAGGAGCTTGGCGAGGTGTTAATTCAAAAGGATGTGGAAGAATTGTCCTCGTTGCAGGATATTCTGTATGCCGACAGGCGGCATGCCGTGTTGATCATTATCCAGGCAATGGATGCAGCCGGGAAAGATGGGACCATTAAACATATCATGTCGGGTGTAAATCCCGAAGGAGTGCAGGTTACAAGTTTTAAAGGCCCTTCTGTCTCAGAACTGGATCATGATTATTTCTGGCGTCATTATATTGCGTTGCCGGGAAAAGGTGAAATCGGAATTTTTAACCGTTCGCATTATGAAAATGTGTTGATAACCAAAGTTCATCCTGAGTTTATACTAAATGAAAAACATGCCGGTATCAATTCGGTGGATGATATCAACAAATCGTTCTGGGAGAAAAGGTATAAACAGATATGCCGCTTTGAAAAGAACCTGGTAGAAAACGATACTACTGTGCTTAAATTCTTTTTGCATGTTTCGAAGGATGAACAAAAGAAACGGTTCCTCGATAGGATAGACGATCCTACTAAAAACTGGAAATTTTCAACAGCCGATTTAAAAGAAAGGGCTTATTGGGATTCGTATCAGTTGGCTTATGAAGAGGCAATCAGGAATACCAGTACCATGGATGCTCCGTGGTTTATTATTCCGGCTGATGAAAAGTGGTATTCCCGCTATATTGTGGGGAAAATTATTTGTAACGAACTTAAAAAGCTCAACCTCGAATATCCCAGGATTTCAGATAACGAACGTGAAGCATTGTTGAAAGCAAAAGAAATACTACTCAATGAGAAGTGAGTAAATTGTACTGAAATAAAACAGAATAATTCATAATTCATAATTCACAAGGTGCTGATAAGTAGGCTTTGTAGGTTGACAAATAGATCATTAAATATCTACGATTATATATATATATTAACTGTAAAGAAATTATTTTAGTTACTTTTGTAAAATACTTTCTTATCAAAGGGAGGTTGAAGGTAGCTCTGAAATGAGTAGATACCTGATTGTACCGCTGTTGTATAAATGCAATTGGATTCAGGTTGAATCATATTTTTAAAGACCTGCAAAAATTATACCTGTAAATTACGATATGTCACGAACCATTTGTGCAATTTGTGTGTTATTCACCTTGTTAGTTTGCTCATGCCGGAAACAACAGCCGGTTGATCAAGCCAGGAACATGGCAGATGCCGATCGGTATTATTCAGCTCTTTCTTTAGAAAAAGGCAGGAATGCAGCCTTTTTGGCAATGTTTGATTCTGCAGGTGTAACGTTATCACCTCATAAGCCTCCGATTGAAGGATATAAAGAGATCAAAAAATTAATATTAAGCAGAAGTGACAGTACGTATACATTGACGTGGGAGCCCATGTTTGCCAAAGTTGCCGTTTCAGGTGAATTAGGTTATACTTATGGAACCTATAAATTGACGATTAAAGCCCCTAAACCCGTTTTGCAGGTAGGGACATATACAACCATTTGGCATAAGAATTCTCATGGAGAATGGAAAGCATTGCTTGATACGGGAAACGAAGGACTGAAATAGCATCAAGCTTTGAGCTTTGAGAAAATGACAAGAAGTGAGTTCAATTAAATCAGGTTGTAACAATTAGGAATTTCAGATAACAGAAACGTTGGATAATAAGTAACTAAGGATTAATAAACCACAAATCATTTTTTATGAATGCAAAACGATTATTTTCGATGGCTGTTGTAATCCTGCTAAGTACTGCGGGAACCATTTTCGCAACAACACAGGATGATACTTTAAATAATAAAATGCCAGTAGATTCGGTTAAAACCGGTAAGGCACTGTATCTGAAAAGTTGTGCCCGATGCCACAAGCTGAAAGATCCTGCAAAATACACCATGGTTCAATGGCCGGGTCTGGTTAAGAAAATGCAGAAAAGAGCCAAGATAACCGATCAGGAAAAGGCAATGATTCTAAGCTACCTTTCGACAGAAGCAAAGAAATGAATTCCTGAAAATAAAGTTCGTGGAAATGCAGTTTTACCAATCCGGGATGAAAAAGTATTTGTTCCTGATTGATAAAAAATTAAATAAAAATACGACAATAATTTGGCGGATCAAAATATAGTCGTAAATTTGCAATGTTTTCGAATCACAAATGCTGTCCTGCATTTGAATCACAATCAAAAAATAACATTCACAACAACAACGTTTTTTTCCAAGAGGAAAATCTCCCCAAAACGTCTATTCATCACTTTATGAGTAATTACACCATTTTGCAATTGAATGCGAAAGAACTGTCCGAATTGAAGGACGTCGCAACTGAATTAGGTCTTAAAGTTTCTAATTCAGCTAAAAAAGAAACTTTAGTTTACGATATACTGGACCAGCAAGCCGTTGTCAATGCACAACGCAAAACTATCTCCAACGAAATCCAGGAAATTGACCGCAAAAAACGGTTACGTGTTCCTATTAAAAAAACTCCTGAACAAAAATTGTTAGCAAATCAACAAAGTGCAGCTAAACAAGTAGGTATTCAGGTTCAGAAAGTAACCCCGAAAGTAGTACCCGAACAAGCTCCGACTGTTGTAAAACAGACAGAATCAGTTCAGGCAGAAGTTAAGCCGGTTGAAATAGCTGCTGTTGCTGCTGCACCAAAACCTGCAAACAAAAAACCGAATAAACCAAAACAGCCAAAACCCAATAAACCGGCTATCAGTAAAGCGGAAGTTGAAAAAGTTGAAACAATTGAACCCGAAGCTATTATAATCACGAAACCAACACCAACAAAAGTGTTTGTACTGGAGGATAGATCGGAAGAAAATGATTCCAATGAAGAAACACTATTTGTAGAAACTGAATCGGTAGAGATTGATAATGAGCAAGTAAGAGTAATTCAGGATACACCAGAGATCAGACCTGCTAAAATTAATACCAACATCAATAACGGGAATAACGCTAATAATGCAAGTAATGCGAATATAAACCGAAACAAATTTAACCAACGTCCTGAAAAAGTTGAAAAACAATTTGATTTTGACGGTATACTTGAAGGAACAGGTACATTGGAAATGATGGCCGATGGTTATGGTTTTCTCCGTTCTGCAGATTATAATTACCTTGCTTCCCCCGATGATATTTATGTTTCCCAATCACAGATAAAACTTTTCGGTCTTAAAACCGGAGATACCGTTAAAGGAGCAATCCGTCCACCGAAAGAAGGTGAAAAATACTTCCCGCTGATCAAGGTAGCTCAGATAAACGGCCGTTCGCCGGAATATGTTCGTGACAGGGTTCCTTTTGAACACCTCACTCCTCTTTTCCCTGATGTAAAGTTTAATCTTTGCAGCGGTAAGAATGATACTTTATCAACCCGTATTGTTGATTTGTTTTGTCCGATTGGTAAAGGCCAACGCGGATTGATTGTTGCTCAGCCTAAAACGGGTAAAACTGTTTTGCTGAAAGATATTGCCAATGCCATTGCAGAGAATCATCCTGAAGTATATATGATTGTACTGCTGATTGATGAACGTCCGGAAGAAGTTACCGATATGGCTCGCAGCGTGCGTGCCGAAGTGGTTTCATCAACGTTCGACGAACCGGCTGAACGTCATGTAAAAGTAGCCAGTATGGTGCATGAAAAAGCAAAACGTATGGTGGAATGTGGTCAGGATGTGGTTATTCTACTTGACTCAATTACCCGGCTTGCACGTGCATATAATACTGTTTCGCCAGCATCGGGTAAAATCCTTTCAGGTGGTGTGGATGCCAATGCATTGCACAAACCTAAACGGTTCTTTGGTGCAGCACGTAATATCGAAAACGGTGGTAGTCTTACCATTATCGCAACCGCATTAACTGAAACAGGATCGAAGATGGACGAAGTAATCTTTGAAGAATTCAAAGGAACCGGTAATATGGAACTTCAACTTGACCGCAAACTGTCGAATAAACGTGTTTTCCCTGCTGTGGATATTATGGCTTCGAGTACCCGTCGTGATGATCTGTTGCTTGATCAGGATACCCTGAACCGTATGTGGATACTACGTCGTCACCTGGCTGATATGAATTCAATGGAAGCTATGGAATTCCTGAGAGACAGGATGGAACGAACCGATAATAATGATGAGTTCCTGGTATCTATGAATGCATAACAGGTTAACAATAAAAACTTTTATATAGATTAAAAATCGTCTGAGAAATCAGGCGATTTTTTGTTTTAAACCGGCTGAATAAAACTATAATCTTAAATAAGTAGTGCAAAGGAATTAGATTAATTGTTAATTAAATAATTTATTCTACATTTGTAACCTATTCTACTAATTAAAATAGATCAGACATGATAAAAATAATGAAATTGAGTTCACTTATTTTGATAGTTGCAGTTGTTCTTTTTGCATCATGTGCAAAGAATGATGTAACAAATGTAACGTTGGATAAAACGACATCCTACTTAATTATTGGTCAGACCGATTCATTAAAGGCTACCCTGACTGCAACAGGGGACATAAAAAACATTCCTCAAACATGGACATCAAGTAATCCGACGGTAGTTACTGTAAAAGACGGAGTAATTACAGCGATGAGAAACGGCACTGTCAATATTACCTTAAAGGCCGGTGGAATAATAGCTACATGCGTTGTAACTGTTGATGATAAAATACAACCTACCCTGACTCAGGGTGAATTATTGTTCTACGGCGATGCTTATGGAACAACAGATACGATTAAAGGAACTGGTTCAAATAATTTTGTACTGATCATGGCAAGTTCAGGAATTAATCTGGATAATTTAAGCGGAACAGGTGAATTGTTAGTTGTTGAATTGAATACCTCGTTAAAAGTCAAGGATAGCATACCTGTAGGAACGTATGATATGAATACTGATTTATCTCCTTTTTCACTTGTTCCGGCTTGGGTAGATAGTAGTAACACACCCTGGGGTTGCTGGTATTTTGGAAATATATCCGATCCGATTGCAAATGGTAATTTGGTTGTAACCAGAGTAGGAAATATTTATACCATCAATTACGAACTTTTTGATGATTATGGAGTGAAGATATATGGAACTTACAAGGGTACATTCAGTTATGTGAATGAGTTAACCCAGGTGCCGCAATCTGTTGTCAAAAACCTTTTGAAGCTTAAATCAAAAAGTGCGGTAAACAAATCGATGAAATTTAAGAGAAGGTAATTCTTTTCAATAAGGAAATTTAGAAAATAAAAAGAGCATTCTTCAGGTAGGATGCTCTTTTTTATGCACAAAAGTGAGCATTTTATGCAGGTTTTTTACTGGTTTAGGAAAAAAGCACTATCTTTGCCTCCGAAATTTTTATAATTCATTTTAGAAACACATATTTATTGAGGTCACTGTTCAAAGTGTTTTTTTACTTATAGAAGGTTTTGAACAAGGTTCTATTATTTGGGTGTAAACAATTAAAATCGTAAACATGAAATTATTAGAAGGAAAAGTAGCTATCGTAACAGGAGCTGCACGTGGTATTGGAAAAGCAATTGCCCTTAAGCTGGCTAGCGAAGGAGCTGATATCGCATTTACCGATTTAAACATCGACGAAAATGCCCTGGCAACACAACAAGAAATTGAAGCCTTCGGGGTAAAAGCCAAAGGATATGCTTCGAATGCAGCCAATTTTGACGAGACTCATACCGTTGTTAATGAAATCCATAAAGAATTCGGTCATATCGACATATTGGTAAACAATGCAGGTATCACGAAAGATGGTTTAATGATGCGTATGAGCGAAGGACAATGGGATGCTGTAATCAATGTAAACCTTAAATCGGCCTTCAATTTTATCCATGCCGTTACTCCTATCATGATGAAACAAAAAAACGGTAGCATCATTAACATGAGCTCTGTGGTAGGTGTTTCTGGAAATGCAGGACAAGCAAATTATTCAGCTTCAAAAGCAGGAATGATTGGTTTGGCTAAATCTGTTGCCAAGGAATTAGGTTCCAGAGGAATCCGTGCCAACGCTATTGCACCGGGTTTTATAGAAACTGAAATGACTCATGCCCTGAGTGATGAACAACGTGCAAAATGGAATGAAGCAATTCCGTTACGTCGTGGTGGTAGTCCTGATGAAGTAGCAAAAGTAACTTTGTTCCTTGCTTCCGACTTATCGAGCTATGTAAGCGGACAGGTAATCAATGTTTGCGGTGGAATGAACACTTAATTAATTAAGAATTAAGAATTAATAATTAATAATTGACAGAGATCTGACAAGTAAGTATTTATAGGTTAACAAACAGATTATTAAATATCTACGATTACTTACTTAATTTAGATTCAATATATTTACAATAAAAACGCTCCAAAGAAATTTGGAGCGTTTTTTAGTAGAATTAAACAGACAGAGTTTTATTTGTTTTGAATTTCATTCAATAGTTTTCAATTAACCGGTAAAACCAAGGGCCCCTGCTATAGCATTGATGCATCTCAGAAGCTCAGTCAATACCTTGTCTGCTTCAATTGTCATTCCTTCAGCAGTATATCTTCGCCATTTATCCAACAGGCCGATTTGATGCAGATGAATAGGATCCATAGCTTCCGATCGCAGAAGTGTTGAATAGTAGTGGTTTTCACGTCTTACCGCAAATGGCACATTCAGCAGAACATCAATCATTCGTCTTGTCAGTGTCAGTTCATCAGTCATCCCGGTGATAAATAAATCGCATTCGGGTATTTCTGAAGCCAGTTTTGCATACTTTTTAAAAATGACTTCATTGGAAGATACAAGACTCGAATCAATATTTGTAAATACATACCTGATAAACGGGTCAGTTTTTACAAATAATTGCAGCTTTTCAAATTTCTCCGGTTCATTGTTGTATAATTCTTCCAATGTGCTGCCAACTCCATACCAACTGGTGATATTAAACCTGCATTGACTCCAGCTGAATACCCACGGTATAGCCCTCAAATCAGAAAGACTCCGTGTTCCGGTTCTTCGTGTGGGACGACTGCCAATTTTACTCTGTTCTATGGCATCAATGGGTGTCGCTTTTTCATAAAATGGAATAAAACCGGGGTGTTGCGTCAACTCTTTATAAAACATCATGCTTTTATTGGCCAGATAATTTAATTCAGAAGATAGTTCATGTTTCTTTCTATTGTCATTCTTCTGAATCAATGTTGCAGCGAGTGTACCTGCAGTGAGCAGCTCGATATTGTAAACCGCGTTGAAATTATTGGCATACTTGCGTTCAATAGTTTCACCCTGTTCTGTCAAACGGATATCACCATTAATCGAACCGGAAGGAAGTGATCTCAGAAACCAATGCGTAGGTCCGGCACCACGGCTGATAGAACCTCCTTTACCATGAAAAAACCGAAGCCTTACATGGTGCTTTCTTCCTATTTCAATCATATTGGCTTGTGCCTGATATAAATACCATTGACTGGCAAAAATACCTCCGTCTTTGTTGCTGTCACTATAACCTATCATTACCTGCTGTACCATCGTCTCAGCGTTATGTTGCTTCTGCTGCCACAGAAGACTTCGTTTCGTTAAGGGATGAGACAGAAATTCATCCAACACATGTGGACTACGCACCAGATCATCAATGGTTTCAAACAGTGGAACAACAGGCAACTGCGATACCAATCCTTCGGAAGTATTCAGCATTAAACCGGCTTCACGTTGTAACAGATAAACTAAGAATAAATCGGAAACATGGCGTGTCATGCTCACAATAAGCGACCCTAAGCCCTGATCGCTGTATCTTTTAATGTGTTCACTCAGGAGAAGATATGTGTCTATCGTTGCTTTTGCTTCATTTTCAAGTAGCATGCCAGGCAATGTAAAAGGGCGGCTCAATAAAAGCTCAGTATTTATAAAATCGAGTCGTTTATCTAATTCCAATTGTAAAAAAGAATCCCCATCCACTTGTGCAATTTTCATCAATTGTGCCAATGCCAGTTCATTGTATTGACTGTTTTGACGAATATCCAGTTTTGCAAGGTGAAAACCAAAAGTGTTAACTATGCGTATTGCATCGTTCATGTCAGTGTAGGCAATCTCAGAAGCACCGTAATGAATGAGTTCTTTTTTAATCAGGTAAAGATCCTCGGTCAATTCGGCCGGTAACCTGTATTCCGGTTTATATTCATTTAAATAACTTCTTTCAGTTGATACGGGGATTTTGGCAAGTACGAATTCCAGGAACTGTTTAAATGCCTCTGTTTTATATATAATCCTAGAGCTGTCACTCTTCAGCCTGATCTCCTTGTATAAATGTGCATACTTCTTCTGAAATGGCTGCGATAGTTGATTTATATTCACATTGAAACTCAGGTTTTTCTGCAATACGCTTATTTCTTTCCTGATCACTTCGAAAGCCTTCTCACGTAGTTTCAACAATGTCTTTTCGGTTACTTCGGCAGTAACCATTGGGTGTCCGTCCCTGTCGCCACCTACCCAGTTGCCAAAACTGATTTTAGGGAAACAGTCTGCTTTACGAATCAGTTGCTGGTCGAAACCTGCTTTTTGCCAGGCCTGTATCAACCGCTGATCATGGAGTTTGATCACTTCAGGAAAAACCTGAGTGAGGTAATGGATAATATTATCGAGTTCGAAACTGACATCAGGTTTCTCTGTATACACATCCGAAGTGCGCCAAATGCGATGCAGGTCGATTTTAATATCTTTCCGGATCTGCTCTTGCTCCAATGCGTTGTACATTGTATTTTCACGTTTCACTACCAGTAAATAGAGATTCCGCAAATGCTCCAGCATCACAGTACGTTTAGCTTCTGTGGGATGAGCGGTTAGTACAGGCTCCACATGTATTTTTGATAGTTGGGCAGCTATCTCCTCTGCCCTAAATCCATTTTCTTTGAGTAATTCCAGGTTGTACAACCACAATCCGTTGATTTTATCCGGTGATATACCGCCTTCTGTTTTCCGGCGGTTTTGAACAGCTCCATTAACTTCAACTATATTGAGCAACTGAAAGCATGTGGAATAAAGCTGAAGATGTTTCTCACTGAATTTTTTATCTCCGAAGTCAGTATTACCGGATATCCAGGGTATATCACCGGCCAGTTCAGTTTCACCTGACTCGATCATTACTTCTTTCAGGCAAACGAGGAGATATTCGAGGTCGTGGTATACTTTGCCGATTTTTTCCTGAACAAGTTGTAGCGTACTCATATCTTTATAATTCATAATTCATAATTCATAATTCAAAGTTAACAAGGTGCTGGTAAGTAGATTTTTGTAGGTCGACAAATAGATCATTAAATATCTGCGAATACTTATATGTTAAGTATTTTAAATAAAACATCTTAAATCCTTTTTTTGTTTAGTAACTCAACGCCAAAATTAAAAGTAAATTTATGTGGTTTGTATTAGTCCTGTATCGTTTATGTTATTCCAGAGTAAGCTACTAACTAAATTAATTCCATCAAATCGGGTTTTTTAATGTATCTTAGCAGATACGCTGTAAACGATTCGTTGGTCACAACTCCACTTTTATTCATTACTGATGTTAGTTGAGGATTGATTGAGGATTGGTTGAGGATTAGTTGAGGATTTAGAGAGGTAAGGCCCTCCTAACCCACTCAGAATCCCCTTTGTTATATCTTTTTTTTTTACTTTTTACCTGAATTTGAAGTATCTAAAATTTAATGGATTGGGATTGAATATGAAAAGCAAAAACAACGATTATGTGATCATAATGCCCTCGTTCTTATCCGGAAATTTATCTTGGGTTCATGATTTAAATTTGTTTAGGCCTGAAATTGCTTTATGTCAGATGGTGACGGATTGTGACAATGAGTCTCGAACTGCCAGGGATGTTCCGGTTACTGTCAAAAAGAAAAAATAAATTATTAAAGTCAGTAAATAATTATCCATCAATAAAAAGACACAAAGAGCTCATTTAATCTAAATCCGGAAAAATAAGTCATTGATGCTAACCAATACATTCAAAGTTATTTAGGCTTGTATTAACAACATATTCGGTAGAGTGATATTTAATAAATGGTTAAAAAACTGACTAAAAAAGAACTAAAGCAAGATCAGTGTATGAAGTCATTTTATAAGCTGAAAGTAAATCCATGAATTAATTTTACCCGAACAAATCCTGAAATAATTAATTTTGGAGCGTTTTTTGTTTTAATAACGTTGCCTAATAAATTAGCTTACTACTCGTTTTTAACACGAAAAAATACTATCTTTGTCAGTCTTTTTCAGGAAAACTGACAAAACAAACAAAAATAATCGAAACAATAATATAAAACATTGAAATATATGGGATTTAATGATTT
>Ga0302210_10000274_pt1 | contig 24206 bp, 22 predicted proteins | sample II_Fen_E3_2_FD_198793 | JGI IMG/M metagenome (GOLD analysis project Ga0302210, IMG submission 198793) | Peat permafrost microbial communities from Stordalen Mire near Abisko, Sweden - II_Fen_E3_2 | ecosystem: Environmental > Terrestrial > Soil > Wetlands > Permafrost | place: Sweden: Abisko... | reverse complement strand
TAATCCAAAAAATTCCGACTCGCAAAAGATGGTTAGCGACCTGAAAAATATGGGGCTAACAGATAAACAGGCGCAAGCTACAACTGATGCATTATGCCTGTCTAAATCGACGGGCATGTCATCGGACATGGAACAACCTGTGAAAAACAGTCTCAATAAATTGGTAACGTCAGGAAAAATAACTCAGGATCAAGCTGATAAAGTCAGCAATTACCTTAAACAAAACAAATTTGATCCGAAGAATTTCGACCCGCAAAAAATGGTTAGCGACCTGAAAAATATGGGAATAACTGACAAACAGGCGCAAGCGATAACAGATGTGATGCGGCCGTCAGCAGGTGTTGCTTAGATTTGTCTGGACTGAAACCAAGACAAATATTGACTTTTAACTGAAGGTTGATAAGGCATATTTTTTCGTGAAAACAGCAAGACAGTCCAAGCTTTGTTGATGATATATAAAAAGCAGCCTCTTTGCAAATTTTTGTTTTGGCGATTAAATTATACCAGTTTGGCGGATTGTTTCTATATAGATTTTGTAAAAAATAGTTTGGGTGATAATAGAAGAAAGTTATATCGCTCAAACTATTGTATTTACTGGGATTGTGACATTTTGAATAATTCGCAGTGTAAAAATTAAAAGGGGGCTGTTGCATGAAATGAAAATCTAAGCATATATTGTGGTTTATTCAAAACTCACAGCCTATGGTAGGGGTTCTTATTAATATGACAACCCTTAGATTTCATGTTTTACAATGTAAAGCTTTAATATTAAGATGAAATCCATATATATGTTTAATATGATTAGTTTGGCAAGGGATACGAACTTTGGAGGATAAAATATGTTTGAAAAAGTAAATAATCTAAGTATTGAAAAAAAATTACGCGTATCGTTTATTTTTATTGTTGGCATTACTTTATTTTTAGGCGTGTATGGGATGTATGCAGTCACGACTTTAGCACATAAGTCGGATGAGATTACGGATACATGGATGAACATGCTGGATGATTCACACAAAATCAATGAATCATTTGCCAAACTTCGCCTTAATACATATAAATTTATTTATGCGGATGACAAAGCGGAACGTGATAAAGCAAAAAAGATGATAGACGAAGCGAAAGCTACAATTAATAAAAGCAGCGAACAATATATTAAAAAATTAGAATTTTTGGAAAAAAATAATCCACTGGAGGCAGTTGAACAACATAAACTTGTCGATCAGATTCATAAAGATATGGATGCATATTTTGTATTGAATGAACAATTATTTCAGTTTAACCAAGAGGGGAAAAAGACAGAAAGTATTGCTTTGGCTTATGGAAAAACAAGTGAATCATATTTGAATATACAGAGTCAACTGGATACCTTAGTTGATGTCGATGTGAAAAAAGCCGATACATTAAATGCGGAATCAAAATCGCTTTATAAAACAACAGATCTAATTCAGACGATCATTCTCTTGAGTGGTGTTCTCATTATTTTATTGATTGGATATCGGATTAATAAAAATATTCAACGGTCGGTAAAAGAATTATTGCGCATTTCAAAAGAAGTTGCCGAAGGAAATTTGACTGGTCAGGCTGTGGTTTTTTCACGTGATGAATTTGGTCAGTTAGCAAGTTCTTATAATATTACAATTAATTCACTAAACAAATTAATTCGAAATATTCAAGAGAATGCAGAACAGGTTGCTTCTTCTTCCGAACAGCTTTCTTTTAGTGCAGAACAATCGGCACAACTGAGTACCCATGTTGCTGTTTCTATTAATACGGTGGCCATGTCGAGTACAGAGCAAGCACAATCCGTAGAACAAACAAAAAGAGCCGTTGAAGAAATTTCTCAAAATATCAATGAAGTATCGGAAAATGCTCATCTAATGCTTCTGCATACAGAAAAGGCCGAAAATACAGCTGCAGACGGTAATGTAGAGATTGAAAATTCCATTGAGCAGATGCATCATATTGAAAGTACCGTAACTCATTCAGCTCATGTAGTAGAAAAACTTGGTGAACGTTCTCGCGAAATCGGGCAAATTATTGGCGTTATTTCGGGGATTGCCGAACAAACCAATCTATTAGCTTTAAATGCAGCGATTGAAGCTGCTCGAGCGGGAGAAATGGGACGAGGGTTTTCTGTCGTTGCGGATGAGGTGAGGAAACTAGCTGAAGAATCACAGAAATCTGCGAAACATATTGCTACTTTAATCAATGAGGTGCAGAAGGAAACGGAAAATGCGGTTACTGTAATGAAACGTGGTACGAGCGAAGTACAATCCGGTGCGAAACGTGTGATAAGAGCTGGCAATACGTTTAAGAATATAACAAGTTTAATGAGTGTTGTTACTTTGGAAGTCCGTGAGATATCCGGTAAAATAAAAGAAATTGCTGTGAGTGAACGGAGTGTTGTTTCGGCAACACAAAACATTGATATCACCAGTCAGCGTGTAGCTGCTGAATCACAGACAATATCGTCTTCGATTGAAGAACAATCAGCAACGATGGAAGAAGTGTCTGCAGCAAGTGAGGAATTAGCTTCAATTGCACAAATTTTACAAACTGAAACGCAAAAATTTCGGATTTAATTTAAATAAGCATAATAATTTTTTCTCCAATGGTCCCTTATTTTAGGTAGTTCAATATTTAAAAAATAAAAGAAATCTGCTACACAGAATAAATTTTGTTGGTGTAGTAGATTTCTTTTTATATGATCCGCAAAATAGTATTCTTTAGAATAGAGTTCCATTAAATGATTTCCAGGTATATGTCTTTTTTGATAAGTATGGTTACTGAAGTTCCTGGTAATGAATATATATTTACTAAAATGTGATAAAATAGAAAAATACAAAGAAAATTTTTTTATGTATAATAGTCAGATAGATGATAGAACTTTGTATGAATCAGGAAAAGCAATAGCAAGTTACAGCTACTTAACATTATTTAGTGGATTATTTAGCGGAAAGGATAAAGCATAATGGTGGAGAGAGCTAGATTGTAAATATAGAATTTGTAGAGGTGTTCAAATTGAAAGATGTTATGGAAAAAATAATAAAAATAGCGGTTTCTCTTTTTATGAAAAATGGTTTTAAAGCAACGACAACTCGCCAGATCATTAGTGAAGCTAATATAAGAAATGGCACACTCTATCATTATTTTAAAAATAAAGATGATATTTTAAAATATATTTTGGTTGATGCATTTGATGAAATTACAAAACGAGCCGAGCAACTTTTATGTGAAGAGGGAAATCTTGTCATGCATTTTTCTTTGCGAATTTCCTTGACTTTAAAAATCGTTGATAAAGATCCCCGAATCGCTGATCTTTACACAGAAGCGTATCGGTCTTGGTTAATTATGGAGCGATTGTTACCTATTTTGATTGAGCAGAGTGAAAAATCTTTTCAAGAATATTCACCGCAGTTGACGAAGGAAGAACATTATATCCGGTCTTTAGCTATACTTGGATGTATGTATGGATTTATTGCGGAAGGTCATTATAATAAACATATTAATTTTGAAAAAAAAGTATCTGTACTCTTGGATATGATATTGTCTTCATTTAGTGTTGAAAAAAAAGCAAGAGAGAGTTTTATAGAAAGAAGTTTATTTATTTTGTCGGGAATGAATGATGACGAAATAGCATTGTTTCCAGAAAAATGATTTTTAGAATAAACAGACTATTATAATGTAAAACGTCCCTTATTAGGATAGAACCTGAAAAATTGGCTATCTGATAAGGGGCGTTTTTTATTTGGATTTTTTTCGGAAAAAGATTGACAACTATTTAAGCAAAATAGTATAATCTGATTAAGAATTGAGCATGCTCAAATAATCTGATCAGATTATAGAAGTTTTTAAGTGAGTGGCTTTTATATGACAAAATTTATTGCAGTAATCATTCCTTTTAGTTTATTTATGATTGTTGTAGGTTGCGACAGTTGCTGTTTATCAAGAAGCTGTGGCAACAGGCGAACAAGGCAAAAATCCTTTATCCTGTTAATTAATCAATATATTACAGAAAAACGTGCATAATCTTTTTCACGCTTTAAGTTTTAACCGATATGGTTGTTTATTATTTTCGCAGTAAATAGCCAAATTAATAGAGGTTTAATCGCCCATGATTTGTAATGATTTAGCAATAGGGGGTGCATCATAATTTCGTGGTGAATATCTATGATTTTACCGTAAACGTCAAAATACCGTTATCTAGACAATAAGTCATTGGTAACGGCATTATTTTTACAGTAATCTGGAATAAAAAACTAGGCATGAATCATTGACTTCCATCATTTTCGATGACTTCGTTGAATTTTAAATGATTTAACCGTTGGGGTGATGCAATTTGTAAATGATTGGAATGGTTTTAATCAGTGATTGGTTTTAATGAATGGAGCAATCAGACAGAAGATACTTTGGAAAAAATAATGCTTGATTACAGGAATGAGGTTATAAAAATATTATGAGAACTTAGACCAATTTATTAAAACGAAGGGATGTGTAAGACATGATTCATAAAATTTTGCCTGTGCAGGCTACTAATTGGCGAAAAAACATAAGACAATATCGAAAGTTTAATCAAGAAAACAAAAATGAAAGCAAACGATTTGCCGAGATCTTGGCATCGGAAATAGCTCAAATAAATAATGATTGTTTGGAAGAGCGGAGGTTGATAGATAATAACTGAAATATATGTTGAAAGAAATAAAAAACATTAATTAATAATCGATATATATAATGGATTAAAAATCAACAAAAACAAATAATTGGAGGTAATGTAATGCATATTTGGATTGTACTAATAACAATAGTAATAATCGTAGCAATGTATTTTGAAATTTATAGATTAAAGCACATTACCGTTGCGTATAAAGATGAAGATGATGTTTGTTTATGGAAAGACCGTTGGATGAACATTTCGAAATTTGAAAAATATGTAGTCGCGAAATATAGTAAGCGTCAAAATGCCGTTACCTTGACAAGAAGTCATTTGGTAACGGCATTTGTTTTGCATAAGACTTAAAGCATATTGAATTCAAGTATATGCTTTTTTGATGAGTATGGTTTAGTAATGAGTGGATGTGTATAATTCAATTCACTAGTTTTTTATTAATATACACTTAGTTGCCAAGTTTGTAGCTAAAGGTAAGTGCAAATTTAAGTGTATTTACTTGTTTAAAATATAATTTATACTATAATTGTAATTATGTAAGATAGGTATGTCAAATAATACTTGAGGAGGAAAATATGGGAAAATCTTATGAATGTTTATGTAGACCTTTTAAAATTGGTAGTTTGACGCTGAAAAACAGATTTTGCATGGCGCCAATAGGTGGAAATCAGCATTATAGTGCACAGGGAGGTTTTAGTGAAAATGCGATCCAATATTTAGTGGAACGTGCTAAAGGTGGATTTGGTTTGATTTTTACTGGAGCAATTGTGTCAGATTATGAGGTAGATCCTTATTCTGGAATTGGACCAAGTCCATTGCAGACCCCCGATGCATTTAAATTTTCTGCAACAGAATTAAATGAGCGGGCAGGCGCTTACGGAGCTAAGATATTTGCCCAAATTACGATGGGTTTAGGGCGGAATTATCCTGAATTACCAGCACCATCGGCAGTTCCTGTTTTTGGTCATACAGGTATGCTTTCGCCAGTCTTAACAAATGAACAGATTAAGAAAAAAATTAATGCTGTAGTAAAGACGGCGAAGCTGGCTAAAGAATCAGGGTTTTCTGGTGTGGAAGTACATGCTATTCACTGGGGCTATTTGCTTGATCAATTTGCCATGAGTTTAATGAACCATCGAAAAGATGAATATGGCGGCAGTCTGGAAAATCGTCTGCGGGCGGCAAAAGAAATTCTTGCAGGAATAAAACAGGTTTGTGGAAAAGAATATCCTGTTAGTATGCGCTTGGGACTAAAAACCTTTATTAAAGGGTTTGGTAAAGCCTCTCTGACTGGGGAAGAAGAAGCCGGAAGAACTTTAGAAGAGGGAATACATATCGCCAAGCTGTTAGAAGGTTATGGGTATGATTCGCTAAGTGTGGATGCAGGCGTTTATGATTCTTTTTATTATGCTTGTCCACCGATGTATATGTCCAAAGGATATACAATAGCTTTGGCAGAAAAAGCTAAAGCTGCTGTGCATATTCCTATTTTAGGCGGTGGACGTATGAATGATCCAGATCTTGCCGAAGCCGCAATTCGCGATGGTAAAGTAGATGCTATTGTTATGGGGCGAGCGGCTTTGGCTGATCCAAATTATCCGAATAAAGTGATAACGGGACAATCGGATAAAATTCGTCCATGCCTGGCCTGTAATCAAGGCTGTATTACGAGACTACAACAAGGACTGCAGCCTAGTTGTGCTGTGAACCCAGCGGCAATGAGAGAGTCACGGCATGGGCTAAAGCCTTCGTTGCAGACAAAAGAGGTTGTTGTTGTCGGTGGTGGTATTGCTGGAATGGAAGCTGCACGCACGGCAGCAAAGCGTGGCCATCACGTGACCTTGTTTGAAAAACAAAAAACGTTGGGTGGTAATTTGATTCCTGGTGGATCGCATAAATTCAAAACAGAAGTTCGTGAATTAAATGCATGGTATCAACGAGAACTCGCAGAGTTGCCGGTGACAATAAAGTTGGGAACGAAAATTGATACGGAACAACTGGAAAAATTATCGGCAGACGTCATGATTTTTGCTGTCGGGGCAGAGCCGATTATACCGAAAATTTCTGGAATTGACCAGAATATAGTGGTTGGCTGTATAGATGCACTAAACCATCCAGAAAAAATTGGTGACAAGGTTGTTATTGTTGGCGGCGGTTTGGTAGGGTGTGAAATGGCTTTGACCTATGCTGAGCAGGGGCGAGATGTTACGGTTGTTGAAGTGTTGGATAATATCCTTTCGGCGGGCATTCCCGTTCCGGTTCCAAACCGACAAATGATTTTTGACCTGTTTGAGCATCATCATATCAAAGTTTTAAATGGACATAAAATTGTAAAGATTAAAGATCATAGAATTGTTCTAGTGGCAGACGGAAGTGAAATGGATATACAAGCTGATTCTGTTGTAATTGCTGTTGGCTTTCGACCAAGAAAATCTATAGCATCTCAACTGAAACAGAGCAGAGCTGTTGTCTATGAAATTGGCGATGGACATCAAGTAGGAACTATAATGAAGGCAATTTGGGATGGCTATGAAATTGCTAATAATATTTAACATATTCATTTTTTTAAATATCTTATAATGGTATATTATCAATAAAAAAATCATCTTTTAACACAAACTTGCCGCATTATATCACGGGTAGGTTTGTGTTATTATTTTTGCTTTTCTTAAACAGTGATTGGTTATATAGAAGAAATTGAAAAATCATGCTGTTTAGGATATCATTATTATTATGAAGACGGTTTGTCTGGACTTATAGAAGACAGTAAAGTAGTATGAAATAAGAATAGAATACCATTTGAAAACTTAACAATCAAAGATTAGGGAAAATTTAATTGAAATGTAAAGAGGATGTGGAAGGATGGCAAGTATAAAAGATGTAGCGAAACTTGCAAAAGTAGCACCAAGCACGGTGTCTCTAGTACTAAATCAAAAAGGTTATGTGTCAGATATTTCACGCAAAAAGGTGGAGGCGGCGATGCAGGAACTTTCATATATACCAAGTGAAATGGCGAGAAATCTTTCACTGAGCCGTACCAATATTATTGGTGTCATTGTACCGGAAATATCACATCCTTTTTTTGGAACGTTTATTCATGCGGTAGAAGCGGAACTTTATGGTCGTGGTTATAAAACGATGGTGTGTTCAACTGTTCAGAAAGCCAATGCGGAGCAGGATTTTGTAGATATGCTGCGGCGACGAACAATGGATGGTATTATTATGGGAGCGCATTCATTGGAACTTGATATATATGACAATATCAATAGACCAGTTGTTGCATTTGATCGTTTTATTAACGATGAAATACCAATTGTTCATGCGGATCATCAAAGTGGTGGCCGGATTGCAGCGGAAGCTTTCCTTAGGCATGCATGTCATCACATTGTCCAAATTATAGGAGCACGTAAGGTTAGCAGCCCCGCCAACGAACATCATGAGGTGTTTAAACAGATTCTTTGTGAAGCAGGTATAATTGTCGATACAGTTGAGATGGCTTGGAATGCATTTGAACCAATCGATTTTTCACAAATAGTAGAGAATCTTTTTATGGAATATCCTGATGTGGATGGTATTTTTGGACCAGATCTTGCAATTTGCAGTTGTTTGAGGCTTGCTGAGCAATATGGTCGGCATATTCCCGATGATCTGCGGCTTGTTGCTTATGATGGAACATATATTACGCGCATTGGTGTTCGGACTATTACCGCGATTGTACAACCGATTCCTTTATTAGCGCATTTTGCTGTGGAAAAAATTATAACACTTATTCGAGGTGATGTTGGTGAAAAGTTACAGGCCTTATCCGTTTCGTTACAACAGGGAGATACCTGCTGACAGTTTACATACTGTCAAAATAAAAAAACAGAATATTTAAATTTAACAGAATAAATTTAAATAAATACAGATCAATAAAAATATGTTGACAAAACGCTATATTCATAGTATTATTTCTTTATCGAACCGGTTTTATAAAGCAAAATTGGTTCGATTTTATAAAAACTCTTTATCGAACCGGTTTTATAAAATGATTATTGAGGGGGGGATATTTATCGAAATTACGTAGAAGAAATACGGTCAGTAAATTTAAAATCTTGCTTGAAAAATTTATTATACGAGGGAGATTATTGTATGAAGAAAAAAATAAATGCTAACTATTGGTTTTTGAGTGGTTTTTTCTTTTTCTATTTTTTTACGTGGTCAGCTTCAATGTCATTATTTCCTATATGGTTAGGTCAATCCTTACATTTGGATGGAACTAATATGGGAATTATTTTTTCGGTAAATGCCATGGCGGCATTACTCATTCAGCCATTATACGGATTTGTTTCAGATAAAATTGGGTTAAAAAAGCATCTTTTATGGTGGGTTGTGACTTTGTTGATTTTAGTTGGGCCATTTTTTATTTTTGTGTATGGACCCTTATTGCAAAAAAATCTTTTTATTGGCGCAGTTGTAGGTGGTCTGTATTTAGGTGCAGCCTTCAATGCTGGTGTCGGTGCACTTGAATCCTATATCGAAAAAGTTAGCCGGAAATATGCTTTTGAATATGGAAAATCGAGAATGTGGGGTTCTTTAGGTTGGGCAAGTGCAACCTTTTTCGCTGGACAGTTATTTAATATTAATCCAAGTATTAATTTTTGGCTGGCATCAGGAGCAGGAGTATGTTTGATTTTTTTACTGTTTTTTACGAAGGTAGATATTACATTAGAAGAGGAAAAAAAATCAAACTCGGTAACTATAAAAGATGTACTAGATCTTTTAAAAGAAAAAAAGTTTTGGGCATTTTCCATGTATGTAATAGGTGTTACGTGTGTTTACGGTGTGTATGATCAACAATTTCCACTGTATTATGCATCTTTATTTTCTACCAGAGAACTGGGGAATCAAATGTTTGGATATTTAAATTCTGTACAAGTATTTGTTGAAGCGGGTATGATGTTTATCGCACCTTACATTGTAAACAAGATTGGTCCCAAGAAAAGTTTAATTTTAGCTGGTTTTATTATGGCAACACGTATTATCGGTTCAGGTTTAGTGAATGGACCGGTGCTCATATCATGTATGAAAATGCTGCATGCCTTTGAATTGCCGATTATGTTAATTGCAGTCTTCAAATATTTGGCTGCGAACTTTGATGTCAGACTGGCATCTACATTATATCTAGTAGGGTTCCAATTTGCTGGACAAATAGGTGCTGTGGGCTTGTCTCCTTTTGCTGGAAAAATGTATGATAGCATTGGTTTTTCACAAGCTTATTTGATTTTAGGGGGAATTGTGCTGTTATTTGCGATTCTTTCCAGCTTTGCTTTATCCAAAACAGAGCATTTACCTGAATTAAAAAGACAAAAAGCAGTAGAAATATAAGAGATGAACAGTCGAATATAGAAATGCGATAGCGGTATCATGCTGTGTAAGTAAATAAAGAACGTTTTGTTATAAAATATTCAATTAAGTAGGTGATAAATTTGATGGAAGAAATTAAAAATGCATTGCAACTCGCAAATGATGCTATTAAAGCAAAAAAGGAGCAAGTCGTATCTGATTATCGGTTGGGGTATCATATAATGGCTCCAGCAAATTGGATCAATGATCCCAATGGTTTAATTCAGTATCGAGGAGAGTACCATGTATTTTATCAGCATCATCCGTTTGATGAAAATTGGGGACCCATGCACTGGGGTCATATCAAAAGCAAGGATTTAGTTCATTGGGAACAGTTACCAATCGCGCTTGCACCCGATGAAAGCTATGATAAAGATGGTTGTTTTTCAGGTAGTGCCGTAGATGATAATGGCGTATTAACATTAATTTATACAGGAACCATATTTATTGATCGTGAAAAAGATATACTCGATCAATCACAATGTATTGCAACAAGTATAGATGGTATACATTTTACCAAAGATCTTAACAACCCAATGATAACGAAACATCCAGCAGAAGGATCAGGACATTTTCGTGATCCAAAAGTGTGGAAACATGAAGATCATTGGTATATGGTTTTAGGAACCAGAAAAGAAGCTACTGGGAAAGTAGTCTTATATCGTTCAATGAACTTGCGTCAATGGGAATATCTTGGTGTTTTAGCCGAAAGTAATGGCAACGAAGGATATATGTGGGAATGTCCTGACTTTTTTGAAATAGATGGTAAATATGTATTATTGTTTTCTCCACAAGGAATAGAGGCGAAAGACGATCAATATCAAAATCGTTTTCAAACTGGTTATATTGTGGGTGACTTTAATTATGAGACCTTTAAATTTTCGCGGGGTGAGTTTACAGAATTGGATGCTGGACATGACTTTTATGCGGTACAGACTTTACTGGATAAACAGAAAAGACGTATTGCTATAGGCTGGATGGACATGTGGGAATCGCCAATGCCAACTAAAAAACATGGATGGGCAGGAGCTTTAACATTACCGCGTGAACTGACACTCATTAATGGAAAAAAACTTGCCATGAATCCCGTTGTTGAACTTGAACAGCTACGTGAAAAAAAGATACCTTTCTCAATTAATATAATCAATGATGAAAGTATTTGTACAGGAATATGTGAAGAGTTATTAGAGCTGGCAGTTGATTTTTCATTGAAGGATGTAACGGCAGACGAGTTTGGTATAAAACTTAGATGTAATGAAGGAACAGAGGAAACTATCATTGGATTTGAGGTGGACTCTTCCAAAGTCTTTATGAATCGTGATAAATCCGGTAGTGCAGTAAGTGGAATTCGTAAAAGTAAAGTGGAAAGAAACTCTGATATTTGTTCTTTTCATATTTACCTAGATCGTTCATCGGTAGAAGTCTTTGTGAATGAGGGATTGAATGTGCTTTCGAGTAGGATATATCCACAGAAAAATAGTACAGATATTAAAATTTACGCTAAAAATGGACAAGTCTCTATCTTAAATTTCAAAGCTTGGAAGCTAAAAGATGTTTGGCAATAAAATGAATGGGGAAAATTCGAGATTATCATTTTAATGATGGTCTCGAATTAAAGGATATCGCTTGTTTTCAGCGTAAAATTGCTATGTAATTGCTGAATCGATATTTTCTTTAACGAAGGCGAAAACATAAATAATAGAATATTCAAATAATAAATTACATTGTTGAGGAAATATAAAATCACATTTGAGGGAGAGCAAATGAATATGAAAATAAGGGTATTATGTAGATTAACATCGATGATGATATTGGGGCTTTATAGTGTCGGGTTTGCTAATTCAAATCCATATACAGATGTACCAGCAGATGACTGGTCTTATGTAGCAGTTGAAAGTTTGATACAGAAAGGTCTTGTTACAGGATACAATCAACAGAACTTCAAACATGGTGAAATTATCACACGTTCTGACATGGCCGTGATCGTTGCGAAAGCAATGTCCAAAAGAAGTACAGTTGATCTTGATACAAAAATTCTTATTGATAAACTAGTCATTGAGTATAAAGACGAACTAAAAGATATCGGAGTGCGTGAAACTGGAGTTGTAGAATCAAAAATGGATCGTTTCAGTTTTAATGGAACAGCACGTGTCAGATTTGACAAGGGTCATACTGATGGGAAAACCGTTGATCGTGGTGATAAAACAGGTAGCTATACGCCGAATAGTCATCTTAATTTAGATCTTAATTATACGTATCAAGTCAATAATAGCTGGTCTCTGGTTGGTGAAAGCGAGTTTGGTCGTCAATTTAATTATGCTGGTGAAAATGAAACACTGCAAAATTCTGTATTTGAACAAATGTATGTAACTGGACCATTCGCAGACACCGTTATTAAAGCAGGTCGTTTCAGCTCCTATTCACCTATGGGATTGGCTTATGATGACAAGGTAACAGGTGCGCAAATTTCTTTTGGCAAAGTCGTAAAAACAACACTCCAGGGCGGGATTGCTAGCTCAAATGATGATTCGTCTACATATAAAGCACAAAATTTCTCTTCCGTTTTATTTGATGTACCACTAAGCTCAATAAGTAATTTTCATGCGGGTTATTATCGTATTGAAGCCAATCCTTATCAGCACCAACAAATTGATACAGGTAATTATGTCAACTATTATACGGCAGCTTTTGATAGCCAAATGGCAAAAAACTGGAATTTTAAAGCAGCATATAATAAATCAGATGCAGTAGGGGCACTCAGTAACGGTATAAAAAGCAATGATACAAAAGCTTATGAAGTAAAAGTTACATATAAAAATGCCGATATGAATATACCGAAAAGTTACGATATCTATGCACTTTATCGGAAGAGTCCACAACTTGCGAGTTATAGCAATACCGATGACTGGCATCAAAATGTAAAAGGATTTCGTATTGGTCTTGATTATACTATTGAGAAAAATGTCGGTCTTTGTACATGGTATACATTCGGGAAAGATGTGGATACCAATAAAGAAAATAATACGTATCGAATCGAATGGGATTTCGCTCTGTAGAGTCCATACTTATTTATAAGGCAATAAAAAATTCCTGATATGAATTATTTAATTCACATCAGGAATTTTTTATGGGTTTTTATGATAGTTTTTAAGTTTGTCCAAACGCTTAGCGGCAGCTTCCAATGTAGAAAATTCCTTACAGAAGCAAAACCTTACATATTTTTTCCCATCGGGTATACCATTGCGATAAAAAGTAGAACCTGGGACAACCGCTACGCCGATCGTTTCTGTCAGATAGAAAGCGAATTCAATATCATCATCCCAGCCGAAATTCGTAATATCTGCCATGATATAATAAGCTCCGTTTGGTATAATACATTTAAAACCAACATCGTTGAGTACCTTTACCAAAAAATTTCGCCGTTCCAAATAAAAAGCGGAAAGTTTATCATAATATTCTGGCGGAAATTGGAATGCGGTGGCTACAGCGGCTTGTAAGGGAGCCGCCGCACCAACCGTCAAGAAGTCGTGAACTTTTCGAATGGAAGCGGTCAGTTCCGGGGAAGCTGTAACAAAACCGATGCGCCAGCCGGTGACACTATAGGTTTTGGAAACGCTGTTGATGGCGATTGTACGTTCAAACATATGAGGTAGTGTCCAGATGGGGATATGCTTCGCTTGATCAAAAACAATATGTTCATAAATTTCATCACTGAAAACTAACGTATCATATTTTTGGCAAAGTTTGGCGATGAATTCCAATTCATCACGGCTAAATACTTTACCGGTTGGATTATTTGGCGTATTGAGGATAATGCCGCGGGTATTCTCATTGAATAAAGCAGAGAGTTTTTCTCTGTCGATACAGTAATCCGGTTCTTTGAGGGTAATATACCGTGGCTTGGCACCACATAAAATAACATCAGCTCCATAATTTTCATAAAATGGTTCAAAGACAATGACTTCATCACCAGGATTTATTGTCGCTAATAGTGATGCAATCATACCTTCGGTGGAACCACAGCAGACCGTAATTTGTTTTTCTGGATCTAGAGTGACAGCATAATCACGTTTGATTTTTGCGGTCAGAGAATCACGAAGATTTTTTGTACCCCAGGTGATGGCATATTGGTTTTCATTATTGAAAATAGCTTGCGCTGCAGCTATTTTAAGTGCATCGGGTGCCGGAAAATCAGGAAACCCTTGAGCGAGATTAACGGCATTGTTAGCACTGGCGACGCGTGACATTTCACGAATGACGGATTCATTGAATTGTGCCGCTTTGTCGGAAATAAAATTACGCATAAATAATCAACTCGTTTCTATCCAAAATCAATTTAGCAGTATGTATTTAACTAAAGCCATAATAACATATATGAATTTTTTATTCAATTGTGAAAATAATAATTCCTGTAAAGAATCTTTTATTTTATGGATGCTGACGTATAAAAAAAGTGGTTATAAAAACCTTGGCGAGCGAAGTTTTTGTAATCACTTTTTTGATAATTTTCTCAATAATTGGTGAGCAGCAAATCATGTGCCCAGATCAAAGCTTCACGGTATGCTTGCAATACGAGATTTTCATTGATACCGAGTTCTTCGACATAATGGGGATACAGTTGCCAATTGCCAGCTTCATAGGTTTTTATCAATTTATATAATATGGAAAAATCATTATGTTTTTGATCAAGTAATGCTTGTTTGATATCATCTTTTAAAGGAATTTCTCCAAGTATTTGCAGTAAAGGTCGATCTAATAGAACATCAATATGAGAGAATAGACCCATCAAAAAAGCATCAGAGACCCGATTTTTCCACATTTTTTCTTGTGCTAGTTTTTCGGCAAATTTTGCTCGAATGAGTGAGTTCAAGATTAACTCACCTGGTTTATCATTAGCTACATTCTTCAATGTGAGAAATGATATCCATTTTATCAATTCTTTTTGACCTAGAAGGGCTAAAGCTTGTTGTAAAGAAGTAATCGTGATTTGAAAACCAAATATTGGAGCATTGATTAGCTTCAGCAAATTGTAGGACAATGAAACATCCTGCTTAATAATGGTTTCAATGGCAGCGAAATCAACTTCGGGTTGATTAATTTCTTTTAGAATATTAAGATAACTTGTTTTGTATCCAGGCAGATTTTTGCCGAATAAGACCAATGGTTTACAAAAAAAATAACCTTGAAAATACGAATAACCAAGGTGACGAGCAGATTGAAACTCTTCTTGTGTTTCTACTTTTTCAGCCAAAAACTTAATTGGATAACCATTCAGACGCTGAATAAGATTCCGTCTTTCAGCGGGTGGCGTGATCCGAAAATCAACCTTAATGATATCAGCCAATTCAACAAGTGGTAGATAATCTGGATGAAATACAAAATCATCTAAAATCAATAAATATCCATTTTTTTTAAGCTTTTTACAAGCTTCTATTATTTCTTTATCAGGGATGACTGTTTCTAAAATTTCGACACCAAGAATTTCCTTAGGAAGCATCGCTGGAATATTATTTTTCAAGGAGTTTGCCGTAAAGTTTATAAAAGCTTTCTTTCCATAGGTTAATGTATCAATACCAATTAGTAAAAAACTGTTATTGATGACATCTAATGTAGCTTGATCGCCATCTGTGCCATCATAACTGTTTATAAAACTACTGCGAAATAGGAGTTCATAGGCAAAAATATTTAAATTTGCATCAAAAATTGGTTGACGGGCTACATGAACATCTTTTTCTTTTATCATAAAAAGCTCCTCTCGTTGTAACTTGCCTAATAAAGTGAAGGTGGATTGGGCAAGTACTGGTAAATACGTATCCTATTTTATGGAAGTCTTCATTAAAATACAATTCTACATTTTTAAATAAATACCTGCCTTGCGGAAAGTCTGGTTGATTGGTAGGTAAAATATTGATTTTGTAGCGTTGTTTAAAAAATAGAATTTGTATTTTTTATGGTCAGATAGATTGGTATAGGGTTTTACAGATTTTTGACGAATACTTTTAGTATAGAATCAATATTTTATCTATTTTTGAAGGAGGTCGTTGCATGAACTTAGGTATTGTAGGTACAGGTGTTATTGTCAGAGAGGCACTGGAAGCACTAAAACAGGTAGAAACGATTGACTGTATTGCTATTTGGGCGCGTTCGCATAGTAAAGATACAGCATTAGAACTTGCAGATCAATATAAAATAGCAAAAGTATACACGGATTACGCTGAAATGCTTTGTGACCGTGAGCTAGAAGTTGTTTATATAGGTATTATCAACAGTCAGCATTATAGTTACGTAAAACAGGCACTCTTAGCGGGTAAACATGTTATTGTAGAAAAGCCATTTACCTCGACGAGTAAAGAGGCACAAGAACTTGTTACATTAGCGAAACAAAAAAATTTATTTTTGTTTGAAGCGGTCACACTGCTGCACTTGCCAAACTTTGCTGCCATCAAGAAAGCTTTGCCCGAACTTGGTGAAATAAAAATGGTGCAGTGTAATTACTCACAATATTCCAGACGTTATGGTAAATATATGCAGGGAGAAGTATTACCAGCATTTGATCCAAAACTTTCTGGTGGGGCTTTATATGACATTAATATCTATAATCTGAATTTTGTTATTGGTCTGTTTGGAAAACCAAAAGAAACACATTATATGGCAAACATTGGTTTTAATGGGATTGATACATCTGGCGTGCTTACGCTAAAATATGATGGATTTACGGCAGTCTGTGTCGGCGCAAAGGATTCAGCCAGCCCAAGTCTCATGACGATACAGGGAACACAAGGTTATATAAGGGTTCATGGTGCGCCGAATACATTGGAATCGTTTACTCTATCGGTGGAAGAGCAGGAAATAACAAATAATGAAAATCGGTATGAGCATCGGATGGTTCATGAATTTATTGCTTTTGAAGAAATCTATCGTAGACAAGATCTGCCAAAGTGCTATGCATATTTAGAGCAGTCATTGCAAGTTTTGGCTGTGGCAAATCAAGCTCGGGAGGAAATAGGTCTAGTTTTTCCGGCAGATGAGAAGAATTAAACTTTACCCAGAAAGAAGCGATGACATGAATAGCATACTGGATGAACACACCAGCTTAGTTATTTTTGATATGGATGGACTAATGTTTGATACAGAAAAGGTATCCTTTCAAAGTTTTATGAAGTCCTGTGAATTTTATGGATATGCTTTAGATAAAATAACATTTCGTCGTACAATTGGTGTTAATTTAATTCGGGTGAAAGAAATTTATCAGCAGCGTTTCGGTAAAGAGTTTCCTTTTGACTTAGTTTTAGCAAAAAAATTAGAATTTGCAACACAGTATATGGAAGAAAATGGAGTACCAATAAAAGAAGGGCTTTATGAACTGCTGGATTTTCTTACAAAGAATAAAATAAAAAAAGCAGTAGCAACATCGTCTAACCGAAAAACGGCAGTGCATTTATTAGAACTGGCAAATGTTTTAAAAAGCTTTGACGATGCCCTTTATGGAGATGAAATCAAAAAATCAAAACCGGAACCGGATATCTTTTTGACCGTTGCAAAAAAGATGAATTGCCGGCCTGAAACCTGTATTGTTTTAGAAGATTCACCATTAGGTGTGTTGGCTGGAGCTCGAGCTGGGATGAAGGTTATCATGATACCAGACTTGCTTCAACCGGATGAGAATACGAAAAAGCTTCTCTTTAAGGAAATGAAGACACTACTAGAAGTTGAAAAATATTTTTCTGATACGATCATTTAAATGGAGTCGAGGCGTTGTTTCATTCAATCAAAAATACTGCAATACGAAAATGGCGGGATATGTATAGAATCATCTATGCATATCTCGCCATTTAATCTTTAAAAGCTGTGTTGTTTTAATTGACTCGCCACGGATTTTTTTCGCCAGCGATTTCGAGTAAACAACTTTTTAGAGAAGAATATACCATATCATGTACATCCTGATCGGTATAAAATGCCATATGGGGAGTGACGATGACATTCGGATAACTGCGCAGTATCGCTAAATTCCGATTCGACAATACTTGCGATTTTAAGTCATTGTAATAGAGTGAAAATTCATCTTCAATGACATCCAAGCCAGCAGCGCCTATTTTTCCGCTTTCGAGTGCATCAAGCATGGCTTCGGTATCGATTAAGCCGCCACGGGCAGTATTCACCAAAATCACATGATCTTTCATGGCAGCAATGCTTTCACGGTTAATCATATGATAGTTCGTTTCATCTAAAGGGGTGTGTAAACTGATAACATCACTTCTTTGGATCAATTCGGTTAAGGAAACATATTTGGCATATTTCTTTACGTCGTCACACTCATATAAGGAACAGGCCAAAATTGGATTGCCAAAACCGGATAAATGACGAATGACGGTTTGGCCAATTTTCCCCGTTCCGATGATACCAATTGTTAAGGCAGCAAATTCTCTGCCCTGCAGACCTCGTAACGAAAAATCCTGAATATTTGCGCGTTGCATAATGTGTTTCATTTTTCTAGCCGACATCATCATTAACATAATGGCATAATCAGCGACGCCGTTTGTGGAATAAGTTGCATTACTAACAGCAATGTCATATTTTTTGGCCGCTGCTAGATCAATATGATCAAAACCAATGGTTCGTGTAGAAATCATTTTTATGCCAAGTACATGAAGTTGCTCCATAAGCTCAGCATCAATTGGTGTTGTAATGATGCTGATACACTGGCAATCTTTGGCGAGGTTAAGGTTGTCTTTGGTTGGTCCAGCAGGACAAATTACCAGCTCAATGTTTAATTCTTTGCTGATTTTTTCAAAATACGCGCCTTCATCAAATTCACGATAGTTAAAGATACATATTTTTGGCTTTTGCATAAGATCGGCTCCCTTTTATCACATTGATTTTACATTTAAAGTGGACGAATGTCTGTATTACGTTTCATTTATTTTATTATTATAACATATTCAATTTAAATATTCTTATATTGAGTTTAATTTGTTACATTTAAAAGAAATGGTTGTTTTTGTTGATCATATGACAAATTTTCTCATTAAAAAATTTGTCTTTGTTAGGTTGAAATAATACAAGAGTCAGTTGTTATGCATTTGCCAAGAATGAGACAATGTCTTACAATTAAGAGGAGATTGCTAGAATATATTAAAAATAATAGATAGGTGGGCATGAAATGGCTGAAAGTTATACGGAAGAGCCGTTGGCAGCACATAAAAAAGTTTTATGGACAGGGAGTATGGCGCATTTTATTCAAGATGGTTTTACGGATATGCTGTATGTTTTTTTCCCTGTTTGGCAGGCACAATTTGCCTTATCTTTTACCGAAATCGGTTTTTTAAAGACACTTTTTTCTGGTACACTGGCTGGATTTCAAGTGCCAGCTAGTTCGTTTGCTCGGCGAATTGGGGCGTTTGAATTACTGGTAGCAGGAATACTTGTTACCAGTGCGGCTGTTTTTTTCCTGGGCTATAGTGGGAGTCCTATTATGTTAGGCTGTATTCTTGCCGTTGGCGGGATTGGAGCCAGTGTACAACATCCACTGTCTTCTTTGTTGATTTCAAATGCTTATACAGGTATCCATGCCCGTCGAACGGCATTGAGTACTTTTAATGTAGCTGGCGATATCGGAAAACTAGTTTTACCAGGGAGTGCCGCGTATTTAATGATGCAATATAGCTGGATGTCCGTGAGTCATATACTGGGACTTTTCGGCATGGGACTAGCTGCCGTGATTTTTTTGAATAATCGCGAGACAAGACCAACAACGAACGTTCCGGAAGCCAAAACACTTCGCGCTACAGATGGATACATCAAATGGAAGGGAAACGAAGCGTTTTGGTCTTTGTCCACGATCGGCATCGTTGATAGCGCAACGCGCATGGGGTTTTTAACGTTTTTACCGTTTTTGTTGCAGGAAAAAGGCGCAGCATTGTCAACCACTGGATTGGTACTTTCGCTGATCTTCGCCGGAGGTGCGGCAGGAAAATTTGTCTGTGGGATAATGGCTGTAAAGTTTGGGATATTGCGGTCGGTGATTGCTACTGAACTTATGACGACTTTATGTATTTTGGCTATGATTGTTTTTCCACTGCATGCCGCTATATTATTTTCACCAATCATTGGTATTGTGCTCAATGGGACATCCTCTGTACTTTATGGGAGTGTCCCGGAATTAGTAGCAGAAGTGAGACGACAACAGGCTTTTGCCATTTTTTACACATTAACTATCGGTTCAGGGGCAATATCGCCTTCTATTTATGGCGTGGTGAGTGATTTTGTCGGGATAAAAACTGCTGTAATCGTCGTTGCAGTAGTGGCGCTGCTTACCATTCCCTTAACCGTTCCCTTGAAAAATAAATTTATAGTCAAAGGATAATTTGGCAAATTTATTTTGTACACTTTATTTATTGTTAGCATGCTAAATTCAGGCATCGTGATATTTAACGATACCTGAATTTTTTTTATGCTTTAGTAGGTTTGAGTGTCATATAAATAAATTAAAAACCACCCGTTTAACGGGTGGTTAATCTAATATGGTCAGCATATGATCAATCAATGATTTCTTTACTGTTGGCGGTTCGTTTTTCGCGAAACCAATAATGGTACATCGATTGAAAGCCTAATTTTTCATAAAGCGAAATCGCACTTTTATTATCGCTTGACACTTGTAAACAAGCGATACCTGCGCCGTGTTCAATACCAATATTCATCAATGCTTTGCAAAGCTGAATGCCAAGTCCTTGACGACGAAATTTTTCATTGATATGCAGACTGTAGAGAGCAATTATTTCTTGATCCAGAACAACCCGACCAAATCCCATAATTTGATTGTCTTGTTTTAGTTCGACACAAAACATATTGCTGGATACGTTTTGTAGAATGCGGGCGGCAATATCATGAACTTTTTTCGTCTGTGTACCATTGAAATCAATATAAGCATTCAGCCATGACTCATTAATGCCTTTGGTGATATGAATATTTTCCACAGGCCAGAGCGGCAATTTTGAAATCTTGCAGGCCATTAACTGTACATTTTTGACTAATTGATAGCCCGAAGCATTTAATATAAAATCTAAATCCATGTTGTTTTCATCACTGATTTTAAAAATAGTCGGTAGATTTTTTTCTTCATATTTTTTTTCACAGTGTTTGATTTTTGTTTCAAGATCGATACTGGATTCATATAAAGGCCAAATGCAGTTTGCCCGATGTGTATAACCCTCCGAAAACCGTAAGATCCAACCATCATATACTTCAGTCTGTAAAGATGGAAAGGCATTTAAAGATAATTCTTCAATATGTGTGATGGAATGATTCATAAACATGAACACCTCTTTATTATCAATTCATATCTCTAATTTTATTCTTGTCGACTGCTAAAGTCAAATTAAGAATGGTTATTGTTACACTAAAAAAAACAGAGTAAACATATTGACAAAGTATGCTTAATACGATACTATAAATGAATCAATACAAAACATACATGAATTATAAATGAGGTGCAACTTTGAAAAAAACACAAGTGAATTTTGCTATAGAACACGATTTTACAGGATTGCTTTCAAATAAATGGAATTTCCGCCAAGAACGGGTGGGCCGAGAAGATGTTATACCGATGTGGGTTGCGGATATGGATTTTGAAACAGCACCAGCGATAAAAGCGGCTTTAGTTAAACGGGCGGAAGCTGGTATCTATGGGTATGCTGCTGTTAGTAAGGAATATACGCAAGCGGTAATTGCTTGGTTTGCCAAACGTCATCACTGGAACATTCAGCCAGAAATGATAAAACAAACACCGGGTGTTATTACGGCCATCCATATAGCGATTCAGGCTTTATCACAGGTGGGAGATTTTATTTTAATACAAACACCAGTTTATCATCCTTTTTTTCGGGTTATAAAACATACCCAAAGACAAGTACTTGAAAATCCACTAATTAATACAGATGCTGGTTATGAAATTGATTTTGCTGATTTCGAAACGAAAATTCTGGAGAAGAAGCCTAAATTATTTCTTTTCTGTAATCCGCAAAATCCAGTTGGGAAAGTTTATACAAAAGAAGAACTCGTAAAATTAAGCGAAATCTGTTTGAAATATGATGTAAAAATGCTTGTTGATGAAATTCATTGTGATCTTGTTTATTCAAATGTAGAGCATATTCCATTTGGTACATTGGCTGATAAATTTGTCGAACGGGCAATTATTTGTACAGCAGCCAGTAAGTCTTTCAATATTGCCGGACTTCGCAATTCAAATATTGTTATTCCCAATAAAATAATACGCGATAAGTTTCAAAAAACACATGAATTCTTTGGCATTCCCAAACCAAGTTTGTTTCCCCTTATTGCTACGCAGACAGCCTATGAGCAAGGTGAGGAATGGCTCGATGAGTTGCGAGATTATATTGAACAAAATCGTGACTACGCGCTTGAATATATAAAAAAACACTTACCCAAGTTAAAAGTCAACAAACCAGAAGGTACTTATTTTTTATGGGTTGATTTTAATGCATATGGATTTAGCAAAGAAGAACTAGAAGACTTTTTGATTAAAAAGGCCGGAGTTTGGTTTAACCAAGGCTATACATTTGGTACACAAGGAACAGGGTTTGCTCGCATCAATTTGGCTTGTCCAAAGTCGCTGTTGGAAAAGGCCCTTCACCAAATCGAGCAGGCAGTCCAGCAGGTATGAAATATAAAGGGAGTTTGAATGAAATTATGAAGAGTATGAAAAAAATTCAGGTTGTCGGACTACTATTGCTTAGTCTTTTAACAGGGGTTGTGACTGGCTGTGGGTTAAGCCAACAAGGCGGAACAGGAGAAAAACCAGATGCAAATGTAAAAACGTATTATGTTGGAACAAGAGGTACGTTTAAACCATTTACCTATATGGATGATAAAGATCAATTGACGGGTTATGATATTGAAATCTTAAAAGAAGTTGAGAAACGCAATAAAGATATTAAATTTGAATTTAAAACTATGAGTGTTGAAAGTGCATTTGTCGCTTTGGAGGCAAAACAGATTGATATAATTGCAAATCAAATGACCCATAATAGCGATCGTGATACAAAATATATTTTCACCAAAGAATCAAATAATTATACGATCAGTAAATTGGCAGTACGTGGTGATCGGAATGATATACAATCATTCAATGATTTAAAAGGAAAATCCTTATCCATTACGCCAACAGGGGAAACAACCCGGTTGGTGAAAGAATTTAATGAGACAGCAAATCCTAAAATTGAAGTCTCTTATTCTGATAAAGGGTCCGCAGATTCTTTGAATTTAGTGGCAACAGGTCGCGCGGATGCTGGTATTAGCTATGAAGTTGCAATTCGTGAAGCAAAAGAAACATTAGGGCTGAATGTCAAAGCCGCGGGACCTGTGATTTCGAGCGTACCAACGTATTATATCTTACGAAAAGATGAAGACGAACAACAATTAGCAGATAAGATTGATGCAACTTTGCAAGAAATGCGAGCCGATGGCACTTTACAAAAATTATCAGAGAAATATTTAGGTGCTGATTATACTGGGCAGCCTAAATGATAGAGTGATAGGAGGTATTTCCTGTGGCAACTTATTTTGATTTTAGTTATATGGTCAAGTCCTTTCCCACAATCATATCGTATATAGATATCACTTTATTGATTACCTTTGTGGCTGTTATAATCGGGATTGCCCTCGGCAGTATCATTGCAATCGTTCGCATTAATAAAGTAAAAGTTCTCCATCAAATAGCGGGTGTTTATATTTCATTTATGCGTGGAACGCCGTTTTTGGTACAGCTGTTTTTATGCTATTTTGGCTTACCTGAACTTTTACAAAAACTTGGTGTGCAGGATATTCGTAATGTTCCGGCCTTGTTTTATGTCATGTTGGTGTTTTCATTGCATGTAGGTGCATATAGCTCTGAAATCATGCGAAGTGCTATTTTGGCTATTGATAAAGGCCAAATTGAAGCGGCTTATTCGATCGGTATGGGAAATATGCGTGCCTATCAAAGGATTGTTTTGCCACAGGCATTCAGTTTAGCGATTCCATCCTTAACGAATACCGTTATTTCAACGCTGAAAGGAACATCCCTTGTCTTTAACGTTGGTGTAATTGATATGATGCGCAAGGCAGACTTAATGGGAGCATATAGTCAGCGTAATCTTGA
>Ga0302210_10000273_pt1 | contig 24209 bp, 23 predicted proteins | sample II_Fen_E3_2_FD_198793 | JGI IMG/M metagenome (GOLD analysis project Ga0302210, IMG submission 198793) | Peat permafrost microbial communities from Stordalen Mire near Abisko, Sweden - II_Fen_E3_2 | ecosystem: Environmental > Terrestrial > Soil > Wetlands > Permafrost | place: Sweden: Abisko... | reverse complement strand
ACAGATTCCACACCATATTCGCGCGTAAACTCATAATGTGGAATAGCGCCAATCACGTCTGCACCAAGCTTAACTGCTTCCTCCAGTAGTTCCCGTCCATTAGGATATGATAAAATCCCCTCCTGTGGAAAGGCTACTAATTGTAACTCAACAAATTCTTTCACTTCTTCACGAACTTCAATTAATGCTTTGAGTGCTGTCAAGTTAGGGTCTGTAGTATCCACATGACTACGAACAAATTGTATGCCTTGTGATATTTGCAACTGGATTGCTTTTTTAGCACGTTCTTTCACATCAGCTATTGTAATTTTTTCTTTACGTTCCGACCAAAGTTGAATTCCCTCGAACAGTGTTCCACTTTCATTCCAGCGTGGCTGACCCGCTGTAAACACACAATCCAAATGAATATGCGGTTCCACATAAGGTGGAATTACCAAATTTCCCTTTGCATCAATAATTTCGCCCTCCGCCTCAATCCGGCGCTCTGTAATTTCAACAAATTTTCCATCTTTTATATAAATCTGCCATAAACCAGATTTTCTTCTGAGTTTTGCATTTTTTATCAGCATAGTAATCCTCCATTCGGCATAATTAATAAGTGCATACATCAAATCCATTGATATACTCTCAGTATATAACTATGCCCCTGCTGCGTCATCATACGATTCGTACCAAAAAACAAACTTTTCTTGTACGACAAAAAACACACTCTATAGTAATCACAACTTTAAGAAATTTCCCACTAAAATTGCCTGACGACAGCGCTCACGAACTTCAGGCAGCGTAAAATCATATTGCGTTATTTCTTGGATTTTATGAATACGATATACTAATGTATTCCGATGAATATAAAGTCGCTCGGCCGTTCGAACAAGATTACAATTTTCTAATAAATACATCTCCAGTGTTTTGATAAGGCTCATTGATGATTCTTTATCATACTTGGCAATTTCACCCAAAACATCGTTGTAGTACGTTTTCATCACACGCTTATCACTTACCTCAAAGAGTATTTTATACATCCCCAGATCTTGATAAAAAGCAAGTTCAGCCCCAGTATGTTTCGTAAGCAAAACTGCTCTTTCTGCTTCGATTTTGCTCTGTTGCATTTCTTTTAGATCAAGATATTGTCGACCAACACCAATTTGAATGCCCGAACTATCAAATTTTTGTATCACATATTTTTTGAGCTCGCTTAGCATCATCTCTATATTATGCCGCTCTACATTTGGCAACAATAAAAGCACTGAGCCGCAAACAATCATAGATAAAATATGCCATCCATGCTGTTTGCAAATCATATGAATAAAGCTACGTAAATTTTCCATATATTTCATGGCTTTTTCAACCAGAAAAGTCTCCTTTTCTTGAAATAAAACTTGTATATTTTGCAAATCAACAATTGCAATTTGGTGTGAACCACTTAAATCATAATGATAAAAAGCTGCTCTTGAAATAAGCAATTCCTTTTCAATACCATTACGATCTAAAATCATTAACATCAATTCACTAATAAATGCTTCCTGCAGACGCGTTTGAATAATAAAGCTGCTTATCTCCTCCGTTACTTCTACTAAAGGCAAATCATATGGCATTTCAAACAATGGTAAACAAAATTGATCGGCCATATCAATCAACCGTCCAGAAATTTTTTCGGTCGTAACCAAAATCGCCACACCAGCTAACTTTTTCTTATAACTCTCTTCTAAAAGAGCACATAACCGTGTCTCATCATAATTTAGATCGAGTCCAGATACAAACATAAATTCTCCACCATAAACCCATTGAGCAATCGTATGTGTCAACGTAACATAAGGACAGCGAACAACTCGATCTAATCCACCGCGTCCACCAACGAGGCTAATCCGTTGGAACGTTGGTAAATCCATAAGTTCAGCACATTGAACGGACATAAACAGTTCCTCCTCCGCGTAAAATATACTACGATTATACCATGAACTTCTATAGAATATTCTTTAACGAAATATGGTTCTATTACCTATAAAAAATGACTGTACAGAACAAAGTTTAAAATCCACCTGTTCTGCACAGCCATATACTTATCATCAATACCAATATTTTATGCAACAAAACAACATCTGTATACGGGGCAAAAGTTTTGTCCTTGCTGCAATAATAATTTTTTTCATTTCCTAATTGAGTATGCATTTGTTTTATGCTTCCTGTAAGATTTGATCAACAATTTCATCAATTTTTTTAGCACCAAAAACAATTTTCCCACCATTAATTGACAACGCGGGAACACTCATGATTTTTAACTTCTGTTTGAGTTCTGGAAAGAGAGATATATCGATCATTTCCGTCTCTACCAACGGTTGAAGTGAAGCAATCTGCTGTCCCGCACTGACTACAGCTGGGCAAAAATGACAAGACAACGATACAAAAACTTCTAGTTTTGTTGGTTTTGTTATTTTTTTAATTTTATCTTGCACGCTCTGCTCTATTTTCTGTCCCGGACCTGCCAAATTATAAATAGCCAGCACAAATGAAGTCATTTCTTGTCCACCTGGTATTCCTGAAAACTTAATACCAACATAGTCATTCTTTTCATTCAAAAAAGCAGCAATTGGTAACCGAGTAAAACCAATTTGTTTTTCCATCTCCGGATTTTCACTTTTTCGATAAGACAATACTGTGATTTTGTCACTCAAAGCAGTTATCTCTTTTAAAAAAGTAACCATCTCCATTGATTTTTCATCGATTTCTTCATAAATCGAAACAATAGCGATATCTTTTTCCAGGGTAGCAAACAGCCCCTTAAGCTGTTTTTTCATTTCAAATGGAATAAATCCTCCTGCTTTTTCTTCTGAATTCGGTCCTTGTACAACTAACGGAGCTTCTGCTTTCGGCTGTATAACTTTCACCGATTCAACAGAATTAAGAATACCAAGCCGGTCTTTTTCCTTGGCAATATATTTTTCAGCTGCAGTTGCAGCAATTGCACCATCGGCTACAGCAGTTACAATCTGCCGTAAACTCTTTGAACGTAAATCACCCGCGGCATATACCCCGGGCACATTGGTTTGCATCAATTCATCCGTAAGAATATAACCTGCTGCATCGAGTCTAATCTGATCTTTGAAAATAGAAGTTGCCGGCTCATACCCCGCAAAAACAAATAAACCAAACGTTTTATCCGCCAAAGTTGCTTCATAAACTATTTCTTTTCCTTCTTTTGTATTAAAGAAGACCGCTTTTTTTAGAAAATCGGTTCCCTGAACTTCCTTCACCACCGTATTATACATCACTTTGATTTTCGGATGCTCTTTCGCCCGATCGGCAATTGATTTCGCACAAGAAAAATCTTTCCCCCGCATCACAATCGTAACCGTTTTTCCATAGCGCGTTAAATAAACAGCTTCTTCCGCGGCAACATAACCACCGCCAATCACAAAAATATCAAGTCCCGAAAAAAATTCGCCATCACAGGTTGCACAATAGCCAATTCCTTTTCCGGTAAATTCCACCTCTCCTGGAAAACCTATTTTTTTTGGTGTTGCACCCGTTGCAATAATCACAGCTCGAGTTTTATATTCACCGTCTGCTATATATAAGCGTTTCACATCGCCAGAAAAATCAATTTTCTGTATGTCTTTTTGCACAATACTCACAGCAAAATCCTGCATTTGCAATTGCATGTCCTGCATCAATTGAGGTCCTGTAATCCTACGAAGCCCTGGATAATTCGCTATTTCATTGGTATTTAAAGTCTGCCCGCCAGGATGATCTCTTTCGATCAGCAAGGTATTGAGTTTTGCTCTGCCAGCATAGATCCCTGCTGACAAACCCGCACACCCGGCACCAATAATAATCAAGTCATATATTTTTTGCATGTTAACACCACCTATTTATAAACAAAGCTCTATCAGGAAACCCTGATAGAGCTTTGTTCGTCTTATAACTTACCTACCAAGTCAAGACTCGGTATCAAGGTTGCTTGACCGGGTTTCCATTTAGCAGGACAAACCTGGTCACCATGTTCTTCAACAAATTGAGCTGCTTGTACTTTTCTCAGTAATTCTTCAGCATTTCTGCCAATTCCCATATCATGAACCTCATAAGCCTTTATAACCCCCTGCGGATTCACAATAAATGTTCCCCGCAAAGCTTGACCAGCTTCTTCTACCAGAACACCAAAGAACCTTGCTAAAGTGCCTGTCGGATCACCGATCATTGGATATTCAATTTTCCCTATTGTATCGGATGAATCAGCCCACGCTTTATGTACAAAATGCGTGTCTTCCGATACAGAATAAACTTCACAGCCAAGTTCTGTAAAATCCTTATAAAAATCTTGTACATCGCCTAATTCGGTCGGACATACAAAAGTAAAATCTGCCGGATAGAAAAAGAAAACCGACCACTTGCCTAAAACATCCTGTTTTCTTATTTCACGAAATTGACCCTTTTGATACGCCTGTACCTTGAAATCCGCCAATTCTACTCCTATTAAATTACTCATGTGCTATATCCCCTTTCAAAATTACATTCATAGTAAAACGATGTATTTCTTCTATAAACTTATAATAGCACAGTAGTAATTTTTAATCAATACTAATTATCATTATCATTTATTTTTTTACAATTATTAATTTTCTTTAATTCAACTTCTATTCATATATAAGTTGAATTAAAGAAATTGCAGGTAGCCTATTAGGTTGTCAGGAATGGGATATAAAATATTTAATGCAACATATATAGATACTTTAAAAAAAAATCATTTCGTGTTACTATATACAATATAAGTGACACGAAATAAAAAGGAAGTGCTCTCATGACTGAAAAAGATGCCTTAATCCGCTTTGGTGTTTCGATGAATCAAGATCTGGTCGAACAATTTGATAAGATTATCGATAAACAAGGTTATGATAATCGCTCCGAAGCGATCCGTGATTTGATACGAAAAGCTCTGATTGAACCGACTATGTTGCAGCAAACGCAAACCGTAGCCGGCACCATTGTAATTGTATACGACCATGCGTTTAATGGTTTAGCTGCTTATTTAATTGAATTGCAACATCATTTTCATCATGAAATCATTTCAACCATGCATGTTCATTTAAATCATGCCCAATGTCTTGAAGTACTAGTCGTACGAGGTGTCTATCGAAAATTAAATGAACTTTGCCAGCAAATCCAAGTGCAAAAGGGTGTATTTTATGCCGAATTATCCGTAACCCATATGAATGAAGAATCTGCTCATTCACATGAACACGATCATTTGAAATAAATCCCCGCACACCGGAAATTTTAACAAATGGAGGTTTTATAAAATGCATATTCCCGACGGATATTTAAGTCCATCAACTTGTTTAGTTTTAGGGGCAGTGATGCTCCCAATATGGTATAAGGCTTCAGGCAAACTAAAAAAAGATTTGGATGTAAAACAAGTCCCCTTGCTTTCTATGGGCGCTGTATTTTGTTTTTTAATTATGATGTTCAATGTACCGATTCCAAACGGTACAACCGCTCATGCCATTGGCGCTACACTCGTTGCCATTATCTTCGGTCCTTGGGCAGCGGTCATCGCCATGAGTGTGGCTCTAGCCATTCAGGCTATTGTGTTCGCCGATGGCGGTATTTTAGCGTTTGGGGCAAATGCCTTTAATATGGCTTTTATTGCGCCTTTTGTCGGCTATTATGTTTACAAATTAATCAGCAAAAATGCCATGCCAGGTTCAACTCGCCAACTAGCCGCTGGAGCTATTGCCGGCTATGCTGCTATTAATTGTGCTGCGCTGGTTGCTTCCATAGAATTTGGCATTCAACCACTATTCTTTACAGCCACTGATGGTACACCGTTATATTGTCCTTATGGTCTAGACATAGCAATACCAGCGATGATGGTCGCACATCTTACAATTGCGGGATTTATTGAAGGCATAGTGACTGCCGCCGCATTAAAATTCATGGCAGTTCAACCTACGGTAATACTGCAATCACAAATAAATAAAAACGAGGAGGTTTTATAACTATGCTAAAACGTTATTGGCTGGCCCTTGCGGCACTGGTTATCTTATCACCACTCGGATTGCTTGCAGACGGCACAGCTTGGGGTGAATGGGGTGGCGACGATTTAGTGGAAACGCTAGGCTATATTCCACAAGGCATGCAAAATGTACAAGATTTATGGGCAGGTATATTTCCCGACTACAGTATCCGTTTTCTCGGTGAAAGTTCTCTCGGTCAATCCATCGGTTATATCATTGCCGCTATAATCGGTTCCGCGATGGTATATGGTCTCTCCCTATTGCTTACAAAAATGATAGCGGCAAAAAAAAATTCCACTTTGTCTTGTTCAAATAAATGAAGAAAGTGGATCTGCCCACCTGGCTCCAGACCAATGATGCCATAACACTACCTGCTGCCACCCACTCATGGAAGCCAATTAATTACTTAGAAAAAACATTGAAAAAAATTCATACTATCCTCTCCGAAGACAATCGTTCTGTTCTAAACAATCAATATGGATTACTCCAAAATCTTGAGCCTCATATTAAAGTAACCGGTTTATTAATAGTCATCCTCTTAGCAGCTTTAACTCAAAATTTAGTATTTTTAATATTGCTTAATAGCATCATTTTATTTGCAGCATTACAAGCACGTATTCGCTTGGGTGATTACATCGTACGCATTTGGCTACCGATTTTCTTGTTTACTGGCATTGCCGTATTACCTGGCATTATCAACTGGGTCACGCCCGGTGACCCGCTCTATACAATATATAGCGATTTAACTTTTAGTGGACACTTCTTTTCTTTACCTACGGAATTAACCATCACCCGGCAAGGCGTAAAAGCAGCACTTTTTGTAATACTTCGCAGTGCTGCTTCTTTAGGTAGTGCCATGCTTTTGATAAAAACAACCCGCTGGTCTGTTTTAACAAAAGTTCTGGCAAAATACGGTTTATCAAATGTCATCGTAATCGTTTTAGATATGACCTATCGTTATATCTATCTATTTTTATTTATATTTATGGACTATGTGCTCGGTCGAAAAAGCCGCTTAGTGGGTCTGGAAACACAAGCTTCAAAAATCGCTTGGATTGGCGGTACAATTTCCGACTTTTTACGAATCACGTCAGAGTACAGCCAAGATATTCAATATGCACTAGAATCTCGTGGCTACACTGGCATTTATTATGCAGAAGCAAAAATCCAACTTCATTTTATCGATGCATGTTTTGCTATGGCAATTATTATTTTGGGGTGTTATGCCTATGGAGGAATTAATTATGTCTGGATCTTTAGTCTATAATCTCCAAAATCTTTCGTATCACTATTCGACAAATAAAACCGCACTCAATCAAATTGATCTTAAAGTCAGCGCCGGTGAGCGAATTATGCTGCTTGGCCCTAACGGCTGCGGCAAATCAACGTTGCAAAAAATACTCGCCGGATTGATTTTCGCAACGAACGGCACACTGACAGCATTTGATCGAAAAATCAGTGAAAGCGCAATGAAAGATAAAACCTTTTCCGCTACTTTTCGTCGCAAAATCGGTTTTGTTTTCCAAAACTCTGATGTGCAGCTTTTTTGTTCCAGTGTTTTAGATGAAATTATGTTTGGTCCAATCGCCATGGGTTTAGATTTGAATCAATCTAAAAAACGCGCTCAAGATCTGCTAACCTATTGTGGTATTGCATCCTTATCACAGGATTCGCCACATCATTTGAGTGGTGGAGAGAAAAAGAAAGTTGCCATTGCTGCTGTTTTGGCTAGCAATCCTGATGTATTAATCTTTGATGAACCAACCAATGGTCTTGACCCAAAGTCACAACGCTGGATTTTGAATACGATAAATGACCTAAACAGGCAGGGAAAAACAATTATTTTAGCAACCCATCAACTGAGCTTGGTTCCCGAAATAGCGGATCGAGTTATTGTATTAAGTGACGATCATAAAATCGTAGCGGAAGGTTTACCGCAAGACATTCTCAGCAATCGTGATTTATTGATTGCAACGAATCTGGTTGACCCTCAAGATCAGAGCTTTGAATAAACTAGCCCCATATACATAAAACAGCATCTAAAAAAATGGCCTATGGCAGTTTAAACTGTACCATAGGCTATTTTTATAATTTCCAGCGTTGACCGAAAACATTCACCAGAAGACCTACCATAACACAAATAGAGCCAACCCCTTGCCAAAGAGAAAACGTCTCCCCTAAAAAAAAGGATGCACTGCTCATACCAACAATTGGCACTAATAATGCCCATGGTGCAACAACCGTTGCCGGATACCGCGACATGAGTCTGCCCCAAAGACCATACCCGCCTAAAGTAGCAATATAGGAAAGATATAAAACTGCACAAAGTGTTGCCCCATCAAAATTCTGATAGGCACTTTGCCAGGAGGCAGTACCCTCGACACAATAAGATAAAAAGAAAAGCGGCACGATTGCCACAGCGCTTGCCCAAACAGCAAGTGACAACATAGAAAAAGGTGGCAAATTCAGTGTCGTGCGACGCATTACAACATTACCAAGCCCCCAGCTCGCTGCTGCCGCAATCGTAAAAAGGAAGCCTGCCGTTGTCATATTTCCATCCTGATTCATTCCAATCACACTCATGCCTCCAACAGCAATCAGCAGCCCAACAATATGGTTCCATTGCCAAGATTCATGAAACCAGGCAATAGCAAAAAACAAAGTAAAAAATGCTTGTGACTGCAAAACCAAAGAAGCCAGACCCGCGGGCATGCCAACCTTCATGCCCCAAAATAAGAAAGCAAACTGTCCAACATTAATACAAAATCCTAACGTTAGCAGCCATTTCCAAGCAACAGGTGGTCGTGGCAAGAAAAAAATAATCGGCACAACCGCCAGTAAAAAACGCATCGCCCCTAAAAGCAATGGCGGCAAAACAAGCAAGCCAACTTTAATGGCAATGAAATTCACCCCCCAAGCAATCACAACGAGCAATGCCAGTAAAATATCTTTTATCTTCATATTTATAAAACTCCTTTTCATTCGCAAAAATTCACCGTAATAATTTTTTGAATACCCTTCTAAACGAGGGTCTATTGTTATTATATAAAAAGTAAGCAAAATAACCTATCTAAATTTTACTATATATTGAACAAAAGACTTTGTTGGCAATGATTTTCACCTTAATCTAACAATCTTAATATATTTTTAAGTTTTTAGTTCTGTAATTTTGTTTTGAAATAATGTATAATAAAAACTGTTTCAGCAAATGCAATTTTCATTAAAATTATTTTTATATGGAGGCATCATAAATGGATTTACCAGTATATCGAGCTATCGCACTTGATATCGCTAAAAGAATCGTCAAGCAAGAATTTTTGGAAGGCACAAAGATATCAGGTAGAACGTTATTAGCCAGTCAATATAAGGTCTCACCAGAAACGATTCGCAAAGCAATTTACATATTAAAAGAAAATAATATTGTCTCTGTCTCTCAGGGCAAAGAAGTTCTTGTAATTTCCACGCAACACGCCGCGCATCTTCTAGACCACCATCGAGAAATCGATGCGGCGTATTCTTTAAAACAAGAACTAGAACGATTGATAAAAGAAAAAGAAGCCATTGATAAAAGATTTCATAAAGTAACGAATGAGATAATGCATTACTCTGACCGATTAGAAAACATCACGCCGTATAATCCAATTGAAGTCCAAATAGCTCCGCATTCCGCAGCAATTGGTAAATCACTCCGAGAACTAAACCTACGGCAATCGACAGGAACTTTAATCATAGCGATTCGTCGTGGCACACAAGTGTTGATAGCACCTGGTCCAGATGATATTTTAGAAAAAGAAGATCGGCTGGTGGTAATTGGAACACTGGACAAATTAAACACAGTTACAACTTTTATTAACTAAAAAACATTGCATATCATGTAAAGAAACCGAACTACAAAAAAGGGAAGACAAATTGGGCTGATTTTATAACAGCTGAATTCGTCTTCTCTTTTTCTAATGAAAAATTCTATTGTATTTTAAAATAAGCTTCTAAAATTTTCCTGACGATTGGTGCCGCTGACGCTGTCCCATATCCGCCCTGTTCAACGAGAACTGCAACCACAACCTCTGGTTTATCAAATGGTGCATAAGCAACAAACCAACCATGATCATCTCCTTGTGAATTTTCTACCGTACCTGTTTTACTCGCAATTGGAATAGGAAATCCCTGAAAAACGCCCGATGCCGTCCCGCCGGACATGGCTACATCATGCAAAGCATTCCGAATAGCTATGAGCGTAGATGGTTTTATGGTAATCTGTCCTGTTTTTTCCGGATAAAATTGCTTCACAATATTCCCCTGCTCCGAAACAATTTTATCGACCAAAAACGGCTTATAACGATCCCCGCCATTGGCAATTTCACCCATCAGCATTGCAATCTGCAACGGTGTCACTAATTGAAATCCCTGTCCGATTGCCGCATCAAATGTTTCCGCAAGATACCATGGTTCATCATATGTTTTCTCTTTATATTCTTGACTCGCTACAATCCCACTGGCTTCACCGGCCAGATCAATACCTGTTGGTTTACCTAAACCATATAGATAAGCATATTGAGCCAAATTATCAATACCCACACGGTTTCCCATTTCATAAAAATAAACATTATCCGATTTTGCTAATGCTTCCTGGAAACTAATCCAGCCTAAAGCCTCACCATCTGCATTGCCTTTTGGTATCAGCCAATGCTTGCCTGTATCTAATATTTTTTCTTCGGTAGTGACTTTGCCAAGCTCCAAAGCAGCAGTACCTGTAACAATCTTAAATGTCGATCCGGGTGAGTATTCTCCAGAAATTGCTCTATTTTCAATTGGATTAAATGGATTATCTAAAATAGCGGCCCAAGCTTTTTTAGATATACCACCATTGAATAAATTCGGATTAAAATCCGGTTTGCTTACCATAGCAATGATTGCACCGGTATTCGGATTCATCACCACAACAGCCGCTGCCTGTGCTTTTGTTTTATGCTGCTCGCTCTGCAACAATTTCAACTGTGTATCTACAGCTTCTTCGGCTGCTTTTTGGACAGAAGCATCCATCGTCAAAACCAAATTATTACCTGGAAGCGGCAAATTTTGATGCAATAATTTCACCATTTGCCCCCCAGCATCGACTTCGACCCGATCCGCTCCAGCTTTACCCCGAATATACGTATCATATGTTTTTTCCAGCCCTAATTTTCCAATAAGATCCCCGCTCTTATATTCATCAGGATTTTCGGCTAATTCATTTTGACTGATTTCTCCTGTATAGCCAAATATTTGTGCAGCAAAATTACCATACAGGTAATTTCGAATGGGTTCCGTTTTTATAACAATCTGCGGAAAATCTTCCTTTTTTGCTTCAATTTGTGTAATCGTTGTCAAATCAACATCTTCTTTAATTTTAACCGGAAGAAATGGTAATCCCTGCGGCTGTTCAAGCTTTTCTTTGATTTCCATCGAGTCCATATGTAATATTTCTGCTAATCTTTGTATTTCATCCTCAGAAATATTGCGTGGGAATAACCATGCAGAAATTACAAAGCTCGGACGATTCGAAACTAAAAGGCTGCCATTTACATCTAAAATTTTACCCCGTGGAGCCTCTATGGATATAGTCCGAATTCGATTATTTTCCGCTAAATCTTCATAATATTTCCCTGTAATAATCTGTAAAAAAGCAACCCGTCCTAATAAAATAAAAACTATACTTACAACGATCCATTGTATGATAAGCAAGCGTTTTTGGATCATAGATTCCCTAAAACGAACTTGAGTTGAATGTTTCATAAACGGGTCTCCCCCTTCAACTAACAACCTAAATATTATCATAAAGTGCTAGTTATGTAAATCATCTTTACCGTTTTCTAACAGCTAAAATTGACAACTAACAGCTTTTGTTATATAATAAAGTTGTTAGTTGTGCTGAAATCATCCCGATTCCCGATGAATGAATCTAAAATTTCAACGCAACTTTTATCATAGTAACAGTTTTTAATGAAAGGATGCGTTGTAAAATGTATTTATATAAAGAAAAACTTATATCCGCATGGCAGGATGTGCCAAATCAAGATTGGAACGATTGGCGATGGCAGGTAAAAAATAGAATTACAGACGTACCTACTTTAAAAGCGAAAATAAATTTAACACCCAATGAAGAAAAAGGTATCAACAATTGTTTGAAAACTCTGCGTATGGCAATTACGCCTTATTACGCATCTTTAATTGATACAGCCAACCCTGATTGTCCAATTCGGAAACAATCCATTCCAACAATGGAAGAATTAGTCAACACCGCTTACGATTTAGATGACCCTTTATCGGAAGATGCAGATTCCCCTGTTCCTGGAATAACCCATCGGTATCCAGACCGCGTATTGTTTTTAGTCACAAGTCAATGTGCTATGTATTGCCGCCATTGTACAAGAAGACGGTTTGCCGGCACTACAGATCAGGCAATAAACCCTGCCCAAATCACTGCGGCTATTGACTACATTGCAAAAACGCCTGTAATTCGTGATGTTTTAATATCTGGTGGTGATCCATTTCTGTTAAGTGACGAATTTATTGAATCCCTATTAATACGGCTTCGCAAAATCCCCCATGTAGAAATCATTCGCTTTGGAACACGTACCCCTGTTGTAATGCCACAGCGAATTACCGATAAACTATGCAATATGCTAAAAAAATATCACCCAATTTGGGTTAACACACATTTTAATCATCCAAACGAAGTAACCGCTGAATCCACTGCCGCTTGTGAAAAGCTTGCTGATGCTGGTATTCCTGTAGGAAATCAAACCGTTCTGCTGCGTGGCATAAATGATTGTTCTTATATACAAAAAAAGCTGGTACATTTATTAGTACAAATGCGAGTCCGTCCCTATTATTTGTATCAATGCGATTTATCAAATGGTATCGATCATTTTCGCACATCCGTCTCCAAAGGAATTGAAATTATGGAAATGCTGCGTGGACATACCTCGGGTTTTGCTGTACCAACGTACGTAATAGATGCGCCTGGCGGTGGTGGAAAAATCCCCGTTGGACCGCAATATGTAATATCCAGATCCGAAAAAAAAGTAATACTGCGTAATTATGAGGGTATTATTTCCACCTATGCCGAATCAACTCATAAACAAAGCAAATGCCACGAATGTGGCCTCTGTGAAGAATATAAAGCAAAAAGCAGCAAAGTCGGTATCGGCAAATTATTTGCCGATAAAAAAATCAGTTTGATTCCTACCGACAATAATCGTGAAAAACGGCGAAAATCCTTTTCCAAATTTAAGCGAAACGGAGAAAATTTATGATTTTAACACAAAAAGAACCGATCGATAAACTATTAAATGAAGCCCAACAGCGAAGCTATCACTTCATAAAAGAAGCAAACACCTTTAAAGTTTATTTATTTATAGATTTCGCAAATAATAGATTAAAAATCGAAGACTACACCTGTGAAAACTATGATGATTTTGTTGGATTTTTAGAAGCAACGGCTCAAAAGCACAATTTATATAAAATCATTATCGTTGCAAAACAAAAAGATTGGGAAGCTTTATTTGTTCGTGATTTTTTACTAGAAGCACTTCACCCCTCTTTTTTTAAGGGTGAACCCGGTTTTCACTTAGCAAAATTCACCAATATAGAAAGACAGGAATCGAAACATCGTCTTATTGAAAAATATTTATTGCAAAAAGTCAAAGAAAGTCCCCACACTAGCCGAGATTTACCATCTGAGTATACAATAAAAACAGCTGACCCCGTCTCCATTCCTGAACTTTCCAATTTATACACAAGTATTTTTTCAACGTATCCATCACCAATGAATGATCATACGTATCTAGAAAAAATCATGCAAAAAACCTCTATTTTTAAAATAATGCTGTATCAAAATAAAATCATTAGTGTTGCGTCTATTGATGTTGATCAACGAACCAGCAGTGCTGAACTGACTGACTGTGCTACGCTAAAAGACCATTCAGGCAAAGGCTTGATGTCACATTTAGTCAAAAGCCTCGAAAACGAAGCCAAGCAGCTAAATCTTATAACATTGTACTCCATAGCTCGTGCAAGTTCCATTGGAATGAACAGTGTTTTTTCTCATAATATGTATAACTACTATGGTTGTCTGATAAACAATTGTCACATCTGTGGACAATTAGAAAATATGAATATTTGGTCAAAAAGAATAAACTAACAACCCACTTTGGCAAACAATACTAAAAGAGAAAAGTCTCTTGTTATCATCTAACATCGATAACAAGAGACTTTTCTCTTTTTTATTCTTTTTCACCAACAACGGTAAACCGTTTACGAATATGCGCTTTTTTTTCAATTTCATCAACAAGAGCAATTGCATAATCCGCATAGGATATATAACTTTCACCCGCTGCATTTTCAATCAAATTATCTGCGCCCAGCTTGTAAGATCCCGTACGTTTTCCTGCATAATCAAAATAAGCGGCTGGACTTAAAAATGTCCACTGAATGCTGCTTTGCTGTAACTTGTTAAAAGCTTCCGCCATATTCGATGCTGTTGGATAATATTCTTTCGGAAAATTCTCTGTATCCAGTAAGCGAATTTTCTGATCTGGATCAACAAACAAGCTCGCCGCTCCACCAACAATAATAAGCCGAACTGCCGGCAATTCTTCAAAAACCTTTGTCAGATGAGCCAACGCTGTTTGATGAAGCTCTTCTTTACCATTTGGAGCATTAAATGCATCAACAACAACATCATACTGTTTCAAATCAGCTGGCGCTAACTGGAATAAATCTTTTTCTACAACCGTTACCGAATCCGTAATTTTGCTTTTATTACGAACAATTGCCGTAACCTCAAAGCCTCTTGTAATGGCTTCTTTTAAAATCAAATTCCCCTGTTTGCCACTCGCACCAATAATTGCAATTTTCATATTCATAAGCTCCTTTATTGTGTATTTCATCTTATGAATACAATGATACCGCAATTAGTACCTTATGTGAAGTAGACACTCTAAAGTGCCATAGTATCAAAAATGATACTATTATACTTATAAAAATACCGTGCAGACAATATGACTGCACGGCAGAAATCAATATGTGATTAAACTTTAAACTTTCGAATCGACTGCTGTAACTCTTCGGCCATCTGTGCCAGATGTTCACTCGCCGAAGCAATTTCTTCAATCGTTGCCGATTGTTCTTCAGTCGCCGCCGATATATTCTGTGTCTGTTCAGACGTTTTCTGACTTTCTTTATCGATGTTGTCTACAGAAGTCACAACATACTGCGTGCCACTGGTAACTTCTTGCAACGATGCGGAAATTTCATGTATTTCCTTGGTCATACCACTAACCATCAATAAAATCGCACTAAAATCATCACCAGCTGCCTTAACAACTTCTGTACCTCGGTTGACTTCACTTTGACTGTCACCCATATAGGTAACAGCATTATCCGTTTTTTCCTGCACTTCATGAATCAGTCCCGTAATTTGCTTCGCCGCTTCCTGCGATTGCTCCGCTAATTTACGGACCTCTTCTGCTACAACAGCAAAACCACGACCAGCCTCACCTGCTCTAGCTGCTTCAATAGCTGCATTTAACGCCAAAAGATTTGTTTGACTGGCAATACTTGCAATCACTTCCACAATTTGACCAATTTGCTGAGATTTGGCTTCCAGTTCACCGATGACACCCGATGTGCTTTTTGTTTTTTCTTCAATAATTAACATCTGCTGAACTGCTTTACGAATTGCTTCGCCGCCTTTATTAGCAGTTTCTGCTGTTTTTTCTGATGAGGTAGAAACTACTAATGTATTTTCCGAAACTTGATTGATTGCTTTTGCTATATTCGCGACCGCTGTATTGGCTTCATTTGCTAAATGCAATTGCTGCTCCGCGCCTTGTGCTACTGCGGTTACAGCTCCAGCGACCTGATTTGACGCTTGCGCTGACTGTTCAGCATTGGCTGTCAATTCTTCCGAAGAAGCCGCCAGTTGTTCTGAGGCCTGTGCTAATTTTCTAATCAAGGCTCTAACATTTTTATTCATATGATCCACCGCTGTCGATAAAACACCAAATTCACTTTTATCAGCTAAACTATCAGCAGGAACATCTCGAGAAAAATCGCCTTTTGATATTTCTTCTAAAAAAGCGACTGCTTGCTTTAAACGTATTGCGATGCGTTTGGCAATAACAACACCCAAAATAAGGCCTAAGAAAATAACGCACAATACAATAATACTAAAGGTAATGTTCGCTCCCGCAAAATCTTTTTTGCTATCTTCATTCGTTGCGGATGCTTCCTGTTTGGCCTTATCGCTCATTTCTAAGAGATCTTGACTGAATTTTTTCGATAATGGATCTCCTTGTTGTTGATATAAACGATATGCATCCTCGTCTTTATTTTGTGCGGCAAGTTCTAAAACTTTTTTGCGAACTTCGCGATATTTCACTAAATCTTCCCGTACCTTTTTCAAACTCGCCTGTTCCTCACCCGATAAACCAAGTTTTTCATACACGCTTAAATTTTCATCAAACTGTTGACCACGCTTTGTAATATCATCTTGCAATTTCTGAATATCTTGTGGCTCGGTCGCCAATATCATAGAAAACATATTGGATTCTATCGCCCGAGCATGAATACGATTTTCACTTAATAAATTAACAGCGACAAAATTTTTACTATACATTGATTCCATATTTTCATTTGTTTTGTTTAAAGAAACATACCCCGTAATCCATACTGTAACTAAACCAATAATAAAAATTGAAATCAGAACTGCCAGTTTTTTTGCTACGTTTAAATCATTCAACAACTTCAAATAAACCCCTCCTATTTTATACATAAGTCTTACTATTAATCTCTGAATATTAAGACAAATTAATCGTTATTCCATGATATTTTGAAACAATATAGTTAAGTATATAAAATTCAGGGATTTTTATTAATAGGAACAAAGTCCTCTGTTTATATTTATTCTTTTTTGTAACTAAAAAAAGCAAAAATAAATCCTAGTGATAGCTATGATCACTAGGATTTATTTTTATTTTCATAAAGACTTTATTTGGTAACTGAGTTCATTAACCCCATTTTCATGGTCGTATGAATTATAAGATCACTCGCTTTATCTATATCTTCTACTACATGTGCATCCGTTATCGTCAAGCGCAAACGACTGCTCCCAATAGGCACCGTCGGTGGCCGAATTGCGGCTACAAGTAATTTTTCCGCATAAAGTTTTTCGGAAAATTCCACGGTCTGTGAAGCCACTCCGATTAGAACAGGAAGAATTGGTGTCTCACTTTTTAAGATAGGCACACCCGCCAGCTTTAATTTATCTTTCATCATAGCCGCCTTCAAAGCCAGTCTTTCCACGCGATATGGCTCTGTCAACAAAATCTGCAAGGCCGCTCTAGCCGCAGCAATCGTGGCCGGTGATAAAGCGGTAGAAAAAATAAAGCTTCTAGCTTTATTGATCAGATAGTCAATAACCAATTGACTCCCTGCTGCAAATCCACCTTCCGCTGCCAAAGCCTTACTCAATGTACCAAGCTCTAGCTGAACCCTTCCACCCAGTCCATAATAATCTACTGATCCCCGACCACCACGGCCAATAACACCAGTAGCATGTGCATCATCTACGATTACAAAGCCATCATACTTTTCTGCTAAATAAACGATTTTATCCAAACAAGCAATATCCCCATCCATACTAAATACACCATCCGTTATAATAAAACGCTGCCCACTGCAAGGTGTATTTTTAAGTAAATCGGCCAACGCTGCCATATTACTATGCGGATAGATAATCGTTTTTGCTTTCGCTAAACGACAACCATCAATAATGCTCGCATGATTTAAATCATCACTAAAAATAACATCTCCAGATGTATTGGCTAAAGCACTAATTGCTCCAATATTCGACATATATCCAGAATTAAATATTAAAGCAGCTTCCGTCTGTTTAAACTGGGCGATATCCTTTTCCAACCGTCCGTAAAGCGGATGATTACCACTCGTCAGCCTGGATCCGCCTGAACCTGTACCATGTTCCTCTATTGCAGCAGCTGCCGCTGCTTTAACTGCCGGATGATGCGTTAATCCCAAGTAATTATTGGATGCCATCAATAGATATTTTTCATTTTTTATGCAAACATGCACAGGATCAACAAAATGGAATTCATGAAGTTGACGTAAAACAGCTTCCGCATGCATGGAAAGCAGCTGCGTTTTTATCTGTGTTAATTTTTGCATCGATTACAGCCCGCTTTCTCTTGTGGCCTAATTAAAACAGGTGTATTTTCTAAATAAGAAACCAATGCTTCGATATTCGTATCTGGTTTAATAAAAAATGCCCGTCCGCCATTTGGACTATTCAACAATTTTAAATGTGGTATTCTATAATACCCTGATTGATTGGCTACGTAGCCTGTTGTATAGGTCAGATCATCTGACCAGCAAAGTTCCGCCATAATACCTGCTGCAGATTGAACTTTAGAAGCCAAAACTACAGCCTCACGAACATGCATATCCAGCAAGCCGCAATTTCTAAGCACCATTTTATAGGCAGGCAAATCAGCAACATCCATATTGCTGACTCGAATTCCTCGTTGTCCCGATTCATCCAGCCGCTGCCCGGTCATTGAAGATAAAAGCATCGCTCCATGCATACTTTCACTAAGTCCAGCTAATTGTTCGATCCCCAATAGCGCTGCCGCTTTCGCTACTCCCGAACTTATAAGTTTTTCCACTGCAGCATTGCGCCCCACTAACATCGTATCCGCTACAAGCGTGGAGATTTCCAGCTGCCTAATATAAACAATATTCTGCGGCGTAATTTGTTCAATTTTCAAATTAATAAAATCAGCGCAGCCACGCTCATGTTGAAATGCTCTTTCGATCATTGCTTGGACACTTTGTTCAATTTCTTCTTGATTTACAATACGTTCCGCACCAGAAATATGCTTTCCACCCAATTCATGTGCGCCACCTTTAGCAGAGCGCATTTTAACGCTATACAACATTTTTCAGCATCCTTTCTGCGGTTTGTCTAACTCGACGTAATACCAACGTAAGTGGCCAAGCTGCCAAAGCTGTATAAATCATGCCGGGAATAGCGGCAAAAATAACAATCCAAGCGGCCTGCCCGATAATTCCTATAAAAACTAAACGAGCAATAAAGGAAGCGATCGGGCCCGCAATGACAATCACAAACAACGATGTCCCCCCAAAATAGAAAACGATTCCAATAACAACCCGAAACAATAATGCTATTGCCACATTTAAAACAGTTTGTGTCCCCAGCAGTAGAACAAGTATACTAGCTATAACACCCGCAATAAAATACCGTTGAAACCCATAAACTGCACAAATTGCTACAGCTAAAGGCGCCGATAATTGAAATTCCGTTCCCGGAATAAACCCCGGGATTTTAAATGAACCGGAAATTGCAATAAGTGCCGCAAGTAAAGCAATGGTAGTCATAGTTCTTAGATTCATAAACATACTCCCTCTCCATATTTGTAAACCTATATTATAATAAAGGTTTACCATTTATTTAGACTGATAGATACGCTAGTTAACCCATGAGCGCATTTACGAAAGCAACAACCTCGAGTCTACCAATCTGAATTATAAAAGAAAAAATTGTAAAAGTCAATTGTAAACCGTTTATTTAAAGTGGTTTACAATTGACTTTTATTTTTCTTTATTCTGCACTGTTTTTTTTCAATAAAAGTGCGGCCATCACAGCCACCATCGGTACAGTGAAAACAACGCCCAGACTACCGGAAATCCCCTGCATAATTTCAATACCCATCGAATTCGAATTAAGGACCTGTCGATATGGTAGATCATAAACATAATTCAAGACTATAATACCTAAGGAACTTCCCGTAAATGCCAAAATCAGCGTGGTCGCCATCGTCCCCATAATGTCACGTCCTACATTCATACCACTTTCAAAAAGCTGCCGTCTGGTAAGCTGTGGTGTCTTATCATGTACCTCGCTGACGGCTGCAGCAATATCCATAGCAATATCCATTACCGCCCCTAATGTTGCAATTAAGACACCGGCGAACAACAGTCCCCCAATATCGATTTTTGTATTTTGTCCCACAAAAAGCAATGCTTCGATATTAGAAACATTATAGCCTGAAATGTTGGCGAAATAACCAAAAACAGCTGCTGATGTTCCGGCAATGACAACACCGAAAAACGTACCCAGAATTGCCGCTAACGTCTTACGATTCAACCCACCAATCAAATTCAAACTCACGGTAACTGTGACCACCGCAGTTATAGTGGCAGCCAAAAATGGGGAAATACCACGAACCAGCATTGGTAAAAACAGATATACGATACAAACCATCGTAAAAATCAAAGCCCCCGCTGATTTCATCCCCTTCTTCCCGCCGATCACACAAAGTGACAAAAGGAAAAAAGCAATAAAAGCATAAATTGGCAAAGCACGGTTTACACTATAAACTGTAACCATTTGGCTATCTCCGGCTAAACTGACAATGGCAACGACTTGCCCGCCCACAGTGCAGGCTGCACCAAACAAAAAACCATTGGCACTTGTCGCTTCAACCGTTTTACCCGCTAGCGCACCACTATCGATCTGTAGCCTTACTTTCTGATCCCCGATCCGCATGCCGTTTTCCTGCATATTATCTTCCAATATATCCAATACCGTCGCATTTTCAAATGTTCGTCCGCCCGTATTCACTAAAACCGGTTTTTCCACTTGCTGAAAAATATATAAAAAAGTTGCCAAGCCAACCAATATAGCGATCGATCCCAGCCATATATAAATACGTTTATACTTCAATCTGCTAAATCTCATCTACCATCGATCCTATCTCCCGAATTTCCAAAAAGCTGCGATAAAGTTTCATCACTTTACCGCAGCTTCTCCTACTGAAAATAATATTTTTTATTTTTTTACGATACTGTACGTATCATCAATTGCCTTACCTGTTCCTACATCATACGTTGTAATCGCGAATGTATCTGCTGTAATATTGACCACCGAATACGTTGGACGCCAGCTCTGATTACGAGCTGCGATATAATCCTGCTGGATTGGCAATAACTCATAATATTTCGATCCCGTAGCAGAGTTGGCTGTCATATAGAAAACACCCTTAGGATTTGTAACTTTTCCCTGACGCATATCAGCAATATTATAGCAATTATTTTGTGTTAAAAAATCCGCCCGTGTCTGCTCATTTTTTAGATCTACCGTCTTATCAAAGACCTGATGTTGTTTACTGTCCCCCGTTAACTGATACGTTCTTGCATAGGTATGATCATGCCCCTGCAAAACAGCATCAATATGATTTGCATCAAATATCGGGGTAAGCTGTGTACGAAGAATGATTCCATCTGAATCCGAATGATCCAGTCCTGAACCATAAATATCCTGATGAATCATCACAATACGCCATTTAGCCTTCGGATTAGCGGCAATAGCCTTTTCAATAAGAGCTTTATGGTCGGCTGCATTATAATTGTTTGTATTAAGGACAATGAATAAGGCATTGCCATAACTATAATAATAGCCATGTCCCGCGGCAGTTGGATTTTGTTCTTCCTTAAAAGGGTTTGGTGTATTGAAATGGTTCTGATAACCTCGTGTTAAAGAATCATGATTGCCAATCGTTGTTGAAACCGGCAAAGAACGAAGTGCCGCTGCTGACAAGAATCCAGAATATTGGTATTCTTGCTGCTTGATCTCATCTGGTGTATTATTTTTTGCCACTTCATTTATTTGATCACCCGCCGAAATCATAAAGCTGATTTCAGGATGCTGTGTAAGCGCTGCATTTAAGGTTTTATTCCAATTATAAGCATCATTTCGTGCGGCTAACTCCGCATTTTGTTTTTGATCACTGCCTAACGGAACCTGCCCTGCCGAAGCACCGATCTGTGGATCACCAACAAACAAAAAAGAAAAATCTGACAAGCCTTTTGTCTTGTACTCTTGCGCTTTCTGCCAAGCCCCATCAATCTTCACTTGATACCAGTAGGTCTGATTCGCCTTAAATCCGTCAGCAGTAACTTTATTCGCATAATATTGAATGCCTTCTACAGCAGACCCAGTCTCGGATGTTCCTGAAAATTCTTTTGCATTCTTCATCGAAACATCTTTCGCTACACGAACCTGTGCCCCGTCCACTTTCGAATACCAAGCAAAATTCAACTGACTCGCATCACTCCCGGGAGACAGCGAAACCTGCTCATGATTTGTTTTTGTATCGTCCCAGGCAGCTTTCCAAGCTTGCCAATCTGTATCTTCAGCAACTTGTGTTTTTGTCACAGCTTGTGGGGTAAGTGAAGCATCATTCCAATGTTCCGTGGCTGCAAAACCAGTTAAAGTTCCTAAGCTTATTGCCGCAAGAATAACCGCTGTCAAAATTTTCTTTTTTGTTTTCATATTTCCATTTCCCTCCAACCGTCTTTTCACTGAACTATGATGTTATTTATTTTCATCATACGCTGTTAAGTCTTATAAATGATTACGATTTTGTTATCTTATTGTAAATATTAAAGTAAAAAAACAAAAAAAAGCGGCAGAAAATTCATTTCCACCGTCTGCTGAATCAATATTGATTAGAGTATATAATCTAATATGCCTTGTGCTACACCATCATGATGCACAGAATCAACTGTATAATCGGCAATTTCCTTCAGTGAAACAGCCGCATTATCCATAGCAAAACCACACCCTACAGCTGCCAGCATTTCTCTATCATTTTTACCGTCACCAAAAGCATAACTGTTCTCAAGCGAAATATTTAAAGCCCCTAAGGCATGCTGAATGCCCGTCGCTTTTGTTTCCGCTTTCGCATAAAGTTCAAAATTTAACTTATGACGAGGATCCGTCATGAACTCCATTTTATCATTCACAAACGACATACATACGTCTAAGCCACGTTCATTTTTTGAGATAAATTCCATTTTATAAACATCTAAATTTGTCGCATCAAAGTCATACACGAAACGATTTTTTGCAATTTCAATATCTTCATAAAAATCATCCAGCTGTTTAAATTCTGGCTTTAAATAAACATGTTTTGTCCCTTGCAATATATATTCCACTTGATGGGCATCACACTTTTCGCAGGTACTTGCTACATAAGCTTTATCCAGTGGTTTTTTATAGAGAACCTTATCTCCCATGATAACGGCTGCACCATTCATCAATACATATCCATCAAAACCAAATTCAGTAATTTCTTTATCTAAAAAAGCAAAGGGGCGGCCTGAAGCTATAAAAGTATAATGCCCTGCCTCCTGCAGATGACGAATAGCGGCTTTTGTTTTATCGCTCATCGTCATCATGCCTTTGCTTATATCAATCAATGTGCCATCCACATCAAAGAAAATCGCTTTTTTCATACATTGTCCTCACTTTTCTCTATAACTATATCCAGTTTATTATATAAGCTTTGTCCCCACAATTCCAGTACGGCTTGCGCAAAAATAAGATTTTCCATGTGCATTGTCTCCGTTGCATAGCCATTACAGAATATCTTCTTATTTTAACAGGTTGTATGCAAAAAGGCTCGAAAAAAAAATATTCTATAAAAAAGACATAAAACATATCTTTTTATAGAATATTCTCAATACGCAGCCAATTATTTCTTTTTTATAGCCGTATGCACTTCACTCAGTTTCATACTTCTCGATATACTCGTAAAAGCAAGCAGCATGCTAAAAAACATCAACATTGCTATAATTTTCATATACATGATCTCCACTCATAATATATTTTAGGGATACGACATTAAACAAAACCGATCCATATATAATGCATTAAATACATGGCAGCCATCCTATTCGTCTGCCATGTATGAGATATAGTGCATCATGCCTAACGATTGCCATATGCAATATTTAATGTACCTTATATAATATAGTTTACAATTCATTTCTTTGATCTCTCTTTGATTTTGGAAAAATACAGGCAAATATTTTTTTGTTTACAACAAATTATACACACAGGCTTCGTACGGTTTCAAACAGATTCGATTGATATTCTCTTGTACATCATCTTTATAATTGCCAATCACGAATTCCGCTTTTGTATATGAAATATCTTCTGGCAAATGAAAAGTCACAGCCGAAGCGAAAAAGTTTAAAACTACCAGCCATCTTATCTTCCCCAGCTCACGCATAAACGCGTAAATTTTCCCATCGTTTTCCAATAGGAGTCGATAC
>Ga0302210_10000270_pt1 | contig 24297 bp, 18 predicted proteins | sample II_Fen_E3_2_FD_198793 | JGI IMG/M metagenome (GOLD analysis project Ga0302210, IMG submission 198793) | Peat permafrost microbial communities from Stordalen Mire near Abisko, Sweden - II_Fen_E3_2 | ecosystem: Environmental > Terrestrial > Soil > Wetlands > Permafrost | place: Sweden: Abisko... | reverse complement strand
CATATTGTTTTTTTTTAATACTGTATTAAATAATAATGAACAAAGATACTTTCAATCGCGTATCAGATGCTTACATAATTCATCTATTTTGTTACATGATTCACACATTCTTTGTCATACTTTTACCATGTTAATTCACAAAAAAAAGCAAGTCATGAAACTTGCTTCTAAATTAAATCAATTATTATTTCTCATGAACTATCCGGAGACTCTTCAAGGACTTACCCAGATTATCCAAATCACGGTTGAATTCACTTTTAAATTTGCCCCAGTCAGTATGTGTCTTTTCATAATTATCCATCCTGGTTTTCAGGTTTTGGTTTTTCATATGAAGAGAATCAATCCTGCGGGCATATACTTCCTCGAGGGCTGATCCGGGTTTATTCATCTTTAGTTTTAACTCAGCGATACTGACTTCGTTATTCTTGATTCTTAATTCCGACTCCAGTTTGAAAGTTTTCAATTCATCAGCTGTTGCAGCTTTTTGTGCCACTGCAGTTTCATTATTCTGCGCTTTATCCAGATTTTCCTCTGCAGCCTGCACCCGGTTACGGGCGTTCTCTTTCTTCTGATCGGAAGACATACATCCTCCTGATAAAACGGCTGATAGAAATAATGCAGCAACCAGTGATCTGTTCATAATGTTTATTTTAAATTGTTATACTTTTTGAGATAGATACATATATAAAAAAAATGGCTTTCAACCAAAAAGAAAAGATATTTTATAGAAGTACTGCGAATTAAATCGGATCGATGATCTGACGTAATTCTTCTTTTGATTTGCTAAGCCTGATTTCAAGATTTCCATACATCTCATCTTTCTTGTCATCTGTGAACATCATTTCATCATTGGTTAAATCGGCAATCTTTTGTTTTAGTATGCCTTTCTGTTCATCCCAGTTTCCAGTTACGTTAGTTGAGTCCATATTGTTAACTATTAAATAGTGAATTAATTATCACTTCACAAAGGTCGTATTTTTATTCAATTATTGATTTACACAATTATCCAAAAGACTTGCATTATTCACACATTGACTACTGGAAAAGCCAATATGAAAGGCTGATGCAGGACTTTTTATTATTAAGCGGATGATTGAATCCAAAAAGCAAGCGTACTACTCCCAACCATCGGTTAGGGATAAAAAAAGCGTCTTGCATATCTGCAAAACGCTTTTTTAGTTTTTATAAATTTATTGCTGAGAGATCAGTTTTCCTGACTGAACTATTTTTCCATTTGTTGAGACCTTGTATAAATAGATTCCTGCATGAAGTTGGCTGGTTTTAAGCGTTGTTACCTGATCCACAATTGGAGTATTGATAACTATCTTTCCAAACACATCATAAACGTTTAATTCGTAGGCCATGTTATCCTTCGGAGCATTCATGTTGATCGTAATAAATGATTTAAATGGATTTGGCGTAATGAATAGAATCGGGTTCGCATTATCCAGGGTTGGTGAATTCACATCAGTCAAGGTGCAACTCACCGGTAAAGTCGTTGTAATGGATGCAGTAGTTAAGGCACCAGTTGTCAGAAGTGCTTTACCATTCAACACTACCCCTGTATTGATGGCTCCCAAGGCTCCGTTATTACAGATAATGATACCACAAAAAACAGAATAGTTATTGATACTTACTGCACCTTCAATTTTCCAATATACATTTTTTGCCTGAGCACCATTGATCAAAATCACTTTTGAATAGGTACTTGTGGTTAAAGCACCATTAATCTTAATTACAAACACGGCATCCGGATTGCCTTGGGCATTCAGGTACAATGAATCGGTAAATGTAGTTGCAGCTTTCAAAATATAAGTGTGAGGTGTCAGAACGAGGTTTTTTCCAAACTGAGCTGGATAGATTAATTCAATATCATTAGGCAATGTATTCAAGTAATTGTAGGCGTTCAGTAAATCGGCTGCACATTGAACGGTAGAGCCATCTGGTATGGGATGTATTGTGCCAGTCACCAATAATGGATCGAAGCCTGTTGTTGATCCCACATTGGTTCCGACGCTTCCCAGGATAGTTGATATTCCTGTATTTTCTACTGGTCCGTTAGAAGTAAACAAGGTATAACAGGCAGCAGATTTAAGATCAGGAGCCAATGGACCGGTTAGCACCAGACTGGCACATCCAGTAGGCGTATAAGCCAGCGTGCCATCCACAGTAATTGCTCCTGCTGTAGAAAGCATCCTTCCTTCGATGGTATCACGTGTGGTGGTAATAATGGCAGCATTATTAGCAATAAGAGTTCCTTTCAAGAAAGTTCCGGGGGCCAGACTAGCCAGTCCTTCCACTTTCCAGTAGACATTACAGGCTAAAGCCCCATTCTTTAAAATAATTTTTGATTCTGCACTGGTAGAAAACGAACCATTAATCTGAAAAATGAATTCTGCATTCGGATCATTGTTAGCATCGAGGGTCAAGGTCGAATTTAATGTTGCAGCACTTGCTATGGAATATATCCCTGCGTTCAGGGTCACTCCGTTTCCGAGCAGGGGGGCAATGAAATCAGTAGGAATGGCATTTTTTAATTGATTATATCCAATCAGTAAATCAGCCGCACATTGAGCGCTGGTACCATCCTGATCGTGCATCACTCCATTCACATTTCCAAAACCGGTACTGGAGCCATTGTTGGTACCTACATTACCGGTTAATTGAGTTATACCGGTGTTGCTGACAGAACCGTTGGTCGAAAAGAGAACAAAATTGGCAGCAGTACCTAAATTAATAGTCGAACCAAAATTGGCATGAGGCATTAAAAACAGGAAAGCTGTTGTTAATGTACAAAGTAGTTTTGTTTTCATTTATATTTATTTTATTTGTGTTCTGGATATATCTCCCGAACAGAACAAAGGTAGAATAATCTCAAACCTGGTAAGTTACACAACTTTGTCTTTAAGTTGCAAAATTCATAGGTTCAGGCAGAACCTGAAAGAAATTCAGACTAGTTCTCTAACCAAGAAAAGGGTATTTATGAAAAAAGCCCGTTGCATTCAGGCAACAGGCTTCGATTCTTTTTTTGAAATATCTTATTGTTGAGATATCAGTTTTCCCGATTGAACTACTTTTTCATGGTCCAATACTTTGTAGAAATAAATACCTGAACTAAGATCAGTAGTTGATAGCGTTGTGATTTGTTGTGTTACTATCGTTGTAAGCACTTCAGTCCCCAGCACATTGTATATTTTCAAGTTGTAACTGCTGCCTTTCGACTCATCAATCAACTTGATAGTGGCAAATGAACGGAAAGGATTTGGAGAGATACTTAGCACATTAGCAGCCTCGTCATTTACAGAACCAATCCCATTGACTGCATCCTTCGGATTAAAAACAGTAATTGCGGTAGTAGCAAAACTACCATTTGTAGTCAGAACCCTACCATAGAGTGTGACCCCGGTATTAAGAAGCACTGCACCGTTGTTACAGATCACTGTACCACAGAATATTGAATAGTCATTGATGTTTACAGCTCCATCGACTTTCCAAAATACATTTTTGGCCTGTGTCCCGTTGATTAATAAAATCTTGGCATGGGTACTTGTAGCAAGGGCTCCTGTAACCTGAATTACAAAGACTGCATCGGCATTACCCTGTGCGTCCAGATACAATGAGTCGGTAATCACAGTAGAACCTTTCAACACATAGGTATGGGGAGTCAAAACCAGGTTATTTCCAACCTGTGCAGGATAAAGCAGTTCAATATCCGGTACCAGGGTATTTAATGAGGTATAAACATTCATAAGATCAGCCGCACATAATGCTGTAGACCCATCGGCAACAGCATGTATTGTACCGTTCACTGTCAAAGCATCAAAGCCTGTTGTCAGACCCAGGTTGCTTCCAACGTCGCCTTTTACATTGGAAATTCCAGTGTTGGTCAGAGTTCCCTGGGCAGTAAATAAAGCGTAGTTTTCAGTAGTAGCAAGCACCGGAGCTGTTGGGCCGGTCAGGAATGGACTGCCACATCCGATCGGAGTGTAAGCCAATACATTGGTAACATTCACTGCACCCGTTGTCGAAAGGGCTCTTCCTTCGAGTATTGCCCCTGAGTTTAGAGAGATGGCAGCATTGTTGGCTATAACGGTTCCTTTCATGGAAGTTCCTGAAGCCATACTGACCAATCCTTCGACTGTCCAGTATACATTACAAGCTTTGGCACCATTGATCAGTATTATTTTCGAATTGGCATTTGTTGAGAAAGTTCCTTGTATTTGGAATATAAATACGGCATTCGGATCATTCTTAGCATCCAGGGTTAAGTCCAGGTCCAGTGTTGTAGAACCTGCAATAGCATAAACACCCGGGACAAGGATGGCTCCATCACCAAGAAGCGGGGCATGTGAAAATGTGGAAACGGTAGTGTGAAGTTGGTTATAAGCAAGAAGCAAATCGGAGGAACATTGTGCGGTCACCCCATTATTATTAAACATCCCGCCATTTACATTGCCGAATGCAGTACTAGAACCGACGTTGGTTCCTACATTTCCTGTTAATTGAGAGAGTCCGGTATTTCCTACCGCCCCATTAGACGAAAAGAGAACAAAATTGGCAGCTGTACCTAAATTAATGACCTGACCGAAGATTGTTCCCGGCATAAAAAACAGGTAAACTGCTGTAAATGTAATAAGTAATTTTAGTTTCATTATGAATGATTTAAAATGTGAGACTATTTTCACATCAGGACAAAGGTAGAGGATTTCTTAACTAAAAAGGTTACATAACTTTTGGTAAAAGTTATATTATTCACACGTTTTGAGGTTGCAGGAGATACAGGACAAATCATTGACTATTTAGTCAATCAAGCAGGCGAAAAAAAATGATGTCAGTTTTATACATATGGACAATCTGTTTTGAACTTTACATCTATCTCCACCGCCTGGAGAACCAGATACACCATTAAAAACCGATCCTGTACCTGAATCCAAATCACTTCTGATTTTGTTTATTTTTTTGCAATTTATTAGATTGGGATTTGTTTTGAATTTCAACACAACTCATCCAATGTAAAGAGATATTTAAAAGTGGGTATAGTGAGGGTAAAGAGAGGGCAAAGAGAGGTGCACCTATCCTTACCCTCTCTTTACCCTCTCTTTGCCCTCTCTTTGCCCTTTCTTTGCATACTGGCAACCCCGAAAAAATACAGACAGAATTCAGTGGTTAGCTTTTGAGAAAGTGTAGCAATTTCAAGTAGTTTTCCTTCCATCCTGAAAGTTCAGATGCCACAACACCTGTTGAACCTGAGGGCAGGAATGAGTAGTTTTAGGAATAGAAAAATCGGATGGATCATTTAACTTCTCAAGCAAATCCTGCAAACAACTGTTTGTCTGCACCTTATAAGACAAATAAAGACAGAGGCCAAACCGGCCTCTGTCTTATCTGAGAAAACACAAACAAATAGTGACTATTTACTTAGTCGGGTTAATATCTATAATAACCGTACGGTTATAATAACGTTGTTCAGGATATTTGTTCTCGAAAGGTGCTTTCTTGGCATCTTCACCGTATCCGTTGACTACAAATTTCACATCATGACGGCCAAGTTTATTCAGTTTGATTTGTATAATAGACTTCACATCATTGGCACGAGCTAATGATAAATTCAAGTTGTAAGCTTCACTCCCTGTATTATCGGCATGCCCGTGGATTTCAACAGTTCCGTTAACAGGAATCTTTGGAACGACAACATCATTGATATACTTTTCGTACAATTGGATAGTTTTCGAACGATTGAATTCATAGATCACACTGAATCTGGTTGCTTCCTCAATGGTGGCAGGAGCCCAGTTAACCAGATGTGCTTTGGTTACTTTCTTCAGGGTTTTTCCGCTTTTAGTCTGACCAATCAAAGTGACTTCATAATCACCTTCTACCCGGCTTCCCAACACTAAATTTCCGGGGATACTTATTTTATCTTTCTTATAAGGGCCGAAGTTCTGGATAGCACCCTGTTCATCTTTAAATTCCAATGACCATGAGGTATACGCATCAACTCCACCATCGGCATTAATAAATACATAACTTTCAGGAGGTGCAACTTGTCCTGAAACAATTTCTACCGGTTTCATGGCATTAGGTCCACTATAAAATTCCATCAATAATTCAGGTGAATTACTTTCAATAGTTACCCTGCGATCACCTTCCTGAAGCAAAACCAGGTCAACTGTACCACCTTTTTGCACAGAAGCAATAGCGGGTTTACTACGACCTTCAATCGTGATTCGTGAAGGGTTAATTCCGAATACATCTACCAGGTAATTTTTGGTGGATTGTGCCATTTCGCGACCATCTTTAGGGCCTTGTTCCGAAGAACCAATCATTCTGATGGTAGTGTTCGGGTTTTTAACCATGCGGTCACCCACAATGTTCAACACATTATAATACACAGTCATTTGACGATTTGAACGGCCTGAAAAGTTTTCAGGAGTAGTCAGTTCTACCTGATCCTGTCTGAAGTCTTTTACCTGCTCTTTCTTAAGCAATACATAACGACTTGAAATTTGAGTCGATCCTAAATCGAAAAATACATAATTTCCTAATGGGAATACTTCCCTGACATTGGTTTCTGCCTGAACATTTTTAGGTTTATCCACATAGAAGTTCACTTCCGGTTCGGTCACTACAACAGGAACGAATGCATCGGTATTAACAGGATGAGCTCTATGTCCTGTTCCCAGTTTTAATGCTGCTCCTACCCTAAGAGTGGTTACATTCCATGTTTCAATAGAACGTGGATCCTGACCAAAATATGGGTGGAACGAAACAAACGGAGACAACACTAATAGTGTCTTTTTAGATTCCTTAGTAAGGTGTATATCGTATCCTGCACCAATTTGCATGGAGATCAGGCTACTATTGACATCACTAAAATCACCCTTTACATCTGCGGTTGGTGCTTGATTGGGATAAGCCGGATTTATACCCAGTTTGTAGGTGAAAGATTTTGACATATTAAAGGCAAAACGTGGGCCTGCATACAAATAGAAATCCGATTTGAATGGAGCAAAACGCAAACTAGGTTCCACAGTGATATAACTTAGGTCGGTGATTAAATCTGCCGGACAGTTACAGGGTGTAGTCACCTGATTAAATTTACTGCCACGGTTATCGTAACCTGCCTGCAACATAATACCCCAACGGGAATTTGCCGGACGGTATTCAATAAGCGGTGCTACAAAAAGACCAACACCAGTACCATCATGAAAGGTGGTAGGCACAGTCAGTTCAGCATCCATTTTCTGGGTAGAACCCCTGTAGAAATTGATATTTCCACCGGCAGCCACTCCAAAATACCAGGAAGGTTTCGTGTACTGTATTGAATCCTGTGCCTGGATTGGAGCTTGAATTCCGACCAATACAACAGCGCAAAGAATCAGACTTTTTATGCTCCGGGCATAATGGAACTGCGACAGGCGCGATTCCTTTTTGATATTATTTTTAGTTTTCATATATTTATGTATTGAAATTATGATGAATCTTTTTATACTGACAATGAACAGTTTTTAGACTTATAATTTCTATTTACGGTTTGTTGATAATATTTGTGCTGGTCATTACTACGGCACCATTCCGGGCAAGCATTCTTCCGGTTACAACAGCATAAGCATCCATAGTAATGGATTGTAATGCCAGAATACTGCCATTAAAAGTGGTATAGGTTCCAATGGTTGCAGAGCTGCCTGTTTGCCAAAAAACATTTTTAGCCTGTGCTCCTCCTATCAGTTTAATGTTACCACCGGTAGTTGTTTTAAAGCTGGAAGCTATCTGGAAAATCCAATAGGCATCGGCATTACCCTGAGCATCTAATGTTAAATCACTACCATCAACCGAAAGGGTTGAAGTTGATTTATAAATCCCCGGAGCAAGTGTTTTACCACCCTGATTGCCGGATACAGTTTGAGGTGCCATGGCAGTAGAAGATTCTGCAAATAAATAGGCTGCTACCAAATCAAGCTTTGCTTGTTTTAACATGGCAGCAGTAGCTGCTCCATCGTCGGCAGCAAATAAATTTCCATTCATAATAATTGCCGGTGGAAAACCTGTAATAGAAGTACGTGCACCAGGATAGATACCTACATCCATATTGTTTATGACACTTGCACCGGCATTGTTGCTAACCCCAACACCTGAAATAATTGCAAAGCGTTCAACAGAACGAAGATTTACAAAAGAAGGACTGGAAGCAATTAACGGAGTACTGAATGTCCAGGTATAATCAGCTAGCATAGGAGTATTCACAATATTTTTTGCACCGGTAGTAATGGTGGCTGTATACGTTTTCCCTGCTGTCAAATCGCTATTCGGTTTGAAACTTGCAGTTGAACCTGAATATGTAACCACACCGTTTATAGTATTTGTTCCTTCTTTTAAAGTAAAAGTCGATGTAGTAATTGTCAGGGGGTTCATCAAAATGCTAAAGGTTGCCGAAATGGTTTTACTCAAAGCAACATTTGCATCCAGGTTTGTAGGATCTGTAAAGATTACCGTAGGAACCACAACAGAAGATGTACTGAAAGTCCAGGTAGTATCTTTGGCAATCGCAGAACCATCTAAATTCTTGATTCCGGTAGTCAGGGTTGCAGTATAAAGAGTATTGACTGATAAATCAGCATTCGGCGTAAAAGATGCCATCGTACCATTATAGGAAACGGTTCCCGAAACATTTGTCGTACCTTGTTTAACTATGAAGGTGGTACCTGAAACAGTTGCAGGATCAAGGGCCATATTGAAGTTTGCCGTAACGACTTTATTCAAGGCAATATTTAAATCATTGTTCAAAGGACTGGTTGTAATCACTACCGGCAAAATAGTTGTACCGGTACTAAATGTCCATACATAATCTGCTTGTAAGGTAGTACCCATTAAATCTTTAGCAGCTGTTGTGATTCGGGCTGTAAAGGTGGTATTGTCAGCAAATTTACTCGATGCAGTAAAAGTGGCTGTTGAATCAGTGTAAGTAACAACACCAGCAATGGCCACTGTGCTATTTACTTTGAAAGATGACTCGTTGATTGTTTTAGGGTCCATCTTTTTATTGAAGGTAGCTGTGATAATTGTTGTCCGTGCTGCCTGCTCGCTTGCAATTACAGAGGAAACTTTACTACGGCCGACCATGGTAGCGCCACTGACAGGAGTAGTTGCTATCACAGCTGGACAGGGTCCGCCATTAATTGCCACATAATCATCATTCTTACACCCTGTAAACAGAGTAACAGAAATGATTGCCAGCATTGTCAAAACTTTTTTCATTTTCATACAATTTAATTTTATTGTGAAGTTATTTTCACGTTGCAAAGGTGAGAACTTTAGGTATGTTATTACTTACACAATTGTGTAAAAGAGTTACATCATTCACACTTATAATGATAAATAAATTTGTCATTCTGTTTCTGTTGCCAGATGAAATTCTATATACGGATAGGTAACAGCATATTGAAAAAGCAAAAGAGCGTTTCCCATCTAAGTATGGGAAACGCTCTTTTTATTTTCAGAGTGGGACATGCAGTATCTCAATTATAGACAGATACAATCCAACAATATTTATTTTGTAATTTTAAATTCAACACGACGGTTCTTCTGACGACCTTCAGAGGTTTCATTTGGTGCAATCGGGTCTTCTTCTCCGTATCCTGTAATGATAATGCTTGCAGCAGGAACATGTTTTCTGAGTAAATAAATCTTCACAGAATTGGCTCTTCTTACTGACAGCTTCAAATTGTACTCATTACTTCCGGTATAATCGGTATATCCTGCTACGCTTATTCTAACAGTTGATGGATCACTTTTTAAAGTAACAGCAATCTGATCTAATGTTGGATATGAGTTTCTGGTAAGTCTTTCAGAAGCAAATTCAAACTGGATATTCTGGAATAACTGGCTGGCTTCTTCAGGACAACCATTATTAGCTGCTGTACCGGCTACATCAGGACATTTATCCAGATAATCGGCAACTCCATCTCCATCAGTATCAATTGGACAACCATTTGCATCTACTTTCACATCTTTAGGAGTATCAGAACATTTATCCAGGTAATCGGCTATACCATCACCATCAGTATCGAAAGGACAACCTGCTGCATCTACTTTCACTCCGGAAGGAGTTCCTGAACATTTGTCAAGATAATCAGGGACACCATCTTTATCAGCATCTACCGGACAACCTTTGGCATCTACCAAAACTCCGGCAGGGGTATCCTGACATTGATCCAAATAATCAGCCACACCATCCTTATCGGTATCAATAGGACAACCATCATTGTCTACCTTTACATTTCTTGGAGTATTCGGACATTTATCCCATTTATTACCGACACCATCTTTGTCTGAGTCTGTATGTTTTCCAATATTTAACACAACACTAAATATATGTTGACCAAATACATCATTACCTGATTTATAAGCAGGATGACTGGTAGATCCAAAGAAATTTGGTCCTCTGTTTTGATCACGGACATCACTATTTGTGAAGTTATAGAGGTATTGGTACTGAACTGCAACCCTCTCAGAAATCTGATATTTTAATCCAGCCCCGACAGGAAGAATAATGTCAATTCCGTTAGTCTTAATAGTTGGATAAAGAGCTGGATCTGATCCGGATTTATCTAGGTCCGAATTAATACCATAGGCAGCTATTCCAAGTCCAATTGTTAGAAATGGAGTAAACCTCGAATTTTCTTTTAAAATATACCCGTTATTAAATTTGTATTGGGTATACAAAGACACATCTGTTTTTCTGCCTCTGAAATAACTTACATTATTTTCGCGATATCCGTAATCACCAAAATCACTACGTAACCCAACATTAAAAGATGGATTTAAATAATAACCCAAAGCTACTCCTACCGAAGGAAACATTTGTTGTTTAAAATTAAAAATCCCATTTCCATAATCTCCATTGTATTCGTTTTTAATAATACCAAGATCAACTCCCAATTTTATATCTGCTGTCTGAGCATTTATAAGTTGAGTGGCAATAAAAAATGCCATGAGAAGTAAATTTCTATTTTTCATAAATTTGTGTTTAAATTGTGAATTCATTTTCACATAGCAAAGGTGAGGCTTTTTACCAGAATACGGCTTACATAATTTTGATAAAAAGTTACATCATTCACACTCTTTTAAATTATAGGTCAATTGACTTGAAAATTAAATAAAATTGTAAATATCAGATTACAAACCATATAATATTGAATGATAGTTCAGTCCATCATAAGAAAACGTTGTCTTTCATGGAAAGACAACGTTTTCTTATAAATAGCTTAAAATATCAAATTGTAGATCGGTGGTTTTTATACGTGAATATTCATCAGGTAGCTAAAAAGCCCAAAGACTTTCAGAAGCCAAATAATGACAATAATCACAACCACAATATTCAAGATATTTTTTATCTTATGATCCATGGGAATATACGTATTGACAACCCACAGAAGAACACCTACAATGATAATTACGAGTAAAACGGATAAGAGTGACATACTGATTAATTTTTGAAGTTTAATAAATTGAAAATTTGTATCTATGAAATAAACACTACACTTAATGTTTTTATTCCCCTCAAAGATAGTTGCCTTGTCAGACATAAACCTTACATAATTTTCATATTTATTTACATCATTCACACTTAGGCTATTTAATCAGTTACGATTTACCAATTTACTGATTAACGTATTGTTGAATCTAAACTGATCGGATATGACTACAAATAAAAAGTGCATGGCTTATCAATACTGATAAACTATACACTTAATAGTAACTGGTAAATGAAGAAATAGTAAATGAGTATTACATTCTTTCCATATACCAGTTCAGTTCTTTTTCCACTTTTTGGTAATGGAAAATAGTTGTAATTATTTTTTGTAAACGTAGGAAAGCAGTTTCACTCTTTACAACATAGTCAAACGCTTGATGATGCATACATTCAATTGCTACTTCAATTTTATCCTGGGAAGATAACATGACAACAGGAATATTAGGATTGAAGGCTTTTATTTTATCCAATGTTTCAATCCCATTCATGGCAGTTTTATCAATCCCATCCAGGAAATAATCCAACACAATTACATCCGGGTTGTCGGATAAAGAATTAAGGCAAAGTTCGCCTGTGGCAAATGTTTCAATATTAAAATCGGCATGCTCCATAAAATCAATTTCCAATGATTTTAGTAGCAATGCATCATCATCGACCAGAAATATTTTTATTTTATCTTTACTCATTGGGTTATATTTTTTATTTTATTAAATTCGATTTTTAATTCTTTACATGCCTGCAGACAGACTGTTTCAAGTTGTAGTACCATATTTTTAAGTGTATTTGACTGTTGCTCTAAGCCTGAATATTCTTGTACCTTTCTGGCCATATTTTCATAATCAACGCTCATGCCCATGATTGCGAATGAAGGAATCATTTTATGAACTGCTGCATGTAACGTTACCAGGTCATTATCAGTGAACCCTTTTTTCATGGCAGTAATTAAAGGTGGCGTTTGTTCCAGATAAAGTGAAATCATTTCCATCATCAGTTTGGGATTTGATTTGGTACGAGTTTTCAGATAATCCAGGTTCGTATATTTTACCGGTTCAGACTCAACGGCTTCGAAAGCATCATCATCATTATTTTTCAAAGCCAGGGGTTTCTTCGCCAAAGCTACAATTTTACTATACAGCAACCTCTCATCTACGGGTTTAGCAATATAGTCATTCATCCCCACCGCCTTGCATTTTGCCAGATCCACAGTAGTCACATCAGCTGTTAAGGCAATGATGGGTATGTCTGAATGCATTCTGTTCCGAATAAAGTCGGTTGCTTCAAAGCCGTTCATTTCGGGCATTTGCAAATCCATTAAAATAATATCGAAAGGATTCGCTTTCAGCTTTTCAATGGCTATTTTTCCATTCTCAGCCATTTCACGTTCAAATCCAAAATCATCTAACAATGTTTTCATCAACAACTGGTTCAGGGGTATATCCTCAACCACCAGTACTCTGATATTGTTGTTTTCGGTATCCAGTTCGGTCGATTCAATTTCTATTTCAGCATCTTCTGTTGTTTTTTGGAAACTGAGTATAAAGCTAAAATTAGATCCTTCATCCAGTTTACTTGTTACTTTGATGGTTCCACCCTGTGGTTCTACCAATTGTTTCACGATAGCCAACCCTAACCCGGTGCCTCCATACAATCTGGAAGTACCACTGGTTGCCTGTTGGAAGTTATCAAAAATGGAAGCTTTCTTTGATTCTGAGATCCCGATCCCGGTATCTTTTACCGAGAATTCAAGACTGACATTCTCATCATCTTCTGATAATAACCGGATACTAACAGTAATACTCCCTTTAGAAGTAAATTTCACTGCATTACTTACCAGATTTAAAATAATCTGGTGTAACCGAACCGGGTCTCCCAGCAATACTTCCGGTATTCTGTCGTCGTATTCTTTTATCAACAATAAATTCTTTTCCCAAATCTTCGTTTCGAATAAATGCAGCATGGCGGATATGGAAACAGCCATTTTAAACGGTACGTGTTCGAAAGTCATTTTTCCGGCATCTACTTTGGCCAGGTCAAGAATGTCATTAATGAGAACAATTAAAGCATCACCACTCATTTTAATGGCAGTGAGGTATTCTTTTTGCTTGGCAGAGAGTTCTGTTTTCAACAATACCTTCGTAAATCCAATAATTGCATTCATTGGAGTCCGTATTTCATGGCTCATATTCGATAAGAACTGTTGTTTTGCCTTGACTGCATTTTCAGCAATAAGGGTTGAACTCTCAGCTTTGTTCTTGGCCACTTCAGCTATTTCAGTTGCCATTTCAGCAAAGACAATAGCCTCCGTTAATTCGGTTGCTATTCGTTTCTGATTGGTGATATCCCGGGCTACAATCACGACTCCCAATACATTGCCCCGGTCATCTTTATACACCGAGCCATTAAATAATACATCGGTGAGTTTGCCATCTTTATGACGCAATGTAAGGGGGGAATCAGCCACAGAACCATTTGCAAATACCTCCTGATATACTCCTCTGGCCATTTGAGGTTCAGTGAAATAATCCAGGAAGTCTGTTCCAGTCAATTCTTCACGGGTCATTCCGATGATATCCACGGTAGCCTGATTCATATCCGTGATCTTTCCTTCAGGGCTTATGGTTACCAGGGGATCAAGGCTGGCTTCGATAAGACTCAGCGAATATTTCGAGAGTAGCTTTTGAGCTGTTACATCCCGAGCTACAATCACTACCCCAAGCACATTTCCATCCCCATCCCTGTATACCGACCCATTAAAGAGTACATCGGTCAGCTTTCCATCTTTATGTCGTACAGTAAGTGGGGAATCAGCCACAGAACCCTTGGCAAATACTTCCTGATAAACTTCCCGGGCCATTTGAGGTTCGGTAAAATAATCAAAAAAGTCTGTTCCACTCAGCTCCTCACGAGTCATCCCGGTGATATTGGTCAATGCCTCGTTCATATCGGTTATTTTCCCCTCAATATTGATGGTTACCAATGGATCAAGGCTGGCTTCTATCAGGCTCAGGGAATATTGTGACGCTAATTTCAGGGAATAGCTGAAAGCTTCCAATTCTTTATTCGCGATCTCACGTCTTTCTTTTTCGAGATTTTGCAATACAATCTCATTATCGGCAATCACTAACTCAGCGGCACGTTTTTCCTTCTCTCCCGTCTGATAAGCCAATTCCTTGTCAGCAATGACTAGCTCCTCAGCACGTTTTTCTTTTTCTCCGGTCTGAAATAAAAGCTCTTTGTCGGCAATGACTAACTCCGCTGCCCGTTTTTCCTTTTCCCCGGTTTGAAAGGCCAGTTCTTTGTCCGCAATGATTAATTCATCTGCACGCTTTTTCTTTTCTTTCGTCTGATAAACAAGTTCTTTATCCGCTATGATTAATTCGGCAGCAAGTTTTTCTTTCTCTTCGTTTTGAAAAATTAATTCTTTATTCGCCAGATCCAACTCTGCTGCTCGTTTTTCTTTCTCATTGTTTTGATAGGCCAGCTCTTTATTCGCAATGCTTAATTCTGCTGCACGCTTTTCCTTTTCATCATTTTGATAGGCTAATTCTTTATTGGCAATGCTTAATTCTTCCGCCCGTTTTTCTTTTTCATCATTTTGAAAGGCAAGTTCTTTGTTGGCAATGCTTAACTCATCCGCACGCTTTCCTTTTTCATCGTTTTGAAAGGCAAGTTCTTTATTGGCTATTATTAATTCTTCAGCTCGCTTTTCTTTCTCATCATTCTGAAAGGCAAGTTCTTTATTGGCAATGATTAATTCTGCCGCCCTTTTTTCTTTCTCATCATTCTGGAATGCCAGTTCTTTATTGGCTATAATTAGCTCTGCAGCACGTTTTTCTTTCTCTAAGACATGGAATGCAAGTTCATTGTTTGCAATGATTAATTCGGCTGCTTTCTTTTCTTTCTCCTGGTGCTGTATCAATAATTCGGTGGTCTTTTTATATAATTCCACAAAGACTGCCACCTTGGCTCTGAGTATCTCGGAAGAAAGTGGTTTAATCATATAATCAACAGCTCCTGCCTGATATCCCTTTGATATTTGCAATGGATTATCCATACTCGCCGTTAAAAATATAATCGGAATATGTTTCAACTTTTCGATCTGACGAATTCTTTTGACAGTTTCGATTCCATCCATGTCAGGCATTTGTACATCCATCAGGATGATGGCAAAATCATTCTGCAAAGCAAGAATATCTAATGCCTCCGCACCTGATTTTGCTTTTATACATTCGTAATTATCATTGGAAAGAATGACTTCTAAGGCAAATAAGTTTTCTGCCCTATCGTCTACCATTAATATCTTATGACGGTTATTCTCTTTCATTTTTAAAACTACAATTTAAATCAAATTATTTTTTAATTCGCTCAAGTACCGAAACAATTGGGATATCAGAAGATTGAAGTAATTGTTTGATCCCCTTCACTTAGTTGCTTAACCAGACTCTCATTAATGACAGCAATCGGTCTACATCGATTGGTTTTGTTATGTAATCATTTGCTCCCGCATCAATACATTTTTGCTTATCGTCTTTCATGGCTTTGGCTGTTAAGGCAATAACCGGTAAACTTTTATATTGAGGCTGAATGCGTATCCTTCTCATCGTTTCATATCCATCCATTTCAGGCATCATGATATCCATTAATACCAGATCAGTGTCTTGATGCTCATTCAACATCTCTAATGCAATGATTCCATTTTCAGCCTTCATCACTGTCATGCCACGCTCTTGTAAGATCTTGGATAAGGCAAAGATATTTCTCGAATCATCATCAACCACTAATATCTTTTTGGCATGAAATATAGTTTCCTTATCATACAAATTATTTATAATCTGTTGTTTTGACTCGGGCATATTACTGATGGTCCGGTGAAGGAACAGGGCTGTTTCATCCAGTAACCGTTCTTCCGATTTGACACCTTTTATAATAATGCTATCGGCATATTTCTGAAGTTCATCATTTTCTTCCTTGGTGAGTTCCTTGCCCGTGTATACAATGATAGGGGGAATATTCTGACTCTTCCTTTTTTCTAATTCGTAGATGAAGTCAAATCCATTCATGTCCGGCAAGCCCAGGTCCAGGATAATACAATCGATATGATTATTTTCTATAATCTCCAGGGCATCTTTTCCGGTCTCGGCATCATAACATTTTACTTCACTGGTCCCAATGATTAGACGGATAGCTTTCCTGGAACTCTCATTATCTTCAACAATCAGTAAGTTCTTTATTTTTCTGTTGATAAAAAATTCGATCCTGTTCAATGCTCCATCCAGATCCTCTTTATTTAATGGCTTCATAATATACTCGATGGCACCCTCTTTGAGTGGAGTCAGCGTAGGATCTTTGGCTGAAATAATATGTACGGGGATATGTCTCACGGATGGATTTGCTTTCAATTCCAGCAATACATCATTACCGCTCATTCCCGGTAAACCCATATCCAGTATGATGGCCTGCGGTTTGTATTTCGAGGCAAGCATCAAACCATCTTCACCTGTTGAAGCGGATAAACATTTAAATCCTTTCTTCTCGGCTTGTTTCAAAAGGATAGAGGCAAATATCAGATCATCTTCAATGAGCAAAAGGACTTTATCTGCCTTGGTTATTGTATCCCTTTGATCGGCTAAAGCCGGATAGTTGAGATAATTTGTATTATCTTCAGTCCGGGGCTTATATAAAACCGGGATTTCAACAGTGTTGATTCCGGCAGCTTCTTGTTCAGGATAGATCTCAAAGGGGATAACCAATGTAAAAGTAGAACCTTCATTGATTTTGCTCACCACATTAATCTCTGCACTTAATAACCGGGCCAGTTCCCGTGATATGGAAAGACCCAGCCCTGTGCCGCCGTATTTCCGGGAAGTACCTCCATCAGCCTGTTGAAAGGCCTCGAAAATAGCCATTTGTTTATCTTCCTGTATGCCCAGCCCTGTATCGGTAACCGAGATTTGGATACTCCGCTCTGAATGTTTGCTGATGTTGACGCTGACTTTTCCTGTTTCGGTAAATTTAATGGCATTGGATAACAGGTTTTTCAGTATCTGGTTTAACCGTTGTGAATCGGTGCGAATGAACTCCGGCAGATCTTTCTGTAAAGTACAAGTCAGGTTCAATCCCTTTTGTTCGGCTGTGTGTTTGAAATTCCGAATCAGGTCGTCTCCAAAATCAGGTAAGGATACATTTTCAATGTTTACCGACATTTTCCCGGCCTCAATCTTCGAGAGATCAAGCACCTCATTGATTAATACCAGCAGGTCGCACCCACTTTTATAGATTATTTCGGCACATTCAACCTGTATATCATCCAGGTTATTCTTTTTATTCTCGGATAAGTCTTTCGAAAGGATCAGTAAGCTATTCAAGGGCGTCCGTAATTCATGCGACATGTTTGCCAGAAACTCCGATTTGTATTTACTGCTTATTTCCAGTTCTTTTCTTTTCTTTTCTATATCGTTTTTGGCAGCTTCGACTTCCGTGTTTTTTTCTTCCAGCGACTGGGTCTGTTCTTCCAGTTCTTCATTCGACATTTGCAGTTCCTCCTGCTGTTGCTTAAGGCTCAGGGTCTGTTCCTCCAGCTCTTCGTTCATCTGCCTCAGCTCTTCCTGTTGGGTCAGGAGTTCTTCACTTTGAACCTGGGTCTCTTCCAGCAACTCTAATATTTGTTTTCTGTCGGTTGCTGAATTCACACTAATGGCAATCAGGTCCATAGCAGTATCAATGAATTCCTTTTCCGTGTCTTTAAACTCCGATAACCGACCCAGTTCTATAACACCAAGAAGCTCCCCTTCAAACAGAAAGGGAGTGATTAGCAGTTGTTTTGGCTTAGCATCCAGAATCGACGACAGGATATGCACCCGTTCATCGGAAATTTCAGTGATAGAGATTTGTTTCTTATCACTGGCTGCCTGCCCTATTAAACCTTCTTTGAGTGCAAACTTCTCCGGGATGTTCTTCGGCGATTTAAAGGCATATTGCCCGCTCAGTTCCAGGGTCTTGCTTTTATCGTTATACAGGTAGACAGTTCCTAGGTTGGCCTGCAGGTAGGTACATAAAAAGAGAATGATATTATCGGAGATCTCTCCTACGGTTTGAACTCCTGTCAATTTGGAATTGAGCATATTCTGACCGGTAGTGAGCCAGCTCTGTTTTGCATTTTCCTGGGTAGTCACCCTCAAGGACTGGGTCATTTTGTTTAAGGCATTGCCCAGACTGTCATTCTCTGACAGGACTTTCATATCCACTGTATAGTTCCCGTCGGCTATAATGTTAGCTTTGTCGGTGACTTCCCTGAAACTTTCCTTTACACTGACCAGCGCACTGAAAATCGGCTTTAATTCGTCCAGGGTAGAGTCTTCCAGCGTATCATTGCTAAACTCACGGCTGGCAATTTTTTCGGCTTCATTGGCTATGCTTGAAATCCGGCTGGTAATGCTTTGAATAATCCAGTAGGATATCAGGATGGCTAACAGTACGCTCGCTAGAATTAAAGCGAGAATAAATAATAAAGCCGATTTATAGTTCTCATCATTTTGAACTTTGGCAATCGACATGCTTTTTTCATTTTTCACCACCAGTTTCTCAAGCTCTACAATGGCTGCATCCCTCACCTCTACCCCTTTCTCACTGGATATCTTAAAGGCTGACGCTTGATCATTGTTGGTAGCGGAATAAATGATTTGATTCAGCTCGGGTTTATAGCTGTGCCAGTTGGTGATAAATACATTCAGGATCTTTTTCCCTTTTTCATCACATAAGCTTTCTAATTCTACTGTCTTTTTATCGATTGTTTCCAGCGAGCGGTATATGTGGTCTTTATAATAATCTTTTTTGGCAGGATCTTTATCCAGGATAATATCTTTTTCATACCTGGCAGCATTCAACACAGCGATCATTAAGTCATTCGAAAGGTTGATCTTTTTGGATGAGACATCCACGATACTCAACAACCGTTGGTTTGATTCCGACAACTTATTAATAGTGAAATAGGCCAGAAAGATCAGTAACATCAAGATGATACCGTAACCCCCTATTAATTTACTTTTGATCGTTAATTTCATTTAGATTTTTCTTTTGGTGTATCAATTTCAATCAATAATTTTATTATTTCTTCCAAAGGTAATATATAATCAGGCGGACTGGTTGCAATGGCCGAGGCTGGCATATACGGCGATTCAGCTGTATCCGGCTGTTGTACAATGGTTAATCCACCACATTCTTTTATCCTTTTAATGCCTTTCGACCCATCGTTGTTAGCTCCCGTAAGCACTACCCCGATCAAGTGGTGTTGATAAGCATCGGCTGCTGTCTCAAATAACACATCAATGGATGGCCTTGCAAAATTCACCCGCTCATCAACAGAAAGCGAAAACGTCTTGTTCTTCTCAACCAGCAAATGATAATTGGGCGGCGCTATATACACTTTTCCCTTTTCAATCTTTTCTTTCTCATCAGCTTCCTTTATATCCAGATGGCTTTTTTCATTTAAAAGCTGAATCCATACATTTTCTGATCGTGGGCTGACATGTTGAACAATAATGATCGGAATCTTAAAATCCTCAGGCAACAGGGAAAACAGAGTTTTAAGTGCATTCATCCCTCCTGCCGAAACTCCTATGACTATTGCTTCATACTGCATGTACTAGTACTTCTTTTTAAATATCCGTTGTTTCTCATCCAAGGCAGTATATTCATTCCTAAAATCGGTAAACCGCAGGCTTTCTTTGGTTCCCAGGCATAAGATCCCTCCGTTCATCAGGCTGTTATGAAAAAGCGTTTGAACCTGATTCTGTAATTTCCTGTCAAAATAGATCAGCACATTCCGGCATAATATCAGGTTCACTTCTGCAAATACACTATCGGTCACCAGGTTATGATTCGCCCACACAATCTTTTTTTTCAGATACTGATTCATGATCACATTCTGATCATCTGAGATATAATAATCCGAAAATGATTCTTTTCCTCCGGAGAGTTGGTAGTTGGTGGTATATTCTTTGATCAACCGGTTCGAAAAGATCCCTTCTTTTGCCCTGTTCAACACATGCTGGTTAAAATCAGTAGCATATATCGTTGTCCGGTCAGCCAGCCCCTCTTCCTGCAACACAATGGCCATGGAATAAGCTTCTTCTCCGGTGGAACAACCGGCATGCCATATCTTTATAAATGGATAGGTTTTTAATATTGGTATGACTTTTTCCCTGAGCGACCTGTAAAAACCGGGATCCCGAAACATCTCGGTCACATTGATTGATAAGTCCTGCAAAAGTGTGGAGGCAAATGCTCGTTCAGCCAACACCTTAGCCTGAAACTGCGAAATATCTTCAATTCCCGTCAAGGCCATCCTGTTCATGATCCTGCGTTTGACATGGGCTGCTGAATATTCCCTGAAATCATATCCGTAGTGGGTATGAATGGCTTCCAATAAATCATGGACATTCACTTCTGCTTTTTGGCTGACTGGGATAGCCGGTTGTATGGAGTCATTACCTTTTTCTCTCAAACCCTTGGTGGAATCTGTTGTATCCATCTCTGTACTTTTCATTATATGTATTTCAAAGCCCCCGTAAAGCTATATCCCGCTCCCGGAGTCACTGCGAAATATCTCAAATATCTTCTATCTGGCTTCTCCTTTTATCCTTCAATTGCTTAAAATGCGAAGGCGATAAGCCCGTCACCTTTTTAAACTGGTTGGATAAATGCGCCACACTGCTGTAATTCATCTTCCACGCAATCTCGGTGATGTTCAATTCATCATAAATGATCAATTCCTTGATCCGTTCAATCTTATGGTTGATAATGAAATGCTCAATGGTACTTCCCTGCACTTCGGAGAACAAATTAGCCAGATAAGTATAATCGTGATTTAGTTTTTCACTCAGATAATCCGAGAAATTAGTCTTTATCATTTCATCGGAATGATGAATCATTTCAATGATTATATTTTTAATCTTTTCAATCAGCACGGCCCGCTTATCATCCATTAATTCCAGGCCTGAATCCAACAAGGACTTCTTCAACGACTCCCGTTGGACAGGAGTTATGGTCTCCATAATTTCAACCTCTCCCAGATCAACTACGATAAAATGCAATCCGAGTTTCTTTAATTCTTCCTTTACCGCCATCTTGCAACGGTTACTGACCATATATTTGATATATAACTTCATCGGGTATAATTTTTAATTTTAATGTGGACTAAAATCATTGGTTACATGACTTATTTGAAGAATATTGAATCAAATCCTTAAGTTTATTAAACAAAGTTGTTTCAAATTATAGATATTAAATGTATCAATGGTCAAAGATACATACATTCGGGGCATAAATGTTACACAATTCACACATTTTCGATATGATATGCTTGTTCTGATTATTCTATTGAATGAAATAACCCTTTTTCAGTTGTCACCTGTGGTGAATTTGAATCGGTTTAAACGATACCTGTCCGGGGATCCTCTTCGGCTGTAGTGCCGTTGCCGGATAAACGACCTGCTGCCCTTTCATTTTTACACCCGTGGGCAATTCTCTGCTGGTTTTTGCTCCCGAGAGTCCCTTCACAGGACCTTCTTTTCAGTTTTTTTTCTTACCGGTATCCTTCTTCCAGCCCATCGCCGGAATGATGCAGGTGCAATCCAATCAGAAGTCGGTTGAATAAATTTAGGCTTAACTTCTCACACCCGGCCAAATCTATTTTCCCCCTTCCGTAATTCTCCATGTACTGACGGACCTGGGGTATCATGGCTTTCGATCCTTAACTTGTTTCCAAATCTCTCCTGGTTTTGTTTCATTATTTACAATGGTTCCCGCGTAAGTTCTTCTCTGAACTTCAACGCCATCCATTCGCTCTACAGATAGATTTCAATAAGGACTCAGATAGGGTTGAGATAGGGTTCAATTAAGTTTACCCCTCCTTGCCCTATCTCAACCCTATCTGAACCCTATCTGAACCCTAAACCAACCCCCTCTGAACAGCGAATAGATAAAGACATCATCCCGATAAGGTTCAGGTGAGAAAGGGGTCTCAATTTGTGCCGATTTCCTTCTATCCGGAAAATTAGGGAGAGAGGACAGGTCATTTAAAATGTGATATGCCGTTATTCCGGGCAGACCTTTAAATTATATCCAGGCCGGAAATGGTTTCAGTCCTGTTCAGGTAGCGATGGGATAGTGATGCACGGGGCTTATCGGTAGAAAGGGGAAGTATGAAATTATACTGCAAACCTTCAACCGATGGAACTGTTCCGGTGGTTCCGGAATGATCAATCATTGAATACATTGCATGCAAACAGGGAGGCTGATGAAGTGATCTGTTCATATATCCATCAGAAGAACCGATATCCGACCAATCCTGATTATGAGTTTTAACAAGTCATCCCGGGAGCGTAAAAAAAGAGGCAACCCATCGGGCTGCCTCTTTTTCAACTGCATTTTATCCTACGGGTTATTGAGGAATAACGACTGTATTCATTTGCAGGGTGACAGAAGTCTGAGCCAACAATCTTCCGTTGACGGAAGCGTTTGTTTGCAGGTTAATGCCTGTCTGACTTAGGATATTTCCTTCAAAATGGCTGGTTGTACCCAAGGTAACTGCATCCGAAGTTTGCCAGAAGATATTTTTGGCCAACACACCTCCTTGTAAGATGATTTTTACAGAAGAACTCATTTTGAGGGTTCCGGCAACCTGGAAAATAAACACATCGTCAGGTCCACCGGCAAGGGTAATATCTGTGGGGATCACCAAGGCGGTAGTCCATTTGTAAAGACCCGGAGTCAGGGTGTTGCCACCAATAGTTCCGGCACCTAAATTTAAGACGTCGGGGTTAGCACGACCTGCTGCATCGGTATAGGCAGTTTCCATATTACTGACAGCTGTGGTCAACATACTTGGGCTGGTTACCCTGAAAGGGAGCGGACCTGCTGCATCAACCGTAAAAATGGTACCTTTCACTTCGGCACAGCTCACTAAAATAGCAGCGCCGGTTATTGGGCTGGAACCAATGTTTCCGACAATAGATGTTTTATACACATCCGTAATGCCGGATTTGGAAAGAATGGCGAAATCGGATGCAACACCCAGATCAACAGCTTTTATGGAGCTTTGGCTTTGATCCATAACCTTAGCACTCGAAGTAGTTGCCAAATTATCAGGAGCAGACTTTTTAGAGGCTAAAGCCGAGTCTAATTCACTACTACAACTGCTCATTAATCCAACCAAAAACAATCCCAGGGCCGGTAATACAATTTTGAGTTTCATATATTCTTTAATTAAATTCGTGACTTTATTGTCACAACACAAAGATATGGGACTCATTTAGGGAAAAAGTTACACTAAAAACTTCGAAAGTTGCAATATTCACAGGTTGTATAGAATTGTAATTTAAAATTCAAGAATCACAATCCAAACAATTACACTCATGATTTTCAGACTAAAGACAACCAGAAGAGTCTCAGAAACGGGATGTCCGTGGCAAGCCTGCAAGGGATTATTCCCATCCCGAAAGTATCCCGGATGAATGAACTGCAGGGAAGAGCCTGTATGAGAAAGATCCGTATGGGCTGATGAAAGGGATGAAGAGGATAAAATGGAAAGACAGGAAGACAAATGACAACACCGGAAGAGAGAGTTGAGCCCTAAGAATCACACGATCAGTATCGGGAATAGCAGGCTTGGGACTCTATCCAAAAGCCATGAAAACCCGAAAAAGAGGACAAACCTTGAATTGAAACGGAAATTCTTCATTTTTCATTACCTTTGTGCTGCAAAT